>APMI01022743.1_pt1 | contig 11464 bp, 8 predicted proteins | sample 667938 | NCBI WGS metagenome assembly APMI01 (sample SAMN01084076, study PRJNA167559) | wastewater metagenome | biome: Wastewater | place: Denmark: Ejby Moelle, Odense | collected 2011-11-28 | reverse complement strand
GGTGTCGCCAGCGGCAGCCCCAGCGCCACACGGCGCGCACTGTCGCCCAACTCACGCTGCGGCGTGTACCCGATACCCGGTAGCAGCGCGCTACTCGACAGCATCGTCCCATCACGTGTCAGATCAATCGCACTCGGCAACGCCCGCACACCGCCGCGATTGAGCGTGACCGACATCGACACCAACAACGTGTCAGCTGCCGCCAGCGGCGTTGCCGGAATGAGCGCAATCACCGCATTGGCGGAGTCCTTCACGACCTGCGCGGTTGGTATCACGCCGGTCACCGCCCATGCGGCGTCGCGCTCGTCATCACGTGGCAGCGAAAGCCATACCGTATCCACTGCACGGTCGCTTCCATTCATGAGGGTGAGCGTTTCGTGCACCTCCGCCCGCTGCCGCGACGGATAGAGCGCCGCGTGCATCTCGACATGTCGGAGCGATGGCATGGGCGCATTGGCCAGTCGACGGTAGCGCTGCTCGTATGCCACCCGTCGCGCTTCTGCCGTGGTACGCGAGGGAAAAGCGTGCCGCACGGTGGTTTGCCATGCCAGCGCACTCGCGGCCAACGCAAAACCTCCCGTGCTCGCGGCAAGTCCACGCCGGCCACTCCCGGTGAGCCCCACGCGCCACTGTCGTGGGAGTCGCCGGAACCGTTCGACCACGCCGAGTGTGGTGCCACGCTCAAGCACGGCGGCCGCTGCAATGCCCAACGCGACGACTCCCAACGCCCACACGCCCTGAAACGCCAGCCAACTACGTAACGTGGTGCCGTAGCCGTCCAGCGTCGACCACGCGCGAAGTGCCGGTGCCGCACCAAAGCGTAGCAGCGGGTGGGTCGCGCCAATCGCGTCGCCGGCCGCCGCAAACAGCAGCAGCGCCAACGAAACGAACATCGCCAACCAACGCTGGCCGACAATCGCTTGTACGGCGCCGGCCAGAACGGTGAGAATGAGCAGCGGCACCAACGACACCAGCACATGCATGAGCAGCACCAGCGGCTCAACGGGGAGCCCCCCGGCCAGCGCGTGCATGACCAGCGTGGTGCCATAGCCCAACAGGGTGAGCGCCAGCGGAATGACCGTGAGCGCGGCAATGTTGCTCGCCACAATAGCCGAGCTCTGCACCGGTGTGGCATCGCGCACGCCATCGAAGCGCACGAGACGTTCTCGCGCAAACAGATCGGTCGCGAAATAGATCACCACCAGTGCGCCCAACCACTGCAGGGCCTCGGGTACCGCATCCGCCAACTGCGCCGTGGTGGCCAACACACGCGTCCCGTACTCACCAGCCTTGAGCTGTCCGTCGGCTTCAATGGCAATGACGGCCACCCACACCACCAGCAATGCAGCGAGCGCCCACGAGCCCAGATACTGCGAGGCTTTCAGGCGCCCGATACTTCGGAAGGTGGCCCACCAGTGCGCACGGCCCATGGTGGGGGGCACTGGCGCGTAGGGCATCGCGGTTGCTGAGGGCGCAGCACCGGTGCTCCTCGCGACGCCATTGCGGCCGCGCGCCAGAGCACGTGTCCCGAGCGGCGTGCGACGTACGGCCAGCGCGAGTCCCGCCGCTGCCATGAGCAGCGAGGCCAGCACGACCCACACGCGATTGATGAGGAGCCGGCCCGATAGCGCGAGCGGCACAACATCTTGTTGGCGCGGCGTGAGACTGCGCGTGTGCTCAAAGAACGCCGACAAGCCAAACGGGTCGAGCAGCGCGGCCCGCGCCATCAGCTCGGGTGTGGCAGTCCGCGTACCGGCCATGAGTGGACTGTCCACCATGAGCGCAGTGACCATGTACCCAGCGTACAGCGCAATAGCGGCCACGAACACCGCGAGTGGGCTCCGCGTGGCAACCGTCACCACAAAGAGTATCGCGGCACTCCATATGAGATTGGGAAGCGAGAGCAGCACGGCCGCGCGCACATAGGGCGCTAGCGCGAACGGCCGCACGCGTTCGGCGGGGAGCGACAGCACATGCGGCGCCAGTGCCTGCACCGATGTGGCAATGAGCACCGCCAGCGTTGCAACGAGCAGCACGCCGACAAAGCGAACACTCCACCGCAGCGGCGCCGATGTTGGCGTCACGCCGATGAGCTCGCGCATGGTCGACTCGTCGTCGCGAAGCGCCGCCTGCACACACAACATGGGCAGCGCAAACACCGTGAGCAGCGACACCAGCCCCATTGTCTCCGTCACAACGAACGCGCCATTCACCGCGTTCGCATCGGGTCCAAACTGCGTCGCCACCGCAGCGAATGACATACCCGAGAGCAACAGGGTCGCGGCCGCAAAAATCGCGATGCTGGCGGGCCGAAGCAGTTGATAGTGCAGCTCGAAGCGGAGGAGCGCCCACAGTCGCGTCATCACGCCGCCTCGATGGCGCGCAGATACACATCTTCAAGCGTCGCGGGCGTTGCCGCACTGGCATCGTCGGGAGCGGCCGACGCCAGCAGACGCACCGTGACGCGACCCGCATGACGGAAACGCGTCAGCTCGTGCACCGGCGCCGCCGCACTCGCCCACACGGGCGGATGCGCTTCCTCGTCGCGCGTGAGACGCCGCTCGTACAGCCGTCCGTCCATCTCGCGCACGAGGTCGTCGGGCACGCCATCGCACACCACCCGACCGCTCGACAGAATGGCCATGCGCGGACACAGCTGACGCACGTCCTCCACAATGTGCGTCGACAGAATCACCACCATCGATTCCGCCACGCGACTCAGCAGATTGTAGAATCGTGTCCGCTCGACCGGGTCGAGCCCCGCTGTGGGCTCGTCCACAATCAGCAGCTGCGGCGCGCCAAGCAGCGCCTGCGCAATGCCGAAACGCTGTCGCATCCCACCGGAGAACCCGCTCACCGCGCGGTGGCGTGCGTCCCACAGATTCACCTGCTGCAGCAGCGCCTGCACTTGATCACGGCGTTCGCCCCGCGCGAGTACGCCCTTGAGCACGGCGAGATGATCGAGCAGCTGCTGCGCCGACACCCCGGGGTAGACGCCGAAGTCTTGGGGGAGGTAGCCCAGTCGCGCGCGGTGCGCCGTAACATCGGTGAACACCTCACGCCCGTCGAAATGCACGGTGCCCTGGTCTGGCGCCTGTAAGGTTGCAATGGTGCGCATGAGCGAGCTCTTCCCGGCGCCATTGGGGCCAAGCAAGCCGAACATCCCGGCGCCTATCTGCAGTGACACCTCACACAGGGCGGCAACGCCGTTGGGATACGTGCGCGAAACACGGTCGAGCACAAGGCGGGGAATGTTCGACATAGGCCGGAGAGCGGAATGGTGAGCGTGGCCCAGACCGCGGCACACTGGCCTCTCACCACGCGCAACGCGCGGCAAAGTTTCGCCGACACACCCCCGCGTTGTGCGGCCGCGCTATCTCGCTTGCATGGGCGGCAGCTTACGCACCGTGTCGGCGCCCGCCGGCAACATGAGCGCCGGATTGGTGATAGGCGCTCCGGCGGTAATCGCGAGACGCACGCGCTCGGCTTGCGTGGCATTCACATCGAAGAGCACCGCGATGAGGTTCGCGCTGCGAATCACTTCGCGCGGTGGTGCGGGCCACGCGCCAACGCTATCCCCGCGCGGCGTGAGTCGGAATGGATCGAGTCCCGCCGCGGCCTTGGCACCAGCGGCCGAGTCGGCGAAGAAGAACACGACCATGCGCGCCTCGCGACCAATGCGATAACGCACACCCTTCGGCTTGAAGAACGGCACGGTAATGGTGTCGTTCACCTTCGCGACCATGCCCGCTTTGCTAATGCGGTCTTCGAGGGCACACGCCTTCCATGTGCCATCGCGCGGACACGCGGCATTGTCCGGCGTGGCGGGACGAGTGGGGGCGGCCGGAATGGTCGCGGCAGCGCGCTCCGCCGACACCTCGGCGCGCGGGCTCTCACTACAACCGACCAGCAGTCCAATGGCGAGGATGCCGCGTGATGTTCGCATGACGAGAACGTAGCGAATCGGCGCGGGAGTGAAACCTTCGTGCGCGCCCGCCCGATCTAAACGGTATGTCGCCCTCTCGATACTCCCTGTTGGCGCTACTGCTGCTGGCCGCCTGCGGCGACGGCACCGGGCCCTCGGTTGCCGTGGCGCGGACACCAGCCGCTGCGGTGTTCGTCACCGACGACGCCGACCGATACTTTCGCGCGTACGACGCCGGTGGTCGCAGCGGCAGCACTACGGTCTTTCAGACGCGGTACCTCGATTCGGCCACGGTTGGTCTGCAGGACATGGTCCGGAGCCGCTCCATCACCGCCGCCAGCCTCGCGCAGGTCGCGCTGGCCTACCCGCGCTACCTCGACGCCGTGGGCGCATGGTGGCGAAGCGCCGGCAATCAGCGCGCGGTGTTCGAGACAGTGCGGGCCAACTACGCCCGCCTCGCCACGCTCTACCCCGACGCGGTCTTTCCCCCGGTCACGATTCTGGTGGGCCGCTACAGCACCGGGGGAACCATTGGCAACAGCGGGCTGCTCATTGGCCTCGAGTTCTTTGGTGTCGACGCGGCCGCCCCCACCACAGAGCTGGGCGTCTTTGCCCGCAACAACCAGAAGTCGTGGCAGCGCGACCTCCCGACGCTCATTGCCCATGAGCACACGCACTTCCTGAGCAGCCGCGCCGGGTCTACGGCAACGCGCTCGGGGGCCCCGCTACTCTCCGTTGCCCTCAGCGAAGGCATCGCCGAGTTCATCGGCGAGCTCGCCTCGGGGCAGCCCACCTTTCTCGCGTTCTATCGAGAGTGGCAGTCGCGTGAACTCGAGTTCTGGCAGGCCTTCGACCGCGAAAAGGGCGGGACCGACCTGAGTCGCTGGCTCTACAACCAAGGGCAGACTGCCGCGAACTGGCCTGGCGACCTCGGCTATTTCATGGGATACCGCATCGCCCAGGCCTACTACGCGAAGGCCACCGACAAGACGCAGGCGGTGCGCGAGCTCATCGCGCTGCGCGACCCGGCGGCCCTGCTAACCCAAAGCGGCTACGCCGGCGCCGGTCCGCCAATACCATAGGCCATTTGTTCGGTGTTTGTTCGTAACATTTTCATGCCAAGGCCGCTCGCGTGACAGTTTGTGCAGCCAAGACAGAAAATTGGGTGCGCTGAGCGGCAAAAATATTGGAATCAGCCCAGAGTTTTGCGATATTACTGCACGCTGTGCACGAATCCGTGTGCGACCTGGCCTGAGCCATTCGCCTCGCCGGTCGCCCGATCACTCATCGCCCCGCTCATGTCCAATAACAACAATTCGCGCATCTCCGCGATGCGCGAAATTACACATCGCCCGGTTCGTATCACGAAGCGCCCGGAAGCTGACGGGGTGGTCCTGCCCACGAGCAGCTGGTATGGCGTGAACACCTTCGGCATTCGGCAGATGCGCCAGAAGCTGCCGAAGGATGTCTATAAGAAGCTGTCGTCCTCGATTCGCCTCGGTAAGAAGCTCGACTCCGAGATCGCGCCGGTGGTGGCGCAGGTCATCAAGGAGTGGGGCATCTCGCATGGCGTGACGCACTTCACGCACTGGTTCCAGCCGCAGACGGGGCTGACGGCCGAGAAGCATGATGCGTTTCTGAACTTCGACGAAAACCATCTGCCCATCGAGTCGTTCACCGGTGAGCAGCTCATTCAGTCGGAGCCGGACGCCTCGTCGTTCCCGTCGGGCGGCCTGCGGGCCACGTGGGAAGCGCGTGGCTACACCGCGTGGAACCCGGCCTCGCCGGTGTTCATCAGCGAAACCGGTGGCGTGAAGTACCTCTGCATTCCGTCGGTCTTCATCGGCTACAACGGTGAGGCGCTCGATGAAATGACGCCGCTGCTGCGCAGCTCGGATGTGCTGTCGCATCGGGCCATGGAACTGCTTGAGCTCATCGGCGATAAGGGCGTGCTGCGCGTCAACACGACGCTGGGCGTTGAGCAGGAGTTCTTCATCATCGACCGCGCGCACTTCGCGCTGCGCCCCGACCTGGTGATGGGCAATCGGTCGCTCATTGGCGCGCCGCCGCCACGTGGCCAGCAGCTGGAAGATCACTACTTCGGTGGTATCCCCGAGCGCGTACAGGCGTGCATCAGCGAAGTGGAGCAGGAGCTCTACAAGCTGGGCGTGCCCATCGTCACGCGGCACAACGAAGTGGCGCCGTCGCAGTTCGAAATGGCGCCCATCTTCGAAGACTCCGATATCGCCGTCGATCACAACCACCTGGTCATGAGCGTGCTGCGCAAGGTCGCGCTGCGCCATGGGCTGCAGGCCATTGTGCACGAGAAGCCCTTTGCGGGTGTGAACGGCTCGGGCAAGCACTGCAACTGGTCGATGTCGGTGACGTCGGACAACGAGCTCGCGGGCACGAACCTCCTCAAGCCGGGCAAGACGCCGCATCAGAACGTGCGCTTCCTGCTCTTCTTGGCGGCCGTGCTCAAGGGTGTGCACAAGCATGCCGGGCTGCTGCGCGCCGGCATTGCGACGTCGGGTAACGAGCATCGCCTCGGCGCCAACGAAGCGCCGCCGGCCATCATCTCCGCGTTCCTGGGCTCGGGCCTCACGCAGGTCATCGAAGACATCGCCGGCGGAAAGACGTCGCCGCGCAATGCCGAGCAGGCCATGCTGAAGTTGGGCGTTGCCAAGCTGCCGGAAGTGGAGCAGGACAACACCGATCGCAATCGGACGTCGCCCTTTGCCTTCACGGGCGCGAAGTTCGAGTTCCGTGCCGTGGGTGGTTCGCAGAGCATCGCGTTCCCCGTCATGCTGCTGCAGGCCGCGGTGGCCGAAGCCATTGGCGAAGTGACCGACGAGCTGCGCAAGGAAATGAAGGGCGAAGCGAGCACCGACGACGCCATCCTCAAGGTGGTGCGCAAGGCGTTCAAGGAAACGTCGGCCGTGCGCTTCGAAGGGAACAACTACTCCGACGAGTGGGTGGTGGAAGCGGCCCGCCGCGGGCTGCTCAACCTCCGTCGCACGCCTGAAGCGTTGGCGCAGCTGCTCACCGACAGTGCGAAGGCGTTGTTCAAGAACACGCACATTCTCACCGAAGTCGAACTCGAGAGCCGCTACCATGTGCGACTCGAGCGCTACGTGAAGGACATCCTCATCGAGCTGCACACGCTGCAGCAGATGGTGGATACGCAGGTGCTCCCTGCGTCGTATGCGTACATGGGTCAGCTCTCGGGTACGGCCGGACAGGGCGCCAGCGCCGGCATCAACGTGCAGCCCATCGTTGATGCCGCGAACGCGACCTCCAAGCTCATCGCCACGCTGCAGAAGAAGCGCGCGGAGATGGCCAAGACCATCGCGAAGGCCGAGCATATGCACGACGACCTGAGCGCGCAGGCGGTGTACCTCACCTCCACCGGCTGCGAGATCATGGGCGAAGTGCGCGAAGCGTGCGACGCACTGGAACTCTCCATTGCCGACGAGTTCTGGCCGCTGCCGCGCTATCGGGAAATGCTCTTCCCGGTGTAAGCACCCGCGTGTAAGCACCCGCGCGGGCATCGCGACTATCGCACAGGGCGTCAGTGGAACTCTCGAGTTCTGCTGGCGCCCTTCGGCATTTGCACTTCGGCCGCGCGCGCTGCATGCTCTCCGTAACTCATTCTTTCGGGGGGCACGTCTGGCCACCACAGATTTCGGTGCGGTGCTTGCGACGATCCTGCGCGACTGGGATGGCGTCGAGGTGCGCCCTCATCGATTCGGCGGCGTGGAGTTCCGCGTCGGATCGCGAGAAATTGGTCACGTGCACGTGGGCGGAATTGCCGATCTCCTCGTGTCCGTGCGGATGCGTCGCGATCTGGTCGCGGCGGGGCGCGCGGCGGCGCATCATGCGCTGCCGCACTCCGGATGGATCAGCTTTCGCATTCGCAGCGAGCACGATGTGCCCGCCGCCGTGGAGCTATTCCGGCTGAACTACCAGCGCCTCCGCGGCACCGCGGTCGCGCGCACCACGCCGAGCGTGATGCGCGGCAACACCACCATGCTGGGTGACAACACGGTCGGCGACAGTCCCGCGTAGCTACTCGCTGGCCGGATTCGATAGCACGGCCGCCTTCTCGCGCGGGGCCATGATCTGCGTGACAAACCGTTGGCCTTCGGAGATGCGTTCGATCTCGACGGCCATGGCATCGATGGCCTGCTCCATACGCTCCAGTCGCGCCGCGCTTTCGAGTACTTGCGGCGCCGGCTTGGGGAGCGCCGCGCGACGGAACAGCGTGCGCCCAATCGCAATCGCGAGCGGCATCCCCACCGCAATCGTGCCGACAATCGCGATGCCCGTGATCTGTCCGTTCGTCAGCTGTCCCGGTCCCAGACGCGGATCATCTTGCGACGACGTTTCCGCACCCAGACTCAGCGGGGCGTTCGCGATGAGCCGACTATTGATCTCGATGTCCTTCTCCAGCGTCGCGATGCGCTGGTCGAGCACCTTGATCCGATCTTCGAGTCCGGTGCGGGCCACGCCCTCCGGACTGCGTTGCAGATCGCGCACGACCGACGATCGCCGAGAGGTGGCGCTGCTCAGCTGACTCGAGAGCAAATCACGGCGCTCCCGTAGCGCCGCGAGGTCGGCACCGGTTTTCGGCGCATCGAAGCTGATGACCGTGGTCCCAACCTGTACCCCGGTGGGAGTACCCGCTGGTGATCCGGGCGGCACCGGTGGGACCGGAATCGCCGGCTGGTCGGGGTTCGCCGTGCTAGTTTGCGTGAGAGGCATACTGCAAACCTACGCATGTGCGGTCCGGCCGGTTACATCTGGCCATTTCCCCGAGGCACGTCGGCAGCATGAGCATCCTTGCCCATCCGGAATCGCCCCTTGAGGCGGTCGACAGCGTCGTCGATCAGCTCGTCGCGTGGCGCCGTCATCTCCACATGCAGCCAGAGGTGGCGTTCCACGAAGTCGCGACCTCGCGCTTCATCGCGGACACCCTCGCGGCCATCCCCGGGCTGGTGGTCAGCCGCCCCACCGCCACGAGCGTCCTCGCGGTGCTCACGGGCGCGCGCCCCGGCCCGGTGCTGGCGGTCCGCGCCGATATCGACGCCCTCCCCATCCTCGAGGAGAACGACGTTGACTATCGCTCGCGCATTGATGGCGCGATGCACGCCTGCGGACACGATGGGCATACCTCTATCGTGCTCGGCTTGGCCACGCTCTTGGCGCGCCACCAGGACACCCTCCCCGGCGAGGTGCGCTTCATTTTTCAGCACGCCGAAGAGCTCGCACCCGGTGGCGCCGAAGAACTGGTGCAGCAGGGGGTGATGGACGGCGTGGATCAGGTGATTGGTATTCACCTGTGGGCATCGCTGGAGACGGGCAAGATTGGGTTGATCAGCGGCGCCGCGATGGCGGCACCCGACAACTTCCAGTGCCAGATCATCGGCAAAGGTGGACACGCCGCCATTCCGCAGGACTGCGTTGACCCCATCGCCATTGGTGCACAGGTGGTCTCGGCGCTGCAGCAGGTGGTGTCTCGCACGGTCGATCCGCTCGATCCGGTGGTGGTGAGCGTGACGCAGTTCATTGCCGGTACCACCTTCAACGTCATTCCCAACAGCGCCTTTCTCGCGGGAACCGTGCGCACCTTCGATCCGGAGCTGCGTACCAGTGTCCCGATGCGTATGGAGCGCATCGTCGCCGGTATTACCGGCGCCTTTGGTGCGACGTACGAGTTCTCGTATGAGCGCGGCTATCGGCCGGTGGTGAACGACCCCGCGCTGACCGATCGGCTCCGCCAGGTGGTCACGCGCACGTTTGGTCACGACACACTCGTGGAGCTACGCCCCACGATGGGTGGTGAAGACTTTTCGGCGTACCAGCAACGCGCGCCCGGTGTCTTCGCGTTTGTTGGCGCCGGCAATGTGGCGGAGGGCATCGTGCATCCGCACCATCACCCGCGCTTCCAGATCGACGAGCGCTCGTTGGCCATCGGACTGCGCTACCTCACGGCGGCTACCCTCGACCTGCTCGGCGCGCCCTAACCATGCGCTCAGGGCTCCGCTGGTATCGGTTGCTCGCCCTCATTCCGGCGGCGGCGCTCCTCGGCGCCCCGTGGATTGCCGATGTCATTGAGCCCAAGCTGGGTGGCATGCCCTTCTTGCTCGCGTGGATTGTGGTGTGGGTCCTGCTCTCCTCAGTAGTGATGGGCATCATCGGCTGGTTGGACGCACGCGTGGAACAGCCGGACTAACGCGCCGTGTCTTATTCGCTGTCTGTGAGCGTCGCGCCGGGCTTCGCGGCGATGACGCTGCTGGCCGCAACGATGGTGCTGGTCTTCACCATCGCATGGCGCGCACGTGGCGCGACCACGCTTGAGCAGTGGAGCGCTGGTGGACGCGGCTTCGGCAGTCTGCTGGTCTTCGTGCTTCTCGCGGGCGAGATCTACACCACCTTCACCTTTCTCGGTGGGAGTGGCTGGGCGTACGGACGCGGCGCGCCCGCGTTCTACATTCTCGCCTACCCAGCGCTCGCGTATCTGTCGTCGTACTTCTTGCTGCCATCGATCTGGCGTCGCGGCACTGATTGGCGCGTCCTGACGCAGCCAGAGTATTTCGCGCGAGCCTACGACAGTCCGGCACTCGGCGTGCTGGTGGCGCTCGTGGGTGGCGCCGCGCTCATTGCGTATCTCGTCCTGCAGCTCAAAGGGCTCGGCATTATCGTCGCCGAAACATCCTACGGCAGTATCCATCCAACCGCGGCCATTCTCATTGGTCTGCTATTGGTGGTGGCGTACGTGATGCTCTCTGGGCTGCGCGGCTCCGCGCTCACCGCCGCGCTCAAGGACGCGCTCGTACTGGTGAGCGTGATTGGCTTGGGTATCGCGTTACCACTGCGCTTGCATGGTGGTATCACCCCCATGCTGGATCGGCTCACCGCCGAGCGTCCCGATTTTCTCTTGCTGGGCGACACCGGACTGTCGCGTACGTGGTTTGCCTCCACCACGCTGCTCACGGCCATTGGCTTCTATCTGTGGCCGCACACCTTTGCGTCGCTCTTTTCCGCGCGTGATGCGCGCGTCTTTCGGCGCAATGCCATCCTGATGCCGCTCTATCAGTTGGTGTTGTTGTTCGTCTTCTTTGTGGGCTTTGCGGCCACGCTCTCAATGCCCGGCCTCACCGGCGCGGATACCGATCTCGCCTTGCTGCGCATTACGCAGCGCGAGTTTGGTCCGTGGGTGGTGGGCTTTGTAGGCGCGGCGGGTGCGCTCACCGCGCTGGTGCCAGCGTCCATCATTTTGATGACTGCGGCCACGGGGTTGGCGCGATTGGTGCGGCCACCTACGGCGGGCATGCCGGAAAGCGCCACTACGGCGCGGCTCCTAGTACCGGTGGTGGCGGCCATTGCCTTGGCGTTCACGTTCCGCGGCGGCTCCACCATTGTGGCGCTGCTGCTCATGGCCTACAGCCTTGTCACGCAGCTCGCGCCCGCACTGCTCGCGTCACTGTGGGCGCCGGGCCGCGTGCGCGCCTCGAGTGCCATGGCCGGCATTCTTGT
>APMI01057491.1_pt1 | contig 11469 bp, 6 predicted proteins | sample 667938 | NCBI WGS metagenome assembly APMI01 (sample SAMN01084076, study PRJNA167559) | wastewater metagenome | biome: Wastewater | place: Denmark: Ejby Moelle, Odense | collected 2011-11-28 | reverse complement strand
GATGTTCTATTCGATTATTACATACTTCATTGAAGATATTACATATTAGTATCATAAGTAAGATATCATATATAATATGTATTTGATATTAGTAGTATATAACGAACAAAAACAAATGCATATTATATATCTTAGAACAGACGATAGAATCATTGAAATTAACATTGCTCTTCTAACAGATGGATCTTTCTTACATACATTACATAATACAGATATCCATAAGGATATGAGCGATAATGGTGAGTATATTTTAGATTACATTCCTTACAGAGCGTTGGATGCATACAAGAAATTCTTAGAGTTTGAGGTTGATTTTGAATGGGATACTGAAATAGCCGGATGGTTCGATTATCTCGGTCATAATAATTCTTTGTGTTATCCAATTGACTTCTGGAAGGTTAAACTAATAGACGATAGAGTAAGAGAATATCATAATGTTAGAGAACCTAAATTAATTAGGATGATATCAAAGGATCAATGGGAAAAGAGGGTAGTCGATGTTATTAAACATATAGGAGGTTCATTACCTAATGATAATTACATTGCTGGTGGTGCTGCATTATATATCGCAGGTATCACTGATCAGTATACAGATATAGACATATTTACATGCGATAAGGAGCTAACAAAGACATGGCTAACAAATTGTATCATGAAAATGTCTAATAGGATTGTATGCTCAGGTAATTCTATATCATACAAACTATTTAATGATGGTGATTGGAAGGTCATTCAGGTCATTCTTAGAGAATATAAGAGCCCTTCAGAGATTATACATGGTTTCGATTTAGGTTCATGTTCTATCCTATATTGTCATGAAGATAGTTCTATTCTAACAACATATAAGGGACATTATTGTCTGATTAACAAGGTAAACTGGTTTGAGCCAGATAGATCTAGTCCTACATATGCATTCCGACTTGCTAAGTATCATATGAGAGGTTTTAGAATTATGTTACCATGCTTCGATGGTTTGAAGACTAGTATAAACTGCTTTAAGGAAGATATAATCAAGACAGCCCTAGATCAAGAGAATAAGAGTTACAATAAGAAAGTTGGTATATGTACTACTATTGAAGATATTACATATTATGGTGATGATTCTATTGTTGCATTGTCGATCTATTATATTAAACATAATATCCTGGGACATAGAGAATTAACCAATGATACAAATTATATACACTTTGACTTAAGCAAGAAGATAATAGACAACTACACTAGAGCAATAGATAATATTCCTATAGATCCAATGTCCATTATTATTCTTGCATTATTCTATAATGTCAGTCCATCATTATTTAACATACCCAATATGACGTCTGATTATGCTACTATGAAAGCCAAATGGATAACTGATCTATCTGGATTGGAATGGAAGACAATTAATCCAATGGAACAATCATTATCTGGAACATTCTACCCAGAGCCTATTCTTGGTGATGTGAGGAAATTCTATTTATCATCACCATTGGTATATCACGATCATACTCTCTTAACAATGAAGTAATGAGACCCCCAATACCTACATAACATAATATAATCATGAAGATATGTTATGTTATGTTATGTAGGTATTGTAAGTTATGTATCGATAATAACAATAACAATTATTGTACTTGATGACTAGTACGGTAATTGTTGTTAGAGAGAAGTACCTATCAATCATAGTACTACTAGTTCTATTTGAGACCTAATATAGTACTGCAACAAGATTAACATATATTATCCTAGTACTATATTATTAGGGTGAAGTACCTATCAATCATAGAACTAGTAGTTCTATTTGAGACCTAATATAGTACTGCAATAAGATTAACATATATTATCCTACTACATATTATTAGGGAATGAAGTATCTATCAATGATATATTACCTAGATTAGAACCTAATGTAGTACTATAAGATTAACATATATTATCCTACTACATATTATTATTATGGAATGAAGTATCTATCAATGATATATTACCTAGATTAGAACCTAATGTAGTACTATAAGATTAACATATATTATCCTACTACATATTATTATTATGGAATGAAGTACCTATCAATCATAGTACTACTAGTTCTACTTGATATCTAATGTAGTATTACAATACGATTAACATATATTATTAGGGAAATGAAGTACCTATCGATTATATATTACCTAGATTAGAACCTAATGTAAAATTCTTATTAGACAAAGTATATGTTGTATTCAAGTGTAATTAACTCTCCATTACACTTGAATACAATAAAACTAGGAGGACATGAATTAATTATGGTTGTCTCTAATTCAGTTACAACATGCAAATAGATTATTCAGAGTACAAATCACATTACATGGATTAATTATGGTTGTTCCCTAATTCAGTTACAACATGTAAGTAGATTATTCATAGTACGAGTTTATATTCGTACTATGAATAATGACAATCTTCTTGGATATAATAACTTGTGACAATATTCTATGTATCCTATGATAATATAATCTATGTACAATAAGGATTATATTATCATATATCAAACCTTCGTTATCAAGAATATATTAGGTACGTACTTCGATCACCATGGCTTATCTAATATTTATATTTATATTAGATTTGGATTAATCATACATGGTATAACAGTATAACAATACAACCATGTATGATGATGATAGTTTTAACAATATCATCATCATACATGGTAGCCTCAATCTATGAAGGATAGTTCGAATAACAATAATACAGGATACATTCTTATTAATGTATCCCGTACTAAGAATGTATCCAAACCTTATGTTAATCTCGAAGCAATAATTTTCATACAAGTGATATTAAACTATAGACGAGACTAAATGGTCTACTTTTTATTTTCATCATTGGGCATATCAATGATTCATGTTTACATTCGATATCTTTATTCATATACTCTATGAACTGTTTTCCCTCTACATAAAGACCTTTACTACAATAATGATCATCTTCGTTCGAGTCGAAAATACACTTATCTAAGTAACTTATCCCATTCTACACAATTATCTTTAGTTGTATATAATCCTCTTCTAAATACATCTGGTTTAGTACGTTCCGTATCAATGACATATAAGATCTCTTTTTCTTCATCTAGGAATACGTTTCCACCAACTGACAGATATAGTTCTTCCATCTTTGTTAGAATATCTAACAATGTTCTATTCAACTCCTCAACATGCAAATCTAAATATTTATATCCTATATGATGCTCAGTTAAGTTCTTAATGGTACTAATAGCATAGAGACCATTATTAAAGCCTACGGTTGTTAATTTAAGTCTAACCATTTATTGATTCGTCCGCTAGAATACCAATCATGTATTCAATATTTACATCATGAGTACAAATACGAATGGGAACAACTGATTGAATGAGCATAGTAATGATATACTAACGTCCTAATGTAGTGATATACTAACGTAGTGATGTAATGATGTAACTGATCTACTAAATCTTGTTCCCCCCACATCAATCTATTGGTAGAAGAGTTAGTACCAGGAAACATTCCCTAGGAGAATTAGAATAGAGGATTTGTTAAGATCATGTTGTGTTATAAGTTAAATAGTTTGGTATCGCATCCAATAGTCTGAACACTCAAGACATAAATATCAATATAGTAAGCACATAAATATTAATACAATAGATCATTCTTATATATGTTCTATATCTTGTCGAGTATATTCATATCCTCATGTAAGAAGTTTGTAAGAGTCTAAATATGAATGTACATTCATATTCTAACACTTCATCATATCCATAGAATACACTTACCTTCCATAGAGAAGAAACTAAGATGGGTATTCTATATATCGTAACCAAGTACATCTATGATCGAATGCAGATGTTCTCTATATATTAGAATAATAGGAATCATACAAGTAATTTCATAAACTAAATATCAGATCTAATACTATACTATACTATCACCCACAAGTATACTATTAGATCTGATATTGAAAGATCTTTACTCTAAAATCTGTCTCTAAATGTACAAGACCCAACAAGAAATTACAAGTATTCCAACAACATATCAATCTAGTAATAATCTAGATCCTTACGATGTATTAATGGCAGCAATTCATGAGAATGGTTATGATATACATACTAAGAAAGACATTACTCTAAGATATGCGAGTGAGAATGGTCATGCAGAAGTTGTTAGATTACTCCTAGAGAATTGTCATTATATACATGCTGAGAAAGACATTGCTCTAAGATATGCGGGTAAGAATGGTCATGCAGAAGTTGTTAGATTACTCCTAGAGAATGGGGTCAATGCTTATGTCATCAATCATGTTCTTGAGGATGCTAGTAAGAATGGTCATAAGGAAGTTGTTAAATTACTTCTAGATAGGAGTACTAATCTTAATAACAATTATGCTTTAAGATATGCAAGTGAGTATGGTCATACAGGAATTGTTAGATTACTCCTAGAGAATATGGTTAATTCTCGTGGTACAATTAACCGTGCATTACAACACGCATGTAAGAATGGTCATGAGAAAGTTGTTAAATTACTCCTAGATAAGGGTGCTAATGTACATTATGAGGACGACATTGCTCTAAGATGGGCAAGTGAGAATCTCCATAAGGGAGTTGTTAGATTACTCCTAGATAAGGGTGCTAATGTACATGCAGATAAAGACATTTCTCTCAGGAGGCCAAGTGAGAAGGGAGATGTAAAATTCGTAAAGTTGTTCTTAAGTAAGGGTCACTATCATGAATCAATGAATATAATTATAAAAGAGTACTTCTATGAATGGTTCAAGGAGTTCACTATTCCTCTAGAATTTGAGAGAACTGTAGCAATGAAAGAAGTAGAAAGAAGGTATCTATCCAATGAAAACTGGATTAAGAGCAATAGAAAGCCTACCTCTAATTTCTCAGATATTATCATAGGGATAAACTAATGTTACACGTGTTATACGTGTTGTATGTATTGTATGGTATTAGTTTATACATGATTCCATATCCTATACTAGAAGTGATATGGAATCATGTATAGATAGGAGTGTTGTATGTATTGTATAACATTAGTTTATACATGATTCCATATCACTTCTAGTATAGGATATGGAATCATGTATAGATAGAAATAGTAGATAAAGTTTCCATCAAGAGATTTAGTTATCATAACTAGAATATGAAGTTCTCAGTTAGTTGATAGATTAAACAACTAGTTTACCTTATCTTATTATACTGGATTCAACTACTATTATGGTATGGGAAGTACTAATATCATAATAGTAGTAAGTTTTAGGATATCCTAATGCAACATGATACTGAAAACCATAACTCTTTTCCATTGGGGGTACTTAATATTAGATAAGTCGAACTACTTTTCATTAGTCACATTATACAACCTACATATATTCCCCATCATGTATGTTAGGATTGTACATTGTTAATGCAATACAATGTACAAGATATCTTGTACATTGTTAATGCATAACTATAAGATATCTTATAGTAATCTATCATGATACATTGTTAATGCATTCTATCTTGAATAATTAGAATGCATTAACAATGTAAGATATAAAAAGTAATCGATCATGATATATTGTTAATGCATTCTATCGTGAAGAATTAGAATGCATTAACAATGTTAGATATAAAAAGTAATACTCCTCGATACATTAATAATATACATTGTAATTCTTCTTAATCCGTTGAATTACAATGTATATTTAAGACTCAAGTATGAATTCAATGACTTATATGGAATAATCTCATTGAGATATCTTATATGATAATAATATTTAACACCAGGAGATCTATTAAGATCATAATAACAGGATACAACTATATTTCTTCCATTCTTGTAATGATGATGGACAATTCTAAGAATATCATGGAGATATAGGTATGTCATTATCTTAGATAATGGTTCGATGAATTTCATCTCAATGTAATTATGCATATTCTTCTTAATTTTCTTAGATAATGGTTCCCTGATACATTGATGTAAATAGTATCATGAGAGAAATCCTTAGTCTTAACTATATTCCAATATGTGCTATATGATATGGACATTTAGATGTATTATCTGACATCACTTAATTTTTAGAACATAATAATGGACTTAACAAGTGTAAGTTACCACATTATTAATACTATGACATAACTTAGTTAATATTATCTTCTTATTAACTAAGTTATGTCATAGTATTAATATTATCTTCTTAACGGATAAGATAGAGGATTATTAATAACATCCATCCTATTAGAACATTAATAATATTATCGTCTTATAAGTAAGTTATAGCATTATTAATAACCTCTCTATCCATTAATAATGCTATAAGTAAGTTCTAATATAGCATTATTAATGGATAGAGAGGTTATTAATGCTATGATAGAACATTAATAATATTCTTGTCTTATAATTAAGTTCTAATATAGCATTAATAATGGATAGAGAGGTTATTAATGCTATGATAGAACATTAATAATATTCTTGTCTTATAAGTAAGTTCTAATATAGCATTAATAATGGATAGAGAGGTTATTAATGCTATATTAGAACATTATTCCATAATACATATAAATCTAATCATGATATGATACAGAAATAATACACTGTATCATATCATGATAATGAGTTTTATCCTCTAGCAGGATATACTATAGCAGATCTAGCTTCGCTACCTGATAATATATCAACTATATCACTATCATCGCATGGTTCCTCTAGATGAATATGTAAGATATTATGGTCATATGTACTCCAATGTCCAACGATCTGACCTCTCATATAATCTTCTAATTCTGGAATCTCTTCATTCCATTGCAATAATTGTACATTGTTATTAACGTATGATCTGGTGATTAACTCCTTGAACAACATTCTCTTGTAACGATGTTGATTTCTAATCTTCCAACCAGATATGATAGATCTGTAGTATTTATTTCCATGCATTATATCTCTATGTGTATATTCTAACATATCTGTTATATCATCGATAGTAACTATACGATATGTAACATTGCTCAAATCCTTGAATGATAGTGTGATCTCATCATCTTCCCTTAACATATCTATATCGCCATCATGATGAGTCTTCTCCAATAATTCCAATAGCAAATCATATGAATCATCATTTGTCATAACACCAATCACAACTTGATTACCAATACCATCATGACAATAATCTATATTATATGCATTTAGATAACCACTGATAGGACCTACTCTCTGAATTGTATGTAATGGATCATGTTCATAGCCATGTTCTTCATAATAATATCCGTTCCATCTCTCCATTAATCTTATTGCAGTATATTCTACATCATCGAATACATCATGACCCATAATCTTATATAGATTAGGATTGAAGTTAGTGGTAATATTGTCTGTCTTCAAGAAGTTAATATATGCCAACACATCTTCATGACTTGCATTACACATAATATCTGTGATACCTCTATTGAGAAGAGGTGATTGGTCGATATTATCGATGTTATATTGTATATTGTTGATGGTTATAGTGTTCATATTTTAACATTCCTAGGTTAGATATATACAACTCAATATAATAAGCGCATAACTAGAAGTATTCTTGTGTTGCAGAATCAGTACACAACAAGTCTAGAACAAGTATATAACAGTGCAATAGGAATTATTTTCGTCTTACACAATCAGTCCATAACAAGCGTATAACTACTGCATTATTAGAAGTATTCTTGTGTTACAGAACAAGTGTATAACAGTACAATAGGAATTATTATCGTCTTATATAATCAGTCAATAATCAGTGCATAAATAGAAGTATTATCCTCTTATATAATCACTACAGAATCAGTACATTATTAGGAGTATTCTAGTTATGCACAAGTGCATCATCAGAAGTATCATCGTCTTATACAACCCACATATATTCATAGTATTATTCATGTGATATATCCAGTTAAGAATATATCACATGAATAATAAGGAGATATCTTATTGCAATTGCATGAAACTTTTAAGGGAAGGAAACTTGTCTAACAACTTAGAACAATCAGGATAGATGCTACATGTCTCCTTATAATCATCTACTATACCCTCATATTTCTTCAATGGTTTACTACCCACTATAATATTGTCGGAAGGCATAATATTATATTTTCTATACTTCACTAATTGCTGATATGTGCTAGCTAACTCTCTCAATACTATTTTAACAGACGGAAACATAACTAATATATAATCGATCTCAGATATTAGTATAGTTAATGTTATGTTAGGATAATTAATACCAATGAGATATTGAATGAAACTATAGTTCTTAGAATTATAGTCTAGTACAATAGGTACATTATCATTAACAAGCTTTCTTTCTATGATCTTATTATCAGGATATAGTGAGTATGTCTTAATCAATGACTTTGTTGTATAAACATCATGATCGATGAGATCAAGAGGCATACCTGGACAGTATTGTATCTGATTTTTAACACTGTTGATGATAGTAGGGTCAATTATCATGGCCATTTCAAGTTCATCTATATCGCTTATGAGATGGGCAATACTATGGATTGTTTCAGATGTTGAATGAGTTAAAGAATATATTCTATCTGACTTACTCAACATTCTTTCATATACAAATCATATGAAACAATTATATCAAAGAAAAACATGAAAGATATTATAGGAGTACCCATAAATATATTACAATGTCTTCTTCATCCCATCTATATGGTAATGAAGAAGACATTGTAATATATTGCTCGTAGTAGTAGTAATATGGAGAGTTACATATTCATGGGCATACTATTTGTAGTGATGGAAAGTTATATGTAAGTCTTCTGATATCCACATAATTATAGCATACATATCCAACATGAACATAATGAAACATCTCATTATGTTCATGTTGGATATGTAAGTCTGCCGATACCCATACATAATTATAGCATACATATCTAGCATGAACATCTCATTATATTAGGTATCTATAGATTAATCAATGTTGTATAATATAATCTTCTACCATAGATTATATTAGAATATTGTAATGCACTGTAATAGTAATTTATAGTCGTGTATAATCTCTTATTATCGACAATATTACAGTAAGAGATTATACATTCTACTAGTAGAATGTATAGTGGTGTAATCTCTTACTGTAATATTGTATGGTAATGCATAGTAATATATGGTAATATAATCTCATAATGTATATTGTAATATTGTATCGTAATGTATAGTAATGTTAATGCATTATAGTAGTAACCTCTTAATGTATATTGTGATATAGTAATGTAATATACTAATGTAATATACTAATGTATTATTATAGGTTACTACTATAATACATTAGTATACTTATTCTCCATATTACCTATATTAGGAGAATATTTCACACTATTCAATGAATTTGCAAGAGATATACCATAGAATTATGTCGTATAATATCATTCCCAATATACGACATAATTCTATGGTATATAAGCAATAAATATACCATAGAATTATGTCGTATATTCTATTTCCTCCCAGATATTAGTGTATAGTAATTGTTCTTCGAAACATGAATTAAATAGCAATATGTAACAATATTATCTGTATATTCTCTATAGGTCCAGCATTGTATTATCATTTACTATATCTATATTGTCTAGTATATATTGTCTAGTACAATTACTCGGCACATATCATGGCTATTAATACAGTAAGATATTCTTTAACTACATATACAACGACAATGTTAATCGATTATGAACTGTAGATCTATAACATTCATTGAATCGTTAAGATATCGTATATTGTTTATCTAATTTATATCGAATACATTAATCACATATTACTTGTTATTATATTAAGATTACGTCCTATGTCCTATGTCCTATGATTCTTTCTGATACCTTAGCATATGTTAGTCATTAGAATTATCTCTTATAGTCAATACAATATTACAAATGATAAGAAGAATCATCTGTAATATTGAAGAAATGAAGGTATCTACGATGAGAAGATTCCTGGTACTTACTATTAATCCTTTATCTAAAAGCATTGTAGACAAGAATAGACATAATACCGTTTTTATGGACTTAAATGGGAGAATATCTGATTTAAAGTATGTATTAGACATATCACATCATGCATATGAGAATGTATATGATACGGTTATAGTAGAAAAAGAACTATTTGGTTATTTAACAGATGATATGGAAGAGATAGCATTCTTATCTAAACCAAAGAAATATATAGTCATATAGTTCGAAACACACTAATATTAAGGTAGAGTAATAATGTCCTAATACTAGTTCACAACCATATTCCTAAGTATTATATGGATAAATAATGAATATAATACTTAGGAATATGGTCGTGAACTAGTATTACATACTGTAATGTTATTATATGACATACTGTAATGTTATTATATGACATACTGTAATGTTATTATATGACATACTGTAATGTCATACCTTAGATTATAGTGTCATATGTTAGATTATAGTACTACATTACAATCATTGTTTTAGTCTATGTTACTATACAATAACATTACAGTATGTCATACCTTAGATTATAGTATGACATACCTTAGATTATTGTATGTAATAGAATAACATTACAGTATATCATACCTTAGATTATAGTACTACATTACAATCATTGGTTTAGTCTATGTTACTATACAATAACTGTCATATGTTAGATTAATGTTTCAATACTCATTAATCTAACATTGGAACAACATTATTGATTTAATATGATATTTATCATTTCACTGTGATATGCATTATATAATAGACAAATGTTAAAGTTATCGGAAGACTTTAATACTGTGTTACCATATGGAAATATCGTTAGTTTAACAGTAGATGAGTCCTTCCAAATAGTACATAAGCATGGTAACGGTTTTAGAGTAAGCATGAATAGTCATGAAGATAGGGATAGGAATAAAGAGGATATCCCATCTACATTTGATACTATATATAAGTATAATGGCTCATGGTGGGCTTGTAAGGGCAATTGGAATGTTTTCGATATGAAAGATGAGAGCATTAGTTCTCTCTATCCAGAAATTAAGAGATATCATGATGAAATTATATCATATATCAACAATATAGATATGAAGAATATGAGGGAGAAATTAACATTACCTAAGAGGGTTTCTATTGGCTTAGTATCTAAGCCAGGAATGGGTAAAACCACTCTTATTAGGATGATATGTAGTACATTAAATATAGATATAGCTATAGTTGAAAATGGGATTGAATATGATTTCGATAGTTTATATGCTGTTCTTGTTGTAGAAGATTACGATAGATTTAATGTTGAAACAAGAGAATCTCTGCGTTCGTCCCTCAACGAACTAATATATACAAACAATGAGAATATACCTATAATATTCTATACTTCAAATACAAAGTTAGATTGTCATGAATTGGATATGGTTTTCGAATTTGAAAGTCATACATATGATACATATAGTAGGTCTGTCTCATTATTATTTCCTGATAATGTGAA
>APMI01037539.1_pt1 | contig 11469 bp, 10 predicted proteins | sample 667938 | NCBI WGS metagenome assembly APMI01 (sample SAMN01084076, study PRJNA167559) | wastewater metagenome | biome: Wastewater | place: Denmark: Ejby Moelle, Odense | collected 2011-11-28 | reverse complement strand
CACCATCGCCGATATGTATGACCCCGACCGCATGGATACAGAATTTCCACTGGTTCGCGAAGCCCATAATCGCAATGACGAAACCCTAGAGCGCATATATATTGGCCGCCGCTTCAAAAACGACACCGAACGCCTAGAAAAACTCTTCGACCTCTACACCAAAATGACCGCAAATAATAAGGTGAAATAATGAAAATATCACAGGTAAAAATTGAGAATTTTCGTTCCTATGCTCGAGAAACGACAATAGATTTTGGCAACTTAACTACCTTTGTAGGCAAGAATGATATTGGGAAGTCAACAATTTTAGAGGCGTTAGATGTTTTCTTTAACGAAGGAAAAGGCGTTGCGAAGCTAGACAAGGAAGATATTAATAAAGAATGCGCGAAAGATGGATATCTTGACATAAAAATCTCGGTCACTTTCGAAGAATTACCAGAAAAAATAGTGATTGATGATGCAAATGAAACTACTCTTGCCAATGAGTATCTTTTGAGTGCGAGCGGAAAATTAGAAATATTAAAGATATATTCAAATGCGGGGAAAGAGAAGGTTTATATAAAAGCAAAACACCCGACAAACAACGAATGTCATGAGCTTTTACTCAAGAAAAATTCCGAATTAAAAAAAACAGTAACTGATAAAGCTATCCAGTGCGAAGATAAGACCAAAAATGCGACAATGAGAAAAGCAATTTGGGAACATTACAAGGATGAATTAAGTCTTCAAGAAGTAGAAATTGATGTCACAAAAGAAGATGCCAAAAATATTTGGAATAAGCTTAAGGAATATATGCCTGTTTATTCACTATTTCAGTCGGATAGAAAAAACAGCGATGGGGACAGCGAAATACAAGACCCTATGAAACTAGCGGTACAGGAAATACTAAAAGACCAAAGCATATTAACAACATTAAGCGAAGTTGCAGATAAGGTAAATTCAAAGCTTAAAAAAGTAGCGGTAGGGACTTGTGAAAAATTAAAGGAGATGAATCCTGAAATCGCTGCTGAGCTTAAGCCAGTTATTCCCACTACCGAAAGCTTAAAATGGCTTGATGTTTTTAAAAATGTGTCAATTTCTGGTGAAGATGATATTCCAATAAATAAAAGGGGTAGCGGCGTTAAGCGTCTTATTCTAATCAATTTTTTCAGAGCGGAAGCTGAAAGAAGAAAATTGGAGCGAAATGTTCCGAATGTTGTATACGCTATTGAAGAACCTGAAACTTCACAACACCCTGATCACCAGAAAAAATTAATTAAAGCCTTGATTGACCTGTCAATTCAGCCGCACTCTCAAATAATCATCACAACCCACAGCCCTGCTATAGTTAAGTTGCTAGAATTTGAACATTTGCGTTTAATAAAATCCAATGACGGAAGCAAAAAAATTGTTAAAATTGAACAACAGGAACTACCTTATCCTTCATTAAATGAAGTCAATTTTGTTGCATTCATGGAAGCCAATGAAGAATATCACAATGAGCTTTATGGATATATTGATCAAGAAGGTTGGTTGGGAACTTTTAAATTAAATAAACCTACGATGAGTTATCAAAAGCTGCAGCAAGATGGGAATTTGAGAGAAGTGCAAATAGTCCTCACGGAGTATATCAGGCATCAAATTCATCACCCAGAAAACACTAACAATACAAAATACACGCCTGAGCAATTGGTGAGCTCAATTCAAATGATGAGAGGTTTTATCAATGCACAAAGTAACCATATATAACGACGAACTCATGAAACGTATATACATTGGCAGCAAATCCAAAAACGATACCGAGCGCCTAGAAAAACTCTTCGACCTCTACACAAAGATGACCATGAAAAAGGGTGCGACATGAGCGAAGCGTTTATAAGTGCTATGAAATTTCTCAAAGAATACGGCTTAAGTGATGCAATATTCGGTTTTATCGGTGTCATAATTGGTGGACTTATAGTTGTCGCAAATGATTTTTTTTCTTTACTATTTAAGCAACGAAAAAATGCAGAATATTTATCAATACAGGTAGTTTGTATTTTAGATAAATTTGTCGACAAGTGTTATGAAGTTGTTTTGGATGATGGCACTTATCAAGGTGAACCAGCCGGGCGGCATTATACAAGCGAAGACAAAAGTAAATATGAAATATTTTATGAGCCACAAATAAGTTTACCAACGTCAATAAATTACGCCAATGATATTGATTGGAAAAGTATTGACGCTGGCTTAATGTATAAAATACTAATGCTGCCAAATAACATAATGAATACTAATCATGACATAAGTATCTCTGGTGAAAATTCATCTCCACCTAATTTTGAAGAATTGTTTGATGCTCGACAAGGAGGCTATGCCAGACTTGGATTAGAGGCCGTTGATATAACTGATAAATTACGGAAAAAATATAATCTTCCGGAACGGAATTTCGAATTTTATGATCCAAAAGCGACATTTGAAGAAACAATTCAAAAATACAAACGATGAGCAAATGGCAGTTGGTAGCTTTTATTTTTGGGAAGGGTTAAGAAAGCTTCGGCTTGAAGAACATAATTTTTATGTTGAACAGGCAAAAATTAGACTGCTATCAAACTTTGAAAACATTGAAGCAGATGCAGATAAATACGCCGAAGATTATCTTGAAATATCTGGTCAATATTTTAACCCCGAATATCACAACCCACATGATTTTTTAGAAACTTCCTATGAAATCGGAATTGCGCATTATAACTCACTTAATGAAATGAAAAAACAGACATATCTTGGCGTTTTGGCCGGTATGTTTCACCAATTTGATAAAGCCCTAAGAAAATGGTTAAGTAAGGAAATGGATTTCCTAAGTGGTGTCGGCGAACATACAAAACTGGCAATTTGGAAAAAAGATTTTCCTTTAATACTAGATTTGATCGACAATCTTGGATTTGAAATTGCGAGTAAGGATTTTTACAATTCGCTTAAAACATGCCACTTAATCATAAATGTTTTTAAACATGGCTTTGGACAATCTTTTGAAAGGCTTAAAGCACAACGTCCAAATCTGTTTTTAAAACCTATCTATGATGATTTTCCAGAAAATATACGCAATTTACTGTTAAGTTATGAAATGCTGGAAATAAGCGCGGCAGAAATTGATGAATTTTCTAATTCAATAATCGAATTTTGGAATTATCTTCCTGAACATGTTTATTTCGACCAAATAAAAGCAATTCCAGTTTGGTTAAGTAAAGCCTTGGATAAAGATGAAAAAAATAGTAGTTAATTCGTGCGTATAGCTTGATTATTTCATTAGTTTATACGTCCGTCTTTGTCGTAAATTCGTGGTAACCATTTAAAATGCCTCCCAAAAACAAAGGTTATAAATGACATTACTTTCAAAAATCAACTATTTCATAGCTAATTTGCATATTGATGAAAACAATTTTTTACTAGAGCAATCCAAAAAAAAAGCAATTGATAATTTTAATAATATCGATGCTGAAATAGAAGAATATGCTAGAAATACATTGGGTAAATATTACGATGAGTCAGCCTCTTATGATGAAGATGAAAGCCAATTCCGAGAAGCTAAAATTGACGAGTGTGTCGATTTAAGAGAAGCACTTGAAGAAACGAGACGGGGTTTATTATTATCGACACTATCAACATTTTTTCATAAATTTGAAAAAGATTTTACAAAATGGGCGTTTCAAATTCTTAACGCAAATACCGAATTAAGCAAAGAATTAAAATTCTACGAATATAAAGACAAATACTATAATCTATTGAACAAAAGTGATTTTTTTAATAGTTCAGAAACTGCAATTCTACAATTTTTATATAGCAATCATGTTGAAAAATACCGGTTGATTGTAAACGTTTATAAGCATGGAAAAGGAAGTTCATTTGAAAGCCTATCAAAAAGTTATCCGGAATATTTCAAGGATGGCATTACTTCCCCTGAAAATTTAATAATTGAAGAAATTGATATTGTTAATTTTGTGAAATCAATTAATGACTTTTGGCTTCAGCTTCCAAAAGAAATTGATATAAAAAATTTAGATAAGTTAATAAAAGCAATAAAAAAACTTAAATGAATATTTCCATGTGTGAAAAAGTAGTATTAGATAAATATGACCACAAATAAAATTATACCCGCCGTTTCATTTACCACCGCTCATACCGGTGTTTCATCAAAAGCCGATGCACTTGGGATGCGGCCCATGCAGGCGCGGGCTTATAATAAGCGCGGTGAGCAATATTTATTGATAAAATCGCCGCCGGCGTCTGGTAAATCGCGTGCTTTGATGTTTATCGCACTGGATAAATTGCACAATCAAGGTTTGAAGCAGGCAATAATTGTAGTTCCCGAAAAATCCATTGGCGGAAGCTTTGGCGATGAACCTTTAAGCAAATATGGCTTTTGGGCAGATTGGGAAGTTAAGCCACAATGGAATCTTTGCAATGCCCCCGGCCCCGAAGAAGAAAAAGTTGACCCTTCAAAAATCAAGGCACTTGGGCAATTTTTGCAAAGTGATGACAAGGTTTTAGTTTGCACCCATGCCACCTTCCGCTTTGCAGTTGAACAATTAGGCATTGAAGCATTTGATGATAGGTTGCTTGCGGTTGATGAGTTTCACCACGTTTCAGCAAACCCAGATAATAAATTAGGCTCTCAACTAGGTGAATTTATCAAACGCGACAAAACCCATATTGTTGCAATGACTGGAAGCTATTTTCGCGGCGATGCCGCGCCAGTTCTTGCCGCCGAAGATGAAGCAAGGTTTGAAACCGTTACTTATACTTATTATGAGCAATTAAACGGGTATGAATATTTAAAATCGTTATCTATTGGATATTATTTTTATACACGCCAATATCTTGAAGCAATTGAAGACGTGCTAGACCCTTCAAAGAAAACCATTGTACATATTCCAAATGTTAATTCACGCGAAAGCACAAAAGACAAAATCAAAGAAGTTGAGGATATTATCAATTACCTTGGCGACTGGCTTGGCGTTGATGAAAATACCGGCTTTCACCTTGTTAAGCTAAAAGATGGGCGCATAATAAAAATTGCCGATTTGGTTGATGATGGCGACACATTAAAACGTGCCAAAGTTTTGAATGCACTCAAAGACCCTAAGCATAAAAATAATCGTGATCATGTTGATATTATTATAGCACTTGGGATGGCAAAAGAAGGGTTTGATTGGATATGGTGCGAACACGCCCTAACCGTTGGATATCGTTCAAGCCTTACAGAGATTATTCAAATTATTGGGCGTGCGACACGCGATGCACCAGGCAAAGAAGTATCTGTATTCACAAACCTTATTGCAGAGCCCGATGCTTCCGAAGGCTTGGTGGTTGATGCAATCAACGACACATTAAAAGCAATCGCTGCAAGCCTCTTGATGGAACAAGTTCTTGCGCCAAAATTTAACTTCACCCCAAAAGATAATGGCGCAAAAGAAGGTTTCTCATATTTTGGTGAAGACGGCTCTTTAAGCCCAAATAATTATAAAGAAGGCAAAACAAATTATGGGGTGAACGAAGAAAGTGGACAATTCCATTTTGAAATAAACGGCCTAGTAACGCCCAAGAGTCCAGAAGCAACACGCATTGTACAAGAAGACATAAATGAGGTTATAACCGCCTTTGTTCAAGATAAACAAGCGGTTGAACGTGGAATGTTCGATGAAGAAACAATTCCCGAAGAACTTACGCAAGTGCGAATGGGAAAAATTGTAAAAGAACGTTACCCAGATTTATCAGAAGAAGATCAAGAAGCAATTCGACAACATGCAATTGCAGCACTTAATATAACGCAACATGCAAAGAAAATGCTTGGTACTAGCGATGCCGGTGATGGCTTTGAACTAAAAGCAAATACCGCTTTAATAGATGGCATAAAGAAATTTGCGATGGATGTTAAAGAACTTGATATAGACTTGATTGACCGAATTAGTCCATTTGAAGCAGCGTACGCGGTTTTAGGGAAATCATTGAATGAAAACACACTAAGACAAGTTGCATCTGTTATTGCTAAAAAGAAAATCACAATTTCAGAAGAAGAGGCACGAGATCTTGCATTGCGTGCTTTGAAATTTAAAAATGAACGTGGAAGATTGCCTGATATAAACTCACAAGATGCTTGGGAAAAAAGACTGGCAGAAGGGGTTGCAGCATTAGCACGTTATAGGGCAAATAAGTCAAATGGATAATTTAACAGATGATGAATTGCTTGCGCAGCTTGGAATAGAAATCGAGCAGAAAAAAACGCGTACCTATTCACCACGTGAAGAAAGAATTATTGCCGGCTTTGAAGATACTGTTAAATTCTTTGAAGAAAATGGCCGCGCACCACAGCATGGTGAGCAACGTGATATTTTCGAACGCCTTTACGCGGTTAGGCTTGATAGATTGCGCGAACTTGAAGAATGCCGAAACTTGCTTGCCGGTTTTGATAAGCATGGTCTACTAGATGCGGCCTCAAATGCAAACAAAATAGTTACAGAAAGCCTTGGCGATGACGAATTACTAAATCAGCTTGGTGTTGATTTTGCAGAAGATGAAGATATTACAATTTTGAAAAATGTAATGTCACGCAAAGAAAGAAAAATCCTTGATGAAATTGCACAACGTGACCGATGCGAGGATTTTTATAAATTTAAGCCACTATTTGACCAAGTTGAGAATGATATTAAGCTAAAAGTGCGTGAAACTCGCCGCTTTGGTAATGAAGCAAGTATTTCCAAGGCCGAATTTTTCATTCTTAATGGGCAATTCGCTTATGTTGCGGAAGTCGGTGAAACTATTCGTGCGCCAAATGGTGAATACGATGCGCGGCTAAGAGTAATCTATTCAAACGGCACTGAAAGCAAACTTTTAAGAAGATCATTGCAAAGGGCTTTGTACAAGGATGAAGCGGGTCGCAGGGTTACAAGTCCAGAAGCTGGGCCACTTTTTGCTTCTGAAAACGAAGAAGGCGATTTTGAAAGCGGTACCGTTTATGTTTTGAGAAGTAAATCTAATAACCCTACGATTGCCGAACATAGAGACTTAGTTCATAAAATAGGCATTACAGGTGGAAGCGTTGAAAGTCGCATTTCAAGTGCAGAGAGTGATGCAACCTATTTGCTTGCAGGGGTTGAAATAGTTGCAACTTACAAACTATTCAACATTAATCGCAAACGCTTAGAAGCCTTAATCCATAAAATATTTGCCGGCGCTCAACTTGATTTAGAAATAAAAGATAGATTTGGAAAGCCGGTTAGACCAAAAGAATGGTTCTTGGTTCCGCTTGGTGTTATTGATGAAGCAATTGAACGAATTAAAAGTGGAACAATAACAAACGCAGTTTATGACCCGAAACAAGCAAAACTGGTTTGATTTAAACTGCAAAACTTTATTCCAAATGACAGGCAATAAAAGATTTTTGGGGTACATTTGGGGGTATATTGGTAAATCGAATTGGTGATATTGTAATATAATCAATAGTTTATCGCGACAATGCGGTGCCGGCTCCAGCACCACTTCCTTTATCTCACGCTTATGTTCGCGGCACTCGTTAATCACTCGTGCTATCGCTCACCGCTCCGATGGGGCGGCGGACGACCGCCTACGCGCCACTTGGCGCGTAATTAGTTCGAACAATTTCGGACAATGCGCACCATTTCACTCACTTTGCCACCCTCGCGCCTACGGCGCTCACTCAGCAAAGTGGATTTAAGCTGACAAGAAAAATCAAAAAGCGTGGTTTTTGCTTTTTCTTGACATTTTTCTTAGCTCATTTCATTCGCATTTTTTATCAAATTATTTGTTTTTAAGGCAATAAAAAAGCCTTGGGTTTGCCAAGGCTTTTTTGGTTATAGCATTGCGGGGATTACGCGGTCTGGGGGTTTGTGGCCGTCGGCGAAGGTTTTTATGTTTATGATTACTTTTTCGCCCATTGCGGTGCGGCCTTCTAATGTTGCAGAGCCCATGTGAGGGAGCAAAACAACATTGCTTAGTTTTTTGAGTTTTGGGTTGATTTCTGGTTCGTGTTCGAACACATCAAGCCCTGCCCCTGCCAATTGGCCTTTTTCAAGCATTCGTGCCAAAGCAGCCTCATCAAGAACCTCACCGCGCGCAGTATTAATCAAATAAGCAGATGGTTTAAGTAATGCCAAACGGCGTGCACTTAATAAGTGATAGGTTGCGGGAGTATGCGGGCAATTAACCGATACAAAATCCATGCGTGAAAGCATTTGATCAAGGCTTTCCCAATAGGTTGCCTCTAATTCCTGCTCGATTGATGGATGAACTTTTTTGCGATTATGATAATGAATTTGCATACCAAAGGCTTTGGCGCGTTTTGCAACCGCCTGCCCGATACGACCCATTCCAACAATGCCAAGACGTTTATTGCCCACACTATGCCCCAACATCCATGTTGGTGACCAACCTTTAAATTCATCTTCTTCGATTTTGCGCGCACCATCAATAAGGCGGCGTGGAACGGCTAAAATCAATGCCATTGTAACATCTGCGGTATCTTCGGTTAAGACACCTGGCGTATTGGTTACGCAAATTCCACGGCGAACCGCGGTTTCAACGTCAATATTATCAACCCCTGCACCGAATTGAGCAATAAGTTTCAATCTATCACCTGCGCGTGAAAGAACCTTTGAATCAATTCTATCAGTCACAGTTGAAACCAAAACATCACAGCGAGACGCCGCATCAACAAGTTCTTCGTATGACATTGGAACATCATCTTTTGATAATTCCGTGTCGAATAATTCCTTCATTCTTGTTTCAACCGCGTCGGGTAAACGGCGCGTGACAATAACTTTTGGTTTTGTATTGCTCATATTATTAATAAATCCCAGTATTTTTTATCCATAGCAATCTTGTTGGCAATCTCCAACAATTTCTTTGAATAAAAATCATTAGCCCTTGGTCGCAGACGCTTTAAATTTATTTTAATTAACACTAAATTCACATTACAAAAGCATATCAATCTATAGAACCATAGTTTGCGGCAAATCCATGCGACAATTTTTCATTTCACTATCTTTATTATTTTTTCTTGTGCCTCAATTATCAATTGCACAGGCAATAAGATATGATACGCCATCGAAACTGCCTGTTCCGCGTTTTGTTTCTATGCGCTTTAATGTTGTTAATGGGCGCGCAGGGCCAGATGAAGATTATCCAATAAGATTTGTTTATAAACAGGCAGGTTTGCCCGTTAAAGTTATTGCCGAAACAATTGATTGGCGAAAAATTGAAGACCCAGATGGAACCCAAGTTTGGGTTCACAAGCGCAATCTTGATTCAAAGCGAACTTTAATAATTCGCCCATCACAAAAGGGGGCAACACATGTTATGCTTTATAATAAAAACACCCAAAATAACAAAGTTATAGCCAAGATTGCATCAGGTTCAATTTGTGAAATTCTTGATTCCCAAGAAGGGTGGCGCAAAATTAAAATTGGTAATTATACAGGCTGGATAATTGCCATTGATGCATGGGCATCTTAATTTATCAGCCAAAAGTTTATCATAAAAAATGCGTTTTATCACTTTGCACACCACCCATTTTAGTGCTAGTGCCGCTTTTGAAATAATTTGTAACAAATAGTCAAAAGATTTGGAAAACTAATGACAAGGCAATCATCATACAATTATGAAGAATTAATTGCATGCGGTGAAGGAAAATTATTCGGTAAAGGCAATGCACAATTACCGCTTCCCAACATGCTTATGATGGATAGAATTACCCATATTAGCGAAGATGGTGGAATAAACGGCAAAGGCAAAATTATTGCCGAATTAGACATTAATCCTGATTTATGGTTTTTTGCCTGCCATTTTAAAGGTGACCCTGTAATGCCCGGCTGCCTTGGTCTTGATGCGATGTGGCAATTGGTTGGCTTTTTCCTTGGCTGGACTGGAAGCCCTGGCAAGGGGCGTGCTTTGGGCTGCGGTGAAGTGAAATTCACAGGCCAAGTTATGCCGAACGTTAAAAAAGTTCGCTATAAAGTCGATATAAAACGTGTTTTTCGCTCTAAATTGGTTTTGGGGATTGCCGATGCAGTTCTTTACGCTGACGATGAGGCGATTTATAGCGCGAAAGATTTGCGCGTCGGTTTGTTTGAAGCATAATTTCATTATTTGGAGACAATGAATGCGTAGAGTTGTAGTAACTGGGATGGGTATTATTTCTTCAATCGGTAATTCAATTGATGAAGTTAAAAATAGCCTTTATAATGCAACTTCGGGAATTATTTCTGCCCCTGAATATAAAGAGCTTGGCTTTAAATGTCAGGTTCATGCAAAACCAATTTTGGATTGGCTTACATTGGTTGACCGCCGTGCCGCGCGTTTCCTTTCGGAAGGTATGGGCTGGGGTCATATTGCAATGGAACAGGCAATTAAAGATTCTGGCCTTTCTGATGAAGACGTTTCAAATGAGCGCACTGGTATAATTGTTGGCTCTGGCGGTCCATCGACACGTTCAATTGTTGGCGCGGCTGAATTAACAAAAGCCAATGTTTCACCAAAAAGAATTGGGCCTTTTGCAGTTCCAAAAGCTATGTGTTCTGGTGTTTCTGCGGCGCTTGCAACTTGGTTTAAAATCAAGGGTGTGAATTATTCAATTTCATCGGCTTGTGCAACTTCTGCGCATTGTATTGGCAATGCTTATGAAAGCATCAAATATGGCAAGCAAGATGTTATGTTTGCGGGCGGCGCCGAGGAATTGGATTGGACATTGTCAAATCTTTTTGATGCAATGGGCGCAATGTCATCTAATTATAATGAAAACCCATCTGTTGCTTCGCGCGCTTATGACCAAGACCGTGATGGCTTTGTTATTGCGGGCGGTGCAGGCATGGTGGTTCTTGAAGAATATGAACGCGCAAAAGCACGCGGCGCAAAAATTTATGGCGAATTAATCGGCTATGGCGCAACATCTGATGGTTATGACATGGTTGCACCATCAGGCGAAGGCGCGGCACGTTGTATGCGCCAAGCCATTGAAATGGCGGGCAATCCAAAGATTGATTATATCAACCCACATGGCACATCAACGCCAGTTGGTGACAAGCAAGAAGTTGGCGCTTTACGTGAAGTTTTTGGCGATAATATCCCATTCTTCTCATCAACAAAATCACTTACTGGGCATTCATTGGGTGCAGCGGGTGTGCAAGAGGCCATTTATTGCCTTATCATGATGGCAAATGATTTTATGGCGCAAAGTGCGCATATTCAAAATCTTGATGAAGCCTTCAAAGATTTACCAATTTTACTTGAACGCAAAGTCGGCGAATTTAAAACTGCGCTTTCAAATTCATTCGGATTTGGCGGCACTAATTGCAGTCTGATTTTTAGTAAAGTTTAAAAATTCCCTTTTGGGATAAATAAAAGAAACCCTCGGGGAGCCTGCTTATCGGCTGAGAGGTGTGAGTTGCGTCACACGACCCGTTGAACCTGTAAGTTAATGCTTGCGAAGGGAATGGGGAT
>APMI01087639.1_pt1 | contig 11471 bp, 6 predicted proteins | sample 667938 | NCBI WGS metagenome assembly APMI01 (sample SAMN01084076, study PRJNA167559) | wastewater metagenome | biome: Wastewater | place: Denmark: Ejby Moelle, Odense | collected 2011-11-28 | reverse complement strand
GAGCAGGTTCGTAAAGGGTTGCCCGCCCCAATCACCATTTGCGGCATCGGCGCTGGCGAAGGCTGGCACCCCGCCACGCGCGAACTCGCCAGCCGCAAGCACCGCGCCATCCACATACACGTGCGCTGGGGCGGTTGTGGCCTGGGGTCGGCGCGCACTGATCTGGTAGTGAACATACGACGCCTGTTCAGGCAGCACAAATGCCTGGGCGATAAATATGGGCGTGCTTGTGACGGTGATAGCCTGGCTCATCACCACGGCCGCAAGCTGCGTGGGCGTTTTATATGCAACGCCAATCTCCGCACTCACCTCGGGCTGGTCGGCCCACACCCACGCGCCAGCCGTAAGCGCGCGGCCAGCCAGATTCTGCATGGGCGTGTTTGCAAGCGGGCTGATCAGGATCTGCGCGCCGCTCGCTGGCGTTTCGAGCATCAGCGCATGGTTGCCGAGCGGCGCATGTGGCATTGCTACCCGATTGGCTGGCACCTGCGCGGTTTGCGTATTTCCGCGATACCAGAACGCGGCATCGCCCCAACTGAACAGCAGCGGTACCGCCAGCAGCACACTGCCAGCTACCGCTGCATACAGCCAGCGCCAGCGCCAGCCGCGCCGCATCCAGAACGCCACCAGCACGGCAAGCGGCGCAAGCGCCAGCGCGACGGCGGCAGTGTTTTTCACAAACACCGCAAGTACGGCCGAGGCGAACAGCCATGCCACGCGACGCCAGTTCAGCCCGCGCCGAATCGTGCGCGCCGCGCCCCACACAAAGATCGAGAAAATCGCCACCGCGCCGACATCATTATTCACTGCTGTCATGAGATCGACAAATGTTGGCAGCAGCGTGAGTGCGAGTGGCACCGCCCAACGCAGATCATGTCCTGGCGGCGTGATCTCGCGCATCAGGCCGGCGGTTGCCGCAATGCTGAGCAGCAGCAGCAGCACCGACACACTGCGCGCCACATACAGCTGGCTCACGAGGTCGAGGTGGCGCACCAGCCGCAGCGGCAAGCTTACCAGCAGATAATAGCCGGGCGGGTGGCCCAGCTCGCTTATGCCAACATCGATTGGCTTTTTATCGTCAAAGAGGGTTGGTTGGGCCAGGTTCCAGTAGAACTGTTGCTCAAGCATGGACGACGCGAGTTCGCGGCGCATGGCCCGGTCGATATCGCCGGCCTGTGGCAGGAGCGTGCGATTCGCGCTGAGCCAGGCGTATTCGAAATGGGTGGGCTCGTCGTAGTGTTGCCAGGGCGGCAGCAGCGCCAGGAAGAGCGCGCCCTGACACAGGGCGATTAGCAGCACCAGCGCCACGCGCATATCGTCGCTGGCAGCATAGCCTCGCAAGCGCCAGGCGGGATGTGCAGACCGCGCGGGGCTGTTGGGCAGCGCCGGCGCGAGCGGTACAGGGCGTGCCACGCTAATACGCCCCCTCGCCCGAAAGCACCACGGCCACCGTTCGCATCAGGATGCGGATGTCGAGCATCAGCGAGTAGTTTTGAATATAGTAGAGATCATCGGCAGTGCAGAGGTGCTGGTGTTCAAAGCCGCGCCGGTGCACCTGCCACCAGCCAGTCATGCCCTGAGGCACGGTGAAGCGGCTCCACTGCCAGGGTTCGTATTCTTCGCGCACAACCATGGGCAGCTCAGGGCGCGGCCCGACCAGGCTCATATCGCCTTTCAGCACATTCAGCAGCTGGGGCAGTTCGTCCAGGCTGGTGCGCCGCAGCCATTGCCCTACGTGTGTGATGCGCGGGTCGTCGGGCTGTTTGAAATTAAGTTTGCCGTCGGGCCGGCGAACCGCAACTGTTTCCCAGTGCTGGTCGGCATCGCGCACCATGGTGCGAAACTTATACATCTGAAAGATGCGGCCGTTTTCGCCCACGCGCTCGGCGCGGTACAACGCTGGCCCGGGCGAGTCGCGCCGGATCATCCAGCCAATAATCAGCAGAAACGGCCACAAGACTAGCAAAAGCAGCAAACTGATGCCAATATCGAACAGGCGCTTGACGATACGCGCCTTGTCGCCGATGGCGGGCACGCGCAGCCCGACGATTGGCAGCCCTTCGAGGTAGTGTACGTTTGCGCGCATAATTGCGAAATCAAGGAAATCGGGCACCAGGCGGATGTGCACCGGCGTGGCCTGAAGCTGACGCACCAGGCGCACTGTGGCGGGATGCGCTTCCAGCGGCAGGGTGATGATGATCTCGTCGATCGACAGCTCATCGATCAGGCGCTCGGCGTCGGCGAGGGTGCCAAGCACCGGCCATTCGTCAAGCATCTGGCCAGACAGCGCCGGGTCGGAATCAATGAAGCCGACCACCGGGGCCGCGCCATTCCACTGGCGTGTCAGCGCGATTGCCAGACGCAATCCGGTGCGTCCCGCGCCAGCGATCAGCACGCGACTTTGTGTTTTTGCGCGGCCACTGCGGCGGCGCACAAACAGGCGCATGGCCCCATAGAACAGAATCAGCGCCACCAGGTCGAGCAGCACAAAATAAATGAAGTACAACCGCGACATCTGGCGAAACGAGAGGAACAGCGCGCCAGCAAAGGTCAGCGAGGCTAACAGAATGGCCGCCACCAGCCGCCACAACCCGTCGATCAGCTGGCCGTCGCGCACCAGCCGTGGCGTGGAAAGAATGAACTGCATCGCAAACCAGATCAGGCCAACCAGTGGGTAGAGCACCAGAGGAATATGGTTTGCGCCCGGGTCGAGCGGACCCCAGATCGAGAAGCGTTCGCGCAGCGCCATTGCCACGATCAACATCAGCTCGGTAATGGCAATGCTGCCGAGCATTACCAGCACGTCGAGGTTTGTCGTTGTGCGTGATTTCATGTCTGGCTCCGCTTGTTCAGCTCGCCATTCTGGCTGCGCAGCCCTGGCTGGGCATCGCTTGTACTTATCATGCGCCCAGCTCTGCGGCAAGTTGCAGCGCTGGCGGCTGAATAGGTTGGGGGGTCAATGACCAATACAGCTTTGCCACAGCATCGAGCATAGCGTCGGCGGTGCCGTGCTGGCGGAAGTAGCGCTGGCCAGCTTCGGCCAGCTGGGCGCGGCGCTCGGGCAGGCCCAGCAGCCGGGCTGTTGCGGCTGCGAGCGCTTCAGCATCGTCGGCCGGGGCGAGCAATCCCGCGCCAGTGCGTAGCAGATCGCGCGTGCCAAGTACGTCGGTGGCGATGACCGGCACGCCCTGGGCCATTGCTTCCAGCGGGGCGAGCGGCAACCCTTCGTAGCGCGATGTGAGCCAGAACACATCGTACGCGGCCACGATTGCGGCTGCATCGTCGCGATGGCCGATGAAATGGCAGGCATGCGCGATGCCGCGCGATTCGGCTTGTGCCCGAGCTTCTGCCATGAGTTCACCGCCACCACACCACACGAAATGCGCCGCTGGCTGCTGCTGCAAAACGAACGCCGCCGCAGCAACGAACAGGCCAGGATTTTTTTGTGGTGCCAGGCGCGCTGCCGTGCCGATCAGTGGCGCGCTGGCCGGGATGCCAAGTTCTGCCCGCACTGCTGCGCGGCTGGCAACGGGAACTTCTGGCACGGCAACACCGTTGGGAATACAAACCACGCGCTCGGCCGGCGCAAGGCCGCGCTCGACGATCAAGTCGCGTTCGCTCGGTGACACTGCGACGATCCGGTCGCAAAGCTGGCCGGCCAGTCGTTCGAGCTGCAAGAAGAACCGATTCCTGGCTGCGCTGCCCGCGCCCAAAAAGGCCAGACCATGCGGACTATACACCACAGCGGCGCGGCTGCCACTGGCGCGCACAGCCAGGCGGCCAAGGAAGCCAGCCTTGGAGCTATGAAGATGCACCAGATCGTAAGAGGTGCTGCGCAGAATCACGATCAGCCGGCGCAATGCGGCAGCATCCGCGCGGGGATCGATCGAACGCTGCATAGCTACCGGCTGGATTACGATACCAGCATTGGTAAGATATTCGACGAACTGTTCATCGCCGAAGGAGTTCTGGCGGCGAAGCGGGCAAGCAACTTCCGACTGAATACCGTGATCGGCCAGCCCGGTTGCCAATGCCTGGACGTGAGTGCGAACTCCGGCGATCGTTGCCTCGACAATGTGGAGGACTCGCATATGCACCAGAGCGCCAATATCCTTTACTGTAGGTTTTGCCGCTTGCAAACGCCAAGATACTACAGGGGACAGCGCGTCGCCATTATAGCACAACTCAATTGAGGTTCAATCGTTCATAATTTGCACTGCCCTTGGAACCGACGCAGGCTTGCATGCCGGGTGGCGGCAAGTATAATCGGGGCGGCTGGTGGTGGTGTGGGTTTCGCAGAGTTCTTCCAGGTCTGGCGCGCTGAACGACGCCGCGCCTGCTGGATGGGGATCACAATGCTGCATCTCTCTCGTTTCTTTGCTCTTCTTCTTATCCTGATTATCGTGCTGCCGCCTTGCTCCTCCGAACGGGCGTCTGCAAGCGCCGGCAAACGCATCTTTGTCCCAATTGCCAGCGCAGTCGGGCCGGTCAACCCCTTTGGCTTCGATGTTCGCTCTAATATCGGCGACGCAGTTATTCCCTTTGTGGTGAAGGCACGCCCGCAGTGGGCGCGCGCCGGCGATGTGTCGTGGTCGAGTATCGAGCCAATTCGTGGCGGCGGCTACCGCTGGGGTGTGCTGGCACAGGTCGATGAAAATATCAACCGGCTGCGGGCCGCCGGGATCGAGCCGACCCTGGTGATCCAGCAATCGCCGGGCTGGGCGCAACGCATTCCTGGCCGCGTGTGCAGCCCACCCAGCCCCGAAGCCCTCGATGATTTTGTGCGCTTTACCCACGCACTGGCGGCGCGCTACGCTGGCCGGGTCAATTTCTGGGAGATCTGGAACGAGCCCGACATTGCAGCCGAAGATGTCAGCGACAGCGATGGCATGGGCTGCTGGATTGACGCCAGCCAGCCCGACCTGGGCGGCGGCTATTATGGCGAGGTGCTAAAGCGTGTGGCGCCAGCAATGCGGGCCGCGAATGCACGCGCGCAGGTGATGGGCGGGGCGCTGCTGTACCAATGGCCCGACGATAGCGGCGCGCAGGTGTTTCTGAAAGGCATGCTCAATGCTGGTGCAGGCCAGGTGATCGACGCGCTGAGCTTCCACGCCTATGGTGAGTGGGGCGCAGGCGACCTGCTGCTGGCGAAAACCAATCGCATCCGCCAGATCCTTGGCAGCTACGGCCTGGCAAATAAACCGCTGTTCGCCACTGAAATTGCAGCCGCCTGCGGTTCGAATATTGCAGCGGAGTGCCAGCCAAACTACACGAGCTGGAAAACACGCCAGGCCAATTACGCTGCGCGTATCTACGCCGAAGCCATTGCGCTGAAACTCAAAGGCGCGTTCTGGTATACCCTTGCGATCCCCAACCCGGGTTTTCGGTATAGCCAGCTTGTCGACATAAACAACACAAGCTTGGTTCCACGCCCGTCGTACTATGCTTTTATTAACTCGGCGCATTTGCTCCAGGGCGCGCAATATATCGGCCCGGCGCTCTCGGAGCCGCCACTCAGTCAGATGCGCAAAGTCCAGGCTTTGCCCTTCACCAAGGGGCGCACGCGCCTGTATGTGTTGTGGGTGCCGCGCACCGACTTCCCGGTGATCTACAATCTGCCAGTGCCGGCCGGTGCGCGCGCAATCTGCACCGACCACCTCGACCAGAACCCGCCCGCCACCTACGACTGCTCCGACACAAACCGCGATGGCTTTATCCCGCGCGCCGTCAACGAGCTGCCCCAGTATGTCGAGCTGCGCTAGCGCGCCTGCCGATCTCGCAGAGCAGTGCTATAATGCGCGAGCGACAGACAATTGGGAGAACGCTATGCAGCCCAGCGACGACGAGCGCAGGCTGGCGGCGCTTGCGCATGCCAGCGTTATTGCAAATATCTTCAACCTGGCTGGATTGTTTGTGGCGCTGCTGATCTGGGCGCTTGAACGCGACCGCTCGGCCTATGTGCGGGCGCACGCGCTTCAGGCGCTGCTGTACCAGGGGCTGGTGCTGCTGCTCTCGATCGTGCTAGTGGCGATGTGGGCCGGCTGCCTGGTCCTTTCGCTGCTGCCGGCGGCTGTTCGCCCCGACCTGTACCGCGCCAGCCCGCCCAGTTCGTTCTGGATCGCCTTGCTGGGCTTTGTTGTGCCGCTGGGCTTTGGCCTGCTGGCAACGCTGTATGGTTTGTATGGCGCATACCAGGTATATCGCGGGCGTGCCTTTCGCTACCCGTTGGCTGGGCGCGTAATGCGCGAAACCGAGTCCGCTCCTGCTGCCGATGCCGCGCCCGCTGAGCCGATTTCTGCGCCTCCACCGCTTGTTGATCCCACTGATGAGCCGCCCGCCGATGCTTCCTGACGCGCCCGCCGCGCAGCCAATCGGCGTCTTCGATAGTGGCATTGGCGGCGCGAGTGTGCTGCGCGAGCTGCACAGCCTGTTGCCGAATGAAGATCTGCTGTTTCTTGCTGATCAGGCGCATGTTCCCTATGGCCCGCGCCCAGTGGCCGAGCTGCGCGCACTTTCGGCGGCGAACACGCGCTGGCTGCTGGCTGGCGGCGCGAAACAGATTGTGGTGGCGTGCAATACCGCCAGCGCGGCCGCGCTTCAATGGCTGCGCGCCGAGTTTGCGGGCGTGCCGTTTGTTGGCATGGTTCCGGCGGTGAAGCCGGCCGCAGCCCAGACGCGCAGCGGCGTGGTAGGCGTGCTCGCGACCCCAGCCACGCTCGACGGCGAGCTGCTCGACGAAGTGGTGCTGCGCTGGGCGGGTGCTACCACCGTGGTGCGCCAGGCATGCCCTGGCCTTGTCGAGCAGATCGAGGCTGGCGCGCTCGACACCCCCGAAACGCTGGCGCTGCTCCGTAGCTTTTTGCGGCCGCTGCTGGCCGCCAGCGCCGACACGATCGTGCTGGGTTGCACACATTACCCCTTTGTCGCGCCGCAAATTCAACGCCTGGCTGGCCCAGCTGTGCGCCTGATCGACGCCGCGCCGGCGGTGGCGCGCCAGGCTGCGCGTGTGCTTGCCGAGCGCGGATTGCGCAACCCCGATCCCGCCCGCGTCGGCCGCATCCATTACGCCACCACTGGCCACCGCGCCGCGCTCGCGCGCCTGCTTGAGCTGCTGCACCTGCCGCCCGGCACGGTCAGCGAAGCGCATACTTAGCGCGTTTTCGATCCCTATTTGCCACGCTTTCGCCCACCGGCCCCGTGCCCCGGCCTGTACAGTGGTGCCTGTAACGCTCGCCGTTTCCCAAACGTCAGAAATTGCGATATTGCCCGAAAAGTCGCGTTCTTATCAACAGAGAAGTTCGCTCATTGCTGCCGAGGAACATCAATGCCAGCATTTCTTTCCGGTCTTCAGGGCGGCCACGCCCAGCGCCAGATCCCCCTGGCCGAAGCGCCCACCACGTTTGGCCGCAACCCCGACAATACCGTCGTCATTGATAGTGGGCGTGCCTCGCGCCGCCACGCCGAAATTCGATCCCAGGCCGGCATGTTTGTGCTGGCCGACCTGGGCAGCTCGAATGGCACATATGTGAATGGGCAGCGACTGGCCGCGCCGCACACCCTGCGCCCCGGCGACGTGATTCAGATCGGCGATGACACGTTTCGCTTTGATGCGTCACCCGCCCCGGCCGCTTACCCAAGCGCGCCACCCACTGTGCCTGCCGGGAATGTCGCGCCAAATTACCAGCCGCCCGCCGCCTTTGGTGGGCTGCCAAACACCCCAGCCGCCGTGCCCGCACCGGCCCGTCGCGGCATTGGCCGCACGCTGCTGATTGTGCTGGGGCTGGTGGGCCTGCTTGTCGTGGCGGCCTGCGTTGGTGGCGCAGTGCTGCTGACGCGCAGTACTGGCGGGCTGGTTGCGCAACCTGCAAACCCAGCGGGCGCAACCCCGCAGCCCAACGCTGCGGCGGGCAATACCGGCAATACGGCTTCGGGCGCGCAGGACACCTGGACTGTGCTGGTCTATCTCGATGGGGACAATAACCTCGAAAAAGATGCGCTTAAAGACCTGAATGAGATGGAGCTGGTTGGCTCGAACGACCAGGTGCGCATTGTCGTTCAGCTCGATCGGGTGCGCCAGGACGGGCCAAAGGACGACACATCCAACGGTGATTGGGATACCGCCAAGCGCTTTCTCGTCAAGCGCGACAGCAACCGCAGCCGGATTGGCTCGACCGAACTGGACGACATTGGCGAAGTGAACATGGGCGACCCGCAGACGCTGGTAGATTTCGTGAGCTGGGGCGTGAAAACCTACCCGGCCGAGCGCTACGCCCTGGTGCTCTGGGACCACGGCTCGTCGTGGGCGGGGATTGCGTTTGACGACAGCAGCGATAAAAAGGGCATTTCGCTGCCCGAGCTCGACCAGGCGCTACGCACCATCCAAAGCCAGACTGGCATTGAGCGCTTTGACCTGATTGGTTTCGACGCCTGCCTGATGGCGCAGATCGACGTCTTGCAGACGATTGAGCCGTATGGCAAGTTTGCGGTCGCCTCGGCCGAACTTGAACCAAACGACGGCTGGGCCTGGGATACCTGGCTGCAAAACCTGGAGACCGAGCCGAGCCAGGATACTGCCGCCGTCGCGAAATCGATTGTCGATGCTTACCAGGAGTTCTACCAAAACGCCGACGACGACACCGTCACGCTTTCCGCCTTCGATCTTGGCAAGCTCGCGCCAGTGCGCGACGGGTTGAACACCCTTGCGGACATCATGCTGCGCGAGATTGGCAGTGCCTACCAGCCGATCGCCGAGGCGCGCTCGTCGGCCGATGCATACAGCCAGCCCAAACCCGAAGAATTCAACGCGATCGACCTGGGCGACTTCGCGCGCCTGCTGAGCCGCCAGGGCGCGCCGGGCGAGATCGATACTGCCGCCAAATCGCTGAGTGCGGCCATCAAAGCTGCGCGCGTGGCCGAGTGGCATGCCAGCTTCCATCAGCGATCAACCGGTATGTCGGTTTTCTTTCCTCAAATCGCCGAGCTCTACCCCGATTTTTACCCGCAGGCATCGCCCGTGCCGCAGAACGGCTCGTGGGATGAGTTCCTGCAAGCCTTCCACAGCGCCGGCCAGCAGCAGGTCAGCGCGCCAACGATCAGCGACTTGCAACTTTCCAGCCCCACCGTTGGCGTGAACAACCCAGCCACGCTGGAGGGCACGGTGTCGGGCAAAGATATCGCCTTTATCTTTTTCTTCGCCGGCATCCCGAACAGTGATCGCAGCGGTGTTGAGCTGACCGATCTGCACTACATTTACCCGCCCGGCAGCTCGCCAAACGCCGAAGTGCCGCCCTGGAACGACGGCGACAACGATCTGCGCGAAACCTGGAATGGCACACGCTGGGCGCTTTCCAACGGCAGCGAGACGATTCCTGTGCTGCTTGGCCCGACGAAATACGGCACCGACTTGTATGGTGTCGAGGGCATGTATACCGCCGCTGGCACTGGCGAGCAGGTGGGCGCGGGCCTGTTGTTTGCAGTGAGCCAGGGCCGCGCCGAGCTACAACGCATCTACGGCTTCCCGAAGGGTAAGGCCAAAGAAGCGCAGCCGTTTGAGATCACGCCGCAGCCGGGCGATACATTCACCGCTTACCTGCGCACCTATACCATCAAGGATGGCCGGCCAGTGCCCGATTTCAACGAAGGCGAGACGATTACGCTGGGCAATGCGCCACTGACCGCGCAACTGGTGCCGGCCAATAGCGGCGATTATGTGGCGGGATTTCTGGTGCGCGACATTGCCGGGCAGTTCACTTACCAGTACAGCGATATCACTGTCGACAATTCGGGCGCGGGCACGGCCGATCCGAACGCGCCCACACCCGAGCCGGCGCAGCCTGGAGCGCAGGCGGGGACGCTAGCCTTCAGCAGCCCCGAGGGTAAGTTCGCGCTTGCCTACCCCAACGCCTGGCAGACGCTGGATACCGGCAAGAGCCAGATGTATTTCTATGACCCGGCCGAAACCAGCATGAGTTTCGCCAGCGTTGAGTATTTGACGCTCAAGCAGGCACCCGCCGATGCCAACCAGCGCCTGATCGACACCTACATCGGCATCCTGCAATCCGAGCGCGATTTCAGGCCAGGCGATGTGCAGGACGCAACGCTCGGCGGCGAAGCTGCGCGCATGTTCCAGTTCGCCTATACCAACAAAGATGGCAAGCCGCTGGCTGGCGTTGCCGTGGTGACAACAAACCCCGCCACCGGGCTGAGCTACGTCGTCACGCTGCAAGCGCTCCAAAGCGACTTTGACGGGCAGCTCGAAACATTCAAGGCGATTCTGAACTCATTTGAGATGACGAGCTGAAAAAACCGAAGAATATTTACCACGAAGGCATCAGGGCTTTCAGAATGCTGTGAATTTTCGCTGTCTTCGTAACTTGGTGGTTACGCAAAAGGCACTAAACCTGCTTTTATGCACCCCTCAGCAGCTGCATTGGCCCAGGGCCGTGCGGCTGCTGTATATTTCGTGGCACAAGAATTTGCCATCGCAACGCATTTGCCGGAAAGTGACAGTTTTTTTACTGTACGGCTTGCCGCTGGCTCTGCTATAATGCCCCGCAGGTCGCTCATAAGCTCGCACCAGGAATCTGATCATGCTCGCCTCCAATACGTACGTCCACGATCGCTACCTCGTAGTTCGCGCGGTTGACGGATCTGTCTACGAAGCGCTAGACATGACCAACCGCACGCAAGTTGCGTTGAAGCTCATTGCCAGCGGCGCACGCGAAGGCGCGTGGCCCCAGATCGAGCGCGAGGCGCAGGTGCTCAAGGCGCTGCGGCATCCGCAGTTGCCCGCCATTCTCGATTACTTCCGCGAAGGCGACGATGCCGTGGTGGTGAGTACATTTGTAGCTGGCGAATCGCTTGCTGCTACGCTTGGGCCGGGTCGCGCGCTGCCGTTCGAGCGCCTGCTCGGCTATACCGAACAACTGCTGGGTGCGTTGGAATACCTGCACCAGCACGCTCCTCCCGTGCTTCACCGCAGCATCAAGCCGCAGAATATGCTGCTCGATGCGAATGGATCGGTGAAGCTGGTAGGGCTATGGCCCGCCCTGGTGCCGCCGCAGCCACCAGCTGCCCGCGCTGCCGGCGCGCTTGGCTCTTCGCTGCAATTCATGCCGCCCGAACAGGTGCAGGGTGCCGCGCTCGATCAGCGCAGCGATATATATTCACTAGCGGCGGCGCTGTACTTTCTTTCGACGAGCGTGCTGCCACCATTGGCAGGCAAGCGCATCAACGCGGGCCAGCGCGACCAGCTCGACCCATTGCGGCCCGTGCGTGAGCTGGCCCCGCACGTCCCCTCGGCCTGGCGCGATGGTCTGATGCAGGCGCTGGCACTTGCGCCAGCACAGCGCCCGCCTACGATCGCTGCATTACGGCAGGCGCTTGGCCTGGCTCCGCGACCGCTTGTTCCCGAAAGCCAGGTGCCAACGCTGGTGTCGGTTCCGCCGCAGCCCGTTGCCGTTGAGGCGCCG
>APMI01004297.1_pt1 | contig 11472 bp, 7 predicted proteins | sample 667938 | NCBI WGS metagenome assembly APMI01 (sample SAMN01084076, study PRJNA167559) | wastewater metagenome | biome: Wastewater | place: Denmark: Ejby Moelle, Odense | collected 2011-11-28 | reverse complement strand
AAAATCCCACCAGCTTCTCGTCCTATTGCTCATAATATTCGGCGCCTGCAACACCATTTGTACTATACTCTCATAACTCAGTTTTGGCACTACAAAATAAGCAGAAGACTCCCGGAGCAGATCCCAATGTTAAATTTTTTCATCCTTTCATCCAGACAGGAGTGATGTTCTTAGCTGAGTCTCTCTGCTTTATTCCGTACATAATTTACAAATTATTCAAACCGAAGAAGAATTATCTTGAAGTTTCTGGATTTATGAAAATGGAATGTCCAGTCTACTTGCCGTTGATTCCAGGTATCATGGACTTGCTAGCCTCTGCACTTGCGTATATCTCATTAAATTTAATAGCGGGTTCAGTTTGGCAAATTTCCCGTGGAGGTGTCATAATAACAACAGCAATATTTTCAAGAATTTGTCTCAAAAAGAGCTTCACAAAAGCATCTTTAGTCGGGTGTGGTCTTGCATTTTTGGGAATTACACTAGTACAATTATTCGAAATATTGCTTAAAAAAGATAATGGAACACAGCCTGTACACTCAACTTCATAACAAATAATCGGTGTCGTGTTACTCCTGGCCTCATTAATATTCAACACAATAGCACTAATAGTATAAAAGATGATTTTCAACAAGTACAACATCCATCCTCTAAAGATGGTCTTTCTCGAGGGAATGTACGGATTTATTGGAATTTCTCTAATGATACTAGCTCTTAATTTTATCACATGCCCTGATATCGGCACAATCAAGGACAAATGCATTATCAGTAATGGCAATTACTATATCGAAAACTTACCAGTATTCGTCTAGCAAATATCAAAAAATACAGTATTGCTAATGTACGTAATTGGTCTTCTATTTTCAATTGGAATCTCAGTACCTTTAGCTGTCACAATATCGAAAGTTATCAACCCAGTTTCACGCTCGCTTGCTGATGTCTGCCGTACTGTTCTTATTTGGGGATTTTGTTTAACTTTAACTGTCACAGTCGGCCAAGATGACGATCAATACAAATTATAGGAAACTGATACTTTGTTAAATTTGCTTAAATTAATAGGATTTATCATGGTTATTGCCGGAACTCTGATCTATCATGAGGTGATCAAAATATTTAAGGATAAAGCTGATGATATTAAATAATCGTTGTTGTTTAGCTAAGAAGGAGTCGATATTTAGAATTATAGTAAAAGTAGCAGCACAGAAAAATTAAATTCAAGTAGTCCGACAAAGACAAAGAAAGGTAGTGATGCGCAAACACCAAGAAGATAATCTCTTATGTGAATATTATGTATAATTTATATAACAAAATAATAATAGAGAATGATGTTTAATTTTAATAAATATTGAATATTTATATAGTTTTTTATATCCACAACATGGCTTTCGTCAAGCTCGTCAAGAACAAAGCATATTTCATGCGATTCCAAACCAAATTCAAAAGAAGAAGAGAAGGTAAAACCGACTACTTCGCCAGAAAGAGACTCGTCACCCAAGACAAGGATAAATACAACACCCCCAAATATAGATTGATCGTCAGAATCACTTCCAAGAGAGTTATCGCCCAGGTTGCTTATGCCACCATCCAAGGTGATAAGATTTTCTGCGCTGCTGATTCTTCAGAGCTTAGAAAATGGGGATTGACAACTGGCTTGTCTAACTATGCCTCAGCCTATGCTACCGGTCTCCTCCTCGCCAGAAGACTCCTCAAAAAAGTCGGTCTTGATTCCGTCTACGAAGGAAACAAAAAGTACGGAGAAGATTACGATGTCAGCAAGGACGAGAAGGACAAAAGACCCTTCAAAGTTGTTTTAGATGTCGGTCTCAAAGCCACAAAGACTGGTTCAAAGGTCTTTGCCGTCATGAAAGGCGCTTCAGATGGTGGACTTAACGTTCCCCATTCTCCCTCAAGACTTCCAGGATTCAAGGCCGGTGAGGAGAACAAGGCTCTCAGAAGCAGAATTTTGGGTGGCCACATTGATGAGTATATGAAAAAACTTAAGGGAAGCGATAAAGCTAACCTCCAATTCAGTCAATGGACCAAAACTCTCTCAACTGCTGGCGCTGCTTCAGTTGAAAAGTTGTATGAAAAGATTCACGGTGAAATCAGAAAAGCACCTGAATTCACTAAGAAAGCTGCCAAGCAAACTCCCAACAGAGACCAAAAGAAGTTCAAGAGAGTCAGACTCACTGGAGCTCAAAAGAAAGAAAACGTCAAGAAGAGAATCGAAATCAGACTTAAAGAGCTCAAGAAGCAAAAGAAATGATAGTGGATAATTATTTAAATTTACGTTTCATCATTTACTTCTTCTATTTTCAATATTTGACTTGAATATTTATAATTAAGAATGATAAAATAAGAAAAATACATAAATATTACCAAGTAAAAATGAAAAAAAATATTGATTCATTAAGGTAAAAATAACAAGCTATTGGATATCTAATGATATAATATGTTTAATAGAATATGTTGCGCTTTGAGTATAAAAATAAAAAAGGTTGTCGTCACATGGACTTCCCAAGCGGTCCCCCACCTTAGTACTAACCACGCCTAAAGTCGCTTAACTTCGGAGTTCAGATGGGATCCGGTGCTTTCGACTTAGTATGGACGACAACGATACTTCAATCATCACTTGCATTAAGTGCTGTATCCCCCACCATTTTCTTTTAATGACTTTCGTTTTTGCCTGTTTACTATATAGAATTCACAATATAAATAACAATTTTAATTACATTTATCAAATGAGTATTAAATATTTAACAATTATGATTGTAGATCATCATAATTTAGAACAATAGTTTATTTTTCAAGCGATCAAAACTTGAAATAACTATTATTAAAAATCATAAAAATAGGATCAATAATAATAGAAATTAAAGTGGCTCAAAATCAATTTTCTTCGATGTTCAATATTATCGTGATTTTCTACTAATTGAACGCTTTAGCTTACGCTTCGGACTTGAACTTAATATATTTTCATAAAAATTTGAACTATGAAGATCTTCCTCGTTGACTTTGACTTTTGATTAAATTTATACGCTAAAAGGCAATTCTATCCGTTATGAATGAACTTTGGAATCTGCGAAGTAGGCATCTGCTCTTTTTTGGGCTTCAAAATATCTAGGAATATCAAATTTGTTTATTTCATCAGATTGCTTTGATACTAAGCTACCAGTTAATTTTAATAATTCAATTTACTCTTACTCATTGACAATTTCGCTGATTGAGACTGGATAACGTTATTGTTTTTACTATTTTGGAGGCTTTGAATTTTTATCTATTATTAAAGGAATATGAGCATCTTCATCATGTAAGCTAACATCTTATATCAATCTTGAAATAAAAGATTACAGTATTTGCATACATTTTGTTGAAGAATATTTACAAATTTAGAAATTGATAGCAAGCCTTATGATATATAACTTTAGTTACTTTGAAATTTTTAAACAAAATTACATTTGTTGAGTTTCTGTTTTTGTCTTTGCAACCATATTTGTCAAAAATGTTTTATTTAGCTTATGAGCTACTTTAAATTGATCAAGTGAGAATATTTTACCAAAGCATTTATACACTTCTTCATAATATTAGCATAGTGTCCTTACAGTTTTCGACCATTGAAATTGTTGGTTTGCTAATACCGATTGTCCACGAGTCTCGTGTGATAGATCCAGCAGCTCTGCTAATATGTATTAAGCTTATTAATTCGCTTACTTCTTGAATATTTTAATCGACTCGCTCTCAGATTGAAATGGCTAAACATTTTCGATCATCGTCAATGGGTCTTAATTATTGTGATAGCTTTAAGTAATACTAGATTAATTGGTACTCTAGAACGATAAATTCATAATAAATAATATAATTAACCTTGTCAAAATTCAAAAAATTTAATGGAAATAAGCGGAGAATAAGAAATTAAACTCTAATTAAAGGAAATTCTTCGAAATTGGTCATTGCTTGATCTAGATTTTCGCTATAAAATAATAATTACTAGATTATCGTATATAATGTTACATATAAACTATCACTACAAACAGCTATAACAATAATAATCTTCTTAACAATATCACCATTTCCACATATCGATGGTAATATTATTGCCAGTGCCTATATAAATAAATAAAATAATATTTTACTTTAGCTCTTCATGATATTATCTTTCGCATTGACAGTATTGGAATTCTTGATTTAATTAGTAAAATCAGTAAAATCGATTAGTCCTTTCTCGTTATTACTTAGCCATTTTACCTACGTTATATCATGGGTACGTTCGATGATGATGATGATGAGTTTGAAGTGTCGAATGATGGAGAGGGCTTTGATGATAGGGTTATCTGTGGCTGAGAAGAAGAAGATAATGAAGATGAAGGAGATGTCAGGGAGATACTTGGGGATGGCTGGAAGTTTTGGTATGGATTCGAGTTCATTTGCTGATGAGCCTGATAGCCCTGATATTGCCCATACATCTGCTGTTGTCCTCCATAAGGCTGCCCATAAGCTTGATTATAGGGTTGACCATAAGGTTGATTCATGCCCATTGGCTGTTGAGCAAATCCATTTTGATTAAATACTAGTTGATTATTAAATCCTTGCTGAGCGAAGCCTTGTTGATTATATACAGGCTGATTGAATCCTAGATTGAAGTTGAGATTGGGTTGGACTAGGTTAGTATTCTGCACTTGAGTCGTTTGAGTCGTTTGAGTGAAATCAAAACCAATATTTTGATTATTTGTGCCATTGTGAGCACTATTTCCATTATTTTGATGATTATTGCCTTGATCAACAACAGGAGCCGAAGGTGTTGACACTTGGGCAGGAGTCGAGTCTCCCATCAAATCGAACAGATCTCCGTTATTTGTACTAGTTGATGTCGCAGGGTTCGGCTTATTTTTAGTAGGACTAGGTGGATCAGGTTTCACAGCCTGATTTTTAGATGCTGGCTTTTCTAGCTTCTTTGCTAGTTGCGAAAATGGCTTCTTCGTGTTGTTATTCTATTATTGCTATACGCCAGTAATGTTTGGTACGATTAAGGGTTTATTTATCGATGGAGTGTTATCTGGCTTTTTATCCTTGTCCGTTTTGTATTTGTCTAGAGTCGATTTGCCACTAGTATAGTCGCCATATACTCCCAGCCCACCGTAGTTCGAATTCGAGCTTCCGTAACTAGAACCCGCAGGTTTATCATTATAATTTTTACTATTGAAACTTTCGTATCTGCCATCGCTACCGCTGCCACTGCCCCCGTAGCTGCTACTATTATACCCGCCGTAAGTAGATCCGCCTGTGATGTTCGACATCTTCTCTCTGATTTTCTTAGCTTTTTCTCGCTCCTATTACAGGTGTTCCTAGTTCGACAACAGTTCAACAATCTGCTTGGATTTCTCGCGGACTAAAGCTTACAACTATTCGTACTTGCTTCGCCTCGGTCGATGCCATCGTCACGGGCCTCGTAGTCTGAGAACGATCGGAACTGGTAGATGTCGTATTTGAATGAAGAGATCGAATTCGGAGGGCCATTCTTTATTAGGAATTCTACAAGGTTCAGAGTCTAGAATCGCATGTCGAGTACCTTCATAATTTTGCGCCACGTTGGCTTCTTCTTGAGTTTGTCCCAAATAAAATCGTTAATCTTCTGCCATTTTTCACTGCATTTATTAAATTATTACTAGTTGTATGCTGCATTGGCAATGTCATGTAAAATATTTGTTGGAGTTTGCCAGTTCTACTCGGATGTCGCTTGCACTAGCTTCTCTTCAAGTTCGTCTTTTGTTATTTTAGCTTTTCTAACTCAATATTGATGTACAGAATGTTAGCAGTGTCGGTAAGTTTGCTGAGCATTTATTTTTATTATAAATATTAATACTTTAAATTTAGATATTCTTTGGTTTTGTTCTTAAGGCTGCAATTTACATTATTAAAAAAATAGTACAATTTTTTATATATTTTGCTAAAAATTTGTTCAACTTTTTAAATATGAAATAATTATTATCTGAATGCTATTTAAAGCTGGCTTTATTTTTAGATGATTATTTCCCCAATTTGATAATAAAAAAAGTAATAAATTCATAAAATATGATAATTTAATCGAGCAATTACTTTATTTAACCTTTTATTCAATAAGGAAATTTTATTAATGGACTTAGTTAACAAATTGAATAAAACACTAAAAGACATTATATTTAGGTAGATATATTAACAAGTGCAGAAATTCAATATCAATAAGTTAAAAATATTATTGTTACGAATGGGTAAGACCCATACTCCATATTGAGTTCAAAAGTCATCCTGGTCAGATTTATTGTCAATTTAATCGCATCGAATGACACCGATATTGCCCTCCCCTCCGCCTAGGAACATATCGGCAACATCGTCATCGTAAAATCGGTTCGGAAGGCTTTGTTTCCTCGATCGCTCGAATTATTCCTTACCTGCACTTGGTGATTTCAAAAGTGTTTTCACTGAGGGCGGGCTCTAGATTATTTTGGAATTAACTAAAAAAAATGGGGAAGAAAGTGCTTGAATTGGAGTTGCACGCTTTTGTGGGTCTTTGCATAGTAAGCGCTGAAGAAGATATTGTTCCCAGACCGAAAGATTCTAGTAGTTTGGTTCTTCTTCACATATTTTACGCATTTAGTCTTCTTAAAATTCAGAACTAAATGGCAATTCTCCTGTGAGCAGTTGGTATCCAATAACTCCGACTGCCCAAGTGTCAACTTTTTCATCGTAAACGGACTTATATATTTCAGGCGCTCGATAGCTAGAACATCCCGTTTTTGTCATTAATTAATGTTCGCTTCCAGTATATTTTTTCATTCTTGATACATCAAAATCGATGAGTTTTATTCTTCTCTTCACGGGATCGTAAAGGATATTGTCTGGTTTAATATCTCGATGGCACACCCCATGATTATGGAGATAGTTGATAGTTTTTAGTAACTAGGTCAAAATTGCAACTGTTTCTTCTTTCTAGATTTATTTTTTATTCGCGAGGTACACTTTCAAGTCGAACCATTCACAGAATTCGATGACCATCAGACAGGTCATGAACTTCTCGTTGATAAATAAATTTTTTGCCTATATGATGTTCTAGTGTTCCAATTTTTTCAATATTCGGTAGCCTTCTCGGATCGATTCGAAGAGTTCCATATCTTTCTGCTTAGTGATCTTGACAGCATATGACTTTTTATCGTTTTTTTGTGTACACTTGTATACGGTAGAATGGCAGCCTTATCCTATTTTTTTGCCTAATTAATACTCATGATAGAATCCATTTTGACTATTGACATCTTTCATGCATTGAACTTGGTATAAATTAGTATAAACTTTCGGCTTTGCTGATGTCTATTTACTCAATTATTAAGCTTATTATTTATTCTAATCCAATATCTTCTTGATTCCTATTGATAATTTCTGCTTCAGTTTCAAGAATCGCTTGTTACCTGGCTCCTAGCTTGCATTTGTTGAGTTTGAATTGATGCTCATAGTATGCATATATTTATTTTTCTCGATTAAGATGTAATTATAATCTATTTTAATATATTTGGGTTTAATACAAAGTACTCAATGTTTTTATATGATTTTTCATCATCAACGCCCAACAAACGAGTTTTGTTTTGTGCTTTGATTAGATTTGTAACATATTTTATGATTAATTCATTAATCTTTTATAAAACTACACTAAGTTATACTATAAAGAGACAAATCATTGAAAAAAACCAAGTTAGAAAGAATAATATCAACGAACGTATGTTTGATTTGTTTTTTTCATACGATTCGAAACCTAGAAAGAACTAACCTCTAGTTTGCTCTTTTGTGCTAGTACGTTAGTGGTCTTCTTTTTAACTTATTTCGGTGATCTGCTCAACTATTTCTGAGGCATTTATTTATTCTTTCTCTAGGTCTTCATTTTCTACTGTAGTTTCTAGCCAAACGAGAAAAAATTATTCAATCCTAGTGGATTCATTCTAGGATTATTCAATGTAGGTGCAGGGCCATCTGATTTCATACAAAATTTTGGAGTCTAATTATTAATCTGCTATTTATTTTTGAAGGACTCTACAAAGTTTGAAGAATCAACTTAAATATTTTTAAGCAGACACTTTTTTGAAACTGGGGATCTTCGGTCTTGCTTTTACTCCTGTTGAGGGGTCCACGAAGATCTTTGCTTTGCTGTTGTACATTGTTATTAGATGTTTGTTTTCGTATTGTTCAGCTTCCTTCGGCCTTGAGGTGAAGGATTAAAATTCATGGCCTTTGACGATGCCGTCGGGGATTTAGGCTTATACATGAATGAAATTTAATAATAAACTTTTATATAAATACTTTATTCACTTTGTTAGTAGACTGAATCTATCAGCTAATTAATAAATGAAAGAAGAATTAGACCTAATTTAAATCATTTGCAGTTTTCTCATCTGATTAAGGGAAAAGGCCGTTGAAAAATATTTTGATTTCTCACTTTATGTTTCAGCTCGAACTCATTTTTATGGACAGTGAATTTCTTTCTCCAGCTGTCCAAAGTTGTAGATCTTAAGGTTTATTTGAACATTTGTCGAGTTGTGAAAATATTACTTTAGACTTTGCTTAGTGTCTTTTATGCTTTTTTAATTGGTTGACTGTTCATTTGTGTGACTCTTTTTCGGTCTTTGGGCAAGTCTGTCCAATTGCTGGCTGTCACAATCAATAAATTATCTTGGTTGATAATTTTATTTCCTTGTTGATTCCGCCTTTTATGGAGTTCGTTCATAATTTTTTCATTATTTTTAAGCAAAACTCTCTTTCTAATTTCACAGTTTAGCTTTGTTTTATGACCATTTTCACTTGGCGGCCTATTTTATTTTTAATGATGGCATTATCCTTCTCTGTCTATTACTTTGTTGTTTTTCGATGTCTCCAAAACATCCTATTAGTTTTACAATTATTGATTTGTGATTGAAAGTCGTCGAGCAATTGGCTATGAAATGTTGCTGCAAAATTTAGAGTTCATAGAGTCTCTGTTTAATCCTGGGTAGCTTTCAAACGTTTTTCTGAACTCTGCACAATTGTCTAGTTTATTTGGACTGTCACCAAAATTTACAACGAAATTTTTATCAAAGTCATTAAAAAATTATTAAGTGTTTAGCTTTACAGACACATTGGATATTCGCTTTTTATGACTTAAAATATTACTGTTTTCATGTTAAAGATCCGTCGGTGACGGCTGGACTACAAGTAAATTTTTCGCATTTCTCAAATACGAAGGTGGAGTAGCGAACTCACAGTCTAAAAATTCAGTGTGCTTCTCATTATGCTATTTAGAGCTTTACTCTTGATGTTTATATGAACTGAATGAATAATCGTAAGGCACGTATGATTTATCGAAATGGTTATCGTTTGTTTTCTGAGCATAGTCACTCAATTTACTTGGTTCGAGTTGTCGAAGTTAAAATATACGGAAGGAGTGGCCTCCTGTTGTCGATTTTACCACATACAGTTAATTATAGTAATTGTGGAACCATTTTTAAATAAATAACGTTAATGATTTTGTAAGATCTTAATATTTGTGGTAAATACCAAAATTAAAACCAAAATTTTTATCAAAGCTGAAAGTTATTAATCTTAATAGTACATACATTAAACTAAGATTGAGACTTTAATTAAAAAAGCCATTTTATAATTATAAAGGTTTCTGTTAAAAATGCTAACACTTTCATAAGACAACTTTAAAGTGTTAATCAGAGTGCGCCCTTTGAACTCACGATAAAAATAAGAAATTGACGCATATGAACAGTCACATTCTAAAAAAATGAAAGGTTCAGCAGGCAAGATGATCAAGATGACTCCTGCTGCATATTCTTTTTACACTAAATTTTACAATTGCAACATTGATGAAATCATAAAAATCCAAAAGAAATCGCATACTATTGCAGTAGCTGATCCATAATATAAAAATACTGATCGAAGAATGAAGCCTTACACTTTTTCAGGAGTTTATGATGTACTTGATAAGAATATTACTATTTTCAATTTAGATCTTAAAGATCACGTCTCCAGCGTTCTATAAGGATACAACTGTACTATTTTAGCATATGGAATAACTGGGTCAGGAAAAACTTACACTGTATTTGGTCCGTCAAGCAAACGATATAACGCAATTTCAAGCTCAAATTTCAATACATTCAATGCAAACTCAGGCGAACCAGCAGAATAATAAATATAAGGCATCAGTTATCTGACATTCTAGTATTTACTCAGAGAAAAAGCTCGACTTTGGGCTTAAAGTTCAACCAAAGTAACATATAAACTCAGCTTTGTTGAAATATATAATTAAAATGTTAGGGATTTGCTCACTGTGTAAAAAGATAGATAACGTTAGAACAAATTCTTAAATGTTGTCTAAGATTACAAAGGAAATACGACAATTGCAGATGTTACATAAGTCTCAATTGAAAACATAGACCAAATTTATCAGTATATCAATGTTGGCAACGCTAAAAGAGCATTCGCATCAACCTTAGCTAATCAGTATTCATCACGATCTCATGCTATTTTGCAGTTCACAGTTTAAGTAGAGAGAAATAATTTCGATAAAACTTGCTCAAAGTTGTATATTATAGATTTAGCAGGATCTGAAAAAATTCAGACTTTGAACTGTAGCAAGAAAATGCAATAAGGTGCTAATATTAATAGAAGTTTGCTTGCTCTAGGAAATTGCATAAATCTATTAGCTGAAAACTCTAGAAAAAATGCAATCACTCATATCCCATACCGAGACAGCAAACTTACAAGAATGCTTAAAGACTCTTTAGGAGGCAATACCAAAACAATAATGATCGCGTGCATCAGCCCGAATCCTTTCTTGATTGATGAAACAATGACAACACTTAACTATGCAATGAGAGCTCAAGGAATTAAGAAAAAGATAGTTAGAAATTAAATTTAGTAATAAAAACACCTTTAATATTTATGTCTGAAATGCAAAAAATCTTCTAAGCTAGACGATGAAAATTAATGCTAATAGCGGAGATCTTAAGGGTAAATTTTAAAAGATATTGCTAATATTCCAAGTAGTGCTGAAAAAAGAAATAGTAAACTTTTTGACAAAAAACATGTGGAGCAAAGAATGGAGTTATTGTAAAACTTATATGAAGACATTTTAAACAACGTACGAGAAGCAGAGTCAATAAAAGCTTTCAGTGGCAATAACTTCATCGCAAACGATCCATAATGGCTGAAGCTAAAATGTGTAAACTAGTAGCAAAGAATTCGCTTAAAATAAGTGCTTTTTGAAACATTCAAAAATATACAAACATAGCATGCTTCTATTCAATCTTCTCTTGCGGATTCATAACAAATATTTATGAACAGATTTAGATTGGGTACACATAATTAATATAACAATGACAAATAGAATTTTGAAGGCGGCAGAGAAGAAAAAGAAGCAAAAAGCCTAAGCGAATCGAAGTCAAGAAGAAGAAGAAGTCATAATAAATTTGAAGT
>APMI01044621.1_pt1 | contig 11473 bp, 23 predicted proteins | sample 667938 | NCBI WGS metagenome assembly APMI01 (sample SAMN01084076, study PRJNA167559) | wastewater metagenome | biome: Wastewater | place: Denmark: Ejby Moelle, Odense | collected 2011-11-28 | reverse complement strand
GCCTTCGGCGCGCTTGCGGGCCTTGTCCTCGGCGCGCTTGCGGGCGGCTTCGTCCTGGGCCCGGCGGCGCTTGGCCTCGGCCGCCGCCTGGTCGCGCTGGCGGCGCAGCTCGGGGCTTTCGGTGTCCAGGCCCAGAAAGGCGCGGGCCTCGCGGATCGCACCCGTGGCATCGGTGCTGCACGAAATGCGGATCAGGTCAAGGATGTCACCCCCCTCGCCGCTGGCATAATCCTTCCAGCGCCCGGCGCGCGGGCCACCCATGTGGATGCAAAAGCTGCCGACATTGCGGTCGGCCCGGCCGGGGTTCAGCGTGAAATACCGGCCATGCGTGGTGTGGCTGCCCTTGGCAGGCGGCGCATAGCGATGCACCACGGTATCCAGCTGCGCAAGCAGCCGGTCCTTGATGTCCTCGATGCTGACCTGCTGGCGCATGGTGTCAGGCCTGCCCGTGCCGCTTGGCCCGCTTCTTGGCGCGTGCCTTGGCGGCGGCGCGACGATCCTGCGCGACGGTGCGGCTGGACGTGCCAAAGGGCGGGCGGTTGAAGTGGAAAACTGGCACCTCAGAAACTGATGGCATCCAGATCGAGGGCAGGCCCGCCGCCATAAGGCGCGGAAGCTGGGCCAAGGACATGCGCTGCATGAAACTGACCATGGCCTTACTCCGCCGCCTGCGATTTCACCCATGGGGTCAGCGCGGCCAGCAGCTCGTCACGGGACCAGCGGCGCACCAGCTTGTCATCGGCATTGCGATGCAGGCCAGACAGCAGGTCGAACCGCGCTTTCAGATCGCCAGCCGGAATGGACATTTCCGCCGAAATCTCGGGCATGGCCCAGCCGGCGCAGATCAGTTCCAGCAGCTCGTGGTCGCGCTCCATCGTCCAGCCGCCCTTGCGGGGCAGGCCGAGCAGATGCGCCTCGATCGGCGACGGGTCGGCCTGGGCGGCCATGTCAACTGGCGCGTCGGGGGCGGGAGAACTGGCGCGTCGGGGGCGGGAGAGGAGGGCGCCCCCGACGCTGGCTCAACCGCGGGGACTGTGGGGACAGGCGGTTGAGGGTCTGGTTGGTGGGTGTCGATCAGCCGCGAAACAGCATCCGTTCGCAGGCTTTCGATCTTGGCGGTCAGGCGGTCGGCCAGCTTGGTATGCAGCCGAAACCGGGTGCCTTCGAAGGGGCGGCCCAACTCGTGCGCGGCGGTGACAACGGCTTGCTGCTTGACCTTGCCCCCGACAATGCCAAGCGCGACCAGGCTTACCAGCTTTTCATCCTCTTCCGGGGTCCAGGCCGCAGGCCGGGCAACAGCGGTGGCCGCCGCGCCAGTGTCCGGTTGCGCGGCGGCCATGCCCTCATACTCAGCCCCGGCGGCAAGAGGTTCGGGCATCTCGATGGTTTCAACCAGCGTCGCGGCGGCAGGGATTTGCACATCCCCGCCGCCGCTGTCCTGCGCTGGGTCAACCGCAGCAGCCTCAACTGCGGGACCGGGCGCGGGATCTGTGATTTCGGTAAAGGTCAGCGGGCCATCGGCGGCGCCGGTGACGATGTAGGTAGCAGTTTCGTCGGGCTGGGACGAGAGGTCGATACCCAGCTGCTGGTCGATTGGCGGCATCACTTCGTCCAGCGTCATGGCAATGGGCTGGCCCGGCATGGCGCAGAACACGGGCACCATGCCCAGCTCGACCACCACGTCACCCGCGCGCTTCAGCGCATCGAGGCTCACCAGCAGGTCGTCCAGGTCTTGCAAACTCAGGCGGTCAAGGGTCGGACGGGTCATGAGGCTACTCCGTTAGGCGGTTGCGGAAATCGTCGGCAGATTGGGCCAGCCGTGCCCAGGCGAAGGTGGTCAGCGCCTGATCGGCGGCGCCCATGGCGCGGCACCAATGAATTCCGCGCTCGGGGTCGCCGCTGTCGGCCATCGCGCGGCCCGCCTTCAGCAGCGGCCCTGCGGCATGGATCAACCCGTCAATCGCAGGTTGGCCCAAAGGCGTGGCATGGGGCAGCGCCTCGGCCAGCAGATCCAGCACCAGCGGGCGCCGATCATCGGCGAAGACCTCGGTGGTCAGAAAGGTCATGCAATCGATGACCACCTTGTGCGCAGGGGTAAAGACGGGGGCGGCGGTCATTGCACGCCCCCGATGATCACAGCGGCCAGCGCGCGGGCCGGGCCTTCCAGCAGGGCATAAACCTGCACCGCGATGAACAACGACCAGAAGACAACCGCCCAACGGGGCAGGGGCTTTTCGGTCTCGACCACCACAATGCGCGCGCCTGCGCTGTCGCGCTCGATCAAGCGGGCCAGCCGCAGCGCCGCCCTGTTGTTAATGGTCAGGCAGACAACCGGCCCCATCGCGGCGGCGGTGCGCAGGTGGCGCGGGGCCTCCTCCAGGCTGAAATCCTCGACGCGATACAGGGGTTCGTCAGCCATCGATGTCCCTCCGCTCGCGCAACGCCGGGGCTTCAGGGTTCAGCGCCTGGCCAAGTGCCCCCTGCAATTCCTCCCCCAGGTATTTCAGGGCCACAGCGTCGCGCTTCAGCTGTTCGTAGCGCGTGGCGAACGACAGGATCGCCGACCGCAGATCATCGCCACGCGGCAACAGCTCTTCGCCCTTGGTGCGCAGGTCATCGACCGCGTGCTGCGTCAGGCTGCCGGTGCGCGCCGACATGGCGACCGACAGGGCAGCGGTCAGGGCGGGCATACGTTCGCTCATTCCGCCGCCTCCAGCCGGGGCGGGCGGGCGGCCAGAATGGCCTCGACCTCGGCCTCGTCCGCGCCCCAGATCAGGTGTTCGGCGGTCAGGCCCAGCTGGTGCGCGGCGGAATGGGCCAGCAGGCGGCGCATGTGGCTGGCAAAGGGAATGTCGCCTGCGGCACGCAACCCCTGCGCGTCGCGCCACTGGTAGGGCGACTTGGGATGAATGCCGCAGATCGTGCCGATCGTCTCGATAATGCCGAAATCGCCGATCTTTTCGATCAGGCGCTGGCATACTTCCAGTGGTGTGCAGTGATTACCCATGACGCGAGATATAGCTCACACTGTGCTGCTGGCAAGAAAAATGTGAGGCATGTGTGCATCCATTGCGCTTTGGTGTGAGGTAATTACCTCCTACCTCGTGCGAATGGATGTGACGTGGTTCAAAAAGCGCCAGCGCGAGCTGGGAGTTACGAGTTATGATCTTGGGGCGGCGATTGGTCGCGACAGGTCTGTGATCTCGCGCATTCTCAATGGTGCGCAGCCCATGACGATGGATCACGCCAGATCATTCGCCGAAATTCTTCAGGTTCCTCTGGCGACAATTCTGGAAAGGGCCGGGCTGGCCGACGCGCCGACGGCTCAGTCGCTTGGACCGGGCTTTGCGGAAAGCGATGCTGCTGTATGGCTTCCAGGGCCAACGCAGCAGGACGTGACGGCAATTCGTACAGTCGCACAGGCCATGGGCGAACGGCCCGGCGTTGATCTTTGGCGGGTCAAATCAGGGGCAATGGCCTTGAATGGGTTGCTCGATGGCGATTTCTTCCTGCTGGACACCCACGCCGCAGATCGAGTGAAGGCGGGTGATGTAGTTGTTGCGCAGATCTATAACCCGCGCGGCGCCACCACTGTGCTGCGCCGCTTTGAACCCCCTGTGCTGGTCTCGGCCAGCGCGGACCCGGCTGAAGGCAGGGTCTATGTCGTCGATGGGGTCAATGTCGTCATACGCGGAAAGGTTGCTGCTAGCTGGAGGTTTTGATGCTGTTGATTATTTACGCCTTCATTTCATTCCTGTTTTTCAAGATCATGCCTGAATTCATGTTCAGGGAAAGCATGACAGTTCTGGGCGCACTGCTTGCTGCTGTCGTTTCGGCCTTTTGTATGTTCGCCATGACCATGGCTGTGAACATCGAAGGCATGAAGTGGCTGGCACAACGCAAGCCAAGTGACGGAACATTCCCCATCGCCACGATTTTCGCTTTTGCTGCTGCCCTGATCGTTGCCGTTGGGGCTGGTTACCTGGTGGCCGTGGGCTTTGCCCCTAGGTTCGTTGGCAGGCTGTACCGGGATGACATCTATTGGTTCCTTGGCATATTGGCCCTGCCGCCGTTGGTTCATTATGTGATCCTGACCGCAGATATTGTGCGGATGGCAAAGCAGATCGAGCGTGACCGCGATAATTTGTGAGGTTCAACCTCACACTGTGCTTGACAGTGTGAGGTAATCACCCATAACTCTTGTGCATTCCGCTTGCACAGGAGTTGCCTCATGTCCTTTCCCGTAACCGTCCCGAACGCCCGGCCCCATCCGGTGGATGACCGCACGCTGGCAGTGCTGCGCCGCATAGCCCATGACGCCCCGAACAGCCTTGCGACCGAGGCCGAGGTTGAATGGCTGGTCAGCACGGTCGGCCCGCTGTTTGACGAACTGGCGCAACGCCGCGCCGCCATGGCGGAGCTGCCTGTGGTGGTCGATCTGTCGAACGTCATCATCCTGCCGGCGGCGGCGCGCTGATGCAGGTCTGGTATGTCACGATTGAGGAACGCCAGACGCGGCGGCTGACCGTTGCCGCCGCCGATGAACGGGCGGCGCGCGAAGATGCCATGTCGCTGGCCGGGCAGGGCTGCCGTTGCCTCGATGTCGTTCCCGCCAGCTATACGCAAGAGGCGCAGGCCGCCCACGCGCTGGAACATCTGCGGTCGCAGGATTGGTTCGGCTGGAACGGTCAGCCGCAGGTGGTGGAAGACTGGCTGTTGCGCGCCCATGATCCGGCAACCCGCGAACAGGCAAACGTCAGGCTGGCGATGGCGGGGCTGCGCGTGGCCGACAATGGCGATGTGCTGCTGGCCAGCGCCACGGCCATTCCCGTTCTGCGCCGCTGGTTCGCCTCGACGCCTTGGGCGGGCGCGTCCCTGTTTGCCGCGCTGTTGCGCCTGCCGGGCGTGCGGCGCGATGGCCCGCGCTATTTTCAGGGGGTGCAGGCGCGCACCCTGCGGCTGCCCTTCGGCCTTGTGGTGCCGTCATGACTGACCTGCTCCCCGAACATGGCACCCTCACGCCCGAACAACTGGAAGGTTTTCGGGTCGCCTGCGCCTGCATGATGACATGGGGCCGCCAGGTCGCGGACAGCGCCGCCTCGCTGGGCGGGCAGGTGGAACACTTGCCCCCGGTGGCGCGAATGCAGGACCGCGGCCGCTTTGTCTATGACTGCGCCCGTGCGCTCTACATCACCGTCGGTCATGGGCAGATGCCCGCTGCGCCGCCCTCGCTTCTGCCCGCCTCGGGCTGACGTCATCGCTGGCCGGGGCCGCATGGGGCGAGCTGCTCGCCGTCTCCCCGGAAACCAAGAACAGCGCGGCCGCGTGTGGCAGGCCGCCATACCCAGAAATGGGGGACAGCATGGATCTTCTTGGCATTGCCCTGGCCCTTGGCGGCTGGACCTGCCTTTTCATCGCCGCCCGCGTGGCCGTGGCCGATTTGGCCGACGCCCTCGATGCGCGCGAACGCACCGCGTTCGACGCCTCGGTCGCGCGCTGGGGCTATGTGGGCGAGGGGCGGCTGTAATGCAGTTCCCGGCCATTATCACCACCGACCAGGTGGCCCTGATGATCGGCACCACCGTGCCGCTGTTCCGTGCCAAGCGCGAACACATGATCGAGGATCTGGGCTTTCCCGAACCGCTGCCCCATTGCGCCCGCCCGATGCGCTGGCGAACCAACCAGGTGCTCGCCTGGCTGGAGGCGCAGGGCCGCCCCCGCGACCTGCCCCCGCCAGAGCGCCCGATGGGGCCGAATGTGTTTCTGTTGGAAGAGGCAAGACGCGCATGAGCAAATTCACAATTATCGCCTGGAAGATGGCCGAGCATCTTATCGAGGCGGAGCCGGAAGAAGGTCCGGAGATCATCTCGATCCTGTTGTCGTCGCTCTGCGGCGCGCTCATGCAATCCGGCGGCCATCCGATCGAGCTTGCGCTCGCGCTTGCCGATGCGATCGCAAATGACGCCAAAGAGCAGATCAAATCCAGCTGGGCCAGCGTTGCGCAGGAAATGGCGGCGAGGCAGCACTGATGGCATCGGCGCGTAAACCCACCACCGGGCGCAAGCCGAAAACCCCTGTTGGTCTGCGCCAGCGGGCGCGCTCCGATGGGTCGATCCGCGTCTGGTGGGAACCCACGCCAGAGGCACGCAAGCTGGGGTTTGCGGTGGTGGACCTGGACTTCAACCGCATGTCCTGGTCGCGCGATCAGGCCACAAAGCTGAACAAACAGGTGGTCGAGGCGCAGGCCAAGGGCGGCAAGGCCACGCAAAAGGCCCGCCGCGCCAGCCGCACGATCGACGATCTGATTGCCGACTATAAGGCCAGCCCGCATTTCCAGGCCAATCTCGCCGAGAAAACCCGCACCAGCTATGGCGTCCTGATGTTGCAGGTGTCGGACAAGTGGGGGGCCTATCGGGCCATCGACTTCGACAAGGCGACGATGAAGGCCTGGTATCAGACCCTGTTCAATTCCAAGGGCACCCGGATGGCGCAGGCGCTGATCCGAATGATGTCCATCCTGTTCAGCCATGCCGAAGAACTGGAATGGCGGCCGGAAAACACCAACCCGTGTTATCGGCTCAAGGTGGTCACGCCCGATCCCCGGTCGCGCGCAGGTGCGGAACAGGAACTTGCCGCCCTGCTGGATGGAGCAGACAAGCTGGGCCTCAAGGCCATGGGGCTGGCGATCCGGCTGGCGATCTATCAGGGCCAGCGGCAGACCGACATACGGCTGGCCAAGCGCGGGGCCTTCACCTTGCAGCCGTGGCAGGCCAGCAAGGTCTGGGTGTGGAAGCTGCGCCGGCAAAAGCGGGGCAATGACGGGGTGATGATGGTCAATCCCGCGCTGGTCCCCCAGCTGCGCGCGGTCCTGGCCGATACCAGCCACGGCGGCCAGCCGCAGGATCTGCTGTTGATCGACGAGGCGACCGGCCAACCCTACAGCGAAACGCTGTTCAACGTGCGCTGGCGCGCGGTGCGCGATTGGGCGGCCGACCCCGAGAAAGGCAACTGCCCCGGCATCGCCAGCCTGCAATTCCGCGACCTGCGCCGAACCTTCGGCGTTCTGGCCCGTGCTGGCGGCGCCAGCCGCGACGACGTGGGTGACGTCCTGGGCAACTCGGCCGCCGTCAATCCTCTGCTGGGCGAAACCTACATGCCCGCCAGTTTCGAAACCGCCAGCCGCGCGATCGCGGCGGTGAAAGCCCCCAAAGCAGGAAGGAAAAAGGGATGATCGCCATCCTTCAACTGCGCATCGGCACCGTCACCTGGCAGGGCACGGCGGCCGACCTCGATTTTTGGCGGAAGCAATTGCTATCCGTCCCCAATCCCCAACCGAAAGGAAACTGACATGCGCCGCATGATGCTGGCCGCCACGGCCACGCTTGCCCTTTTCGCGACTGCTGCAGGGGCTATCCCCGGCAGCACACAGAACCCGGACGGAAGCTGGACCGGCCCGAACGGGGAAGATCTCGGCGGCGGCAACCCGCCCGCGCCGGAACCCAAGGCCAGCCCGCGCGAAGGCAACCCCATGGGCGTGCTGCACTGCGGCTGCGGCTATGTGGTGATCTTGCGCGATGGGGTCAGCAAGGCGGCCGCGCGCGAAGCCTGCGAGCGGGCCGTGCCGGTGGGAAAGGAGTGCGGGCGGTGAGCGACCTGTCGATCGTCGGCCTCGGCGGCTCTTACCGCGTGCTGGCGGATGGTCGAGCGCAACCCGGCCACTACACCAGCGCGGGCAATGCGATTGCCGCCTTGCCGGGCGTCCAGCGCCGCCTGCGGCCCATCACACGCCGCGCCTGCCTGTGCTGTGGCCAGCCGTTCAACAGCTTCGGTCCGGGCAACCGGCTTTGCAGGCCCTGCAAGGAGGGGGTGGAATGATGCTGGCCACCGCCTTTGGCCTGTTCTTCGGCTCGATCATCCTGGCCGCTGGCGTCGGCCTGGTCGTGATCTTCGCGCTCGCCGCCCTCGATGAGGTTGACGAGGGCGAATACAATCCGCACGGGGGCAACCATGACTGACTATCCGCAGCCCGTCTGAAAGACTCAAACCTCAAAAGCAAAAGGCCGGGCATCGCCCCGGCCTTTGTCGTTTCACCCAGCAGCAATTGACTTTTCCGTCCGACTCGGACGCATTCGGACGGCTCGGACGCATACAATTGTATGCCATAACTATCTAACGATTTCAGGAAGTTATGGCTCCGGCGGTAGGGATCGAACCTACGACCAATTGATTAACAGTCAACTGCTCTACCGCTGAGCTACGCCGGAACACGGGCGCTGTATAGCGGCGGGTTTCGGGGGCGGCAAGGGGGTGATGCGCAGAAATTTCGTCGGGATGTCACATCCGGCGAAAGACCGATCGGGCAGAGAGGGGGGAAGGGGCGGTGACGAAATTTCTGTCTGCCAGATCAAGGAGATGCGCCAGAACATTGCGCTCGGCTGCGGGCAGAAGCGCGGGTGGCGTGTCGCGATAGATGGCGCGGGCAAGGGTGGCGGCATCGGCGGGGGTTGGCGTCAGGGCGGCAAGAACCTCGGCCTCTCTGGCTTCGCGGTGCCGGTACAGATCTTGCAGGCGGGTCAACGGGGCCTCGACGGCAGGGCCATGGCCGGGAAGCATCTGCCGCCAGTCGCGCGCCATAAGGCGGCGCAGCGAGGCCATGTAGGCCCCCATGTCCCCGTCCGGAGGAGAGATCAGCGAACTGGCCCAGCCCATCGCCAGATCGCCGGAGAACAGCAGCCCTTCGGTGGCAAAGCACAGATGGTTGGCGCTGTGGCCGGGGGTGTGCAAGACCTCGATCCTCAGGCAGCCAAGGTGCAGGTGCTCGCCATCGGCCAGGTGTTGGTCGGGGGTGAAACTGTGGTCAAGCCCCTCGCCTCCGCCGGTCAGTCCCTGGGCTTGCAGGCGCGCCATCAGGGCGGACTGACCGGCCCCGACAGGGCCAAAGGCCAGCACCGGCGCGCCGGTGGCCTGTGACAGCGAAGGCGCGAGGGCAGAGTGATCCAGATGGGCATGGCTGACCAGGATCGCCCCGATCCGCTCTCCCGGTTCCAGAGCGGCGAGGATGGCCGTCTGATGCGCTGGCAGGTCGGGGCCGGGGTCGATCACCGCCACCATATTGCCCCGCGATACCAGCCATGTGTTGGTGCCGGTATGGGTCATGGGCGAAGGGTTTGGGGCACGGACCAGCCGAACGTGCGTTTCCGTCATTGGCTGCCCTTTCCCTGTGCCCGTCACGGCGCTAGTGTTGCGCCCATGTCCCTGCGCCTCAAGCCCCTTTTGCCGCATGGCCTGTTTGGCCGGGCCGCGTTGATCCTGATCCTGCCGGTGGTGGTGATCCAGTTGATCGTCGCAACCATCTTCATCCAGCGCCATTTCGAAGGCGTGACCCGCCAGATGAGCGACAGCATCGCCATCGAGATTCGTCATTTGCTGGATGAGGTGACAAAAGAACCCGGTATCGCGGCGGCACAGCACCGGGCGGCCGAGATCGGTGCGGCGCTGGAGTTGCAGGTCGCCTTGCCGGGGCGGGCGGTTCCGGCCGCCGACAGCCGGGAATACTGGGATTGGTCGGGGCGGGTGGTGATTGACACGCTGCGCAGCCGGCTGCCCGAGTTGCAGGTGGTGGACCTGACCTCTGACAGCCGGGCGGTGCAGGCCTGGTTCGCCACACCGCATGGAGAGATGGAGGTATTGCTGGATCGCCGCCGGGTCTCTGCCTCGAACCCGCATCAGCTTTTGGTGTTGATGATGCTGGCTTCGGCACTGATGACGGCGGTTGCCTATGTGTTTCTGCGCAATCAGTTGACCCCGATCACCCGGCTGGCCCGCGCGGCAGAGGCCTTTGGCAAGGGGCAGACGGTGCCCTATCGCCCGCGCGGGGCCACCGAGGTGCGGGCGGCGGGAAATGCCTTTTTGGACATGCGTGCAAGGATCGAGCGGCAGATCGAGACGCGCACCATGATGCTGTCGGGGGTCAGCCACGACCTGCGCACACCGCTGACGCGGATGAAACTGGCCCTGTCCCTGATGCCCGAGGATGAGGAGACGGCGGCGCTGGGGCGCGACGTGCAGCAGATGGAGCGGATGGTGGATGAGTTTCTGGCCTTTGCCAGAGGCGATGCCATGGAAGAGGCCGCCCCCGTCGATCCGGTCGCCCTGTTGCGCGAGGTGGCTGCAATGGCCTCTCTCAATGGCCGCGCGGTGACGGTAGGGGCGCTGGATTGGCCAGGGGGGCAGATAAGGTTGCGCGATCAGGCGGTTCGACGGGCGCTTGAAAACCTGATCGGCAATGCGCAACGCTATGGACAAAAGATCGAGGTCTCGCTGAGCACCACCGACCGTGCGCTGCGCTTCGTGGTGGAAGATGACGGTCCGGGCATTGCCAAGGAACAGCGGGAAGAGGCGATCCAGCCCTTTCGTCGGCTGGACGTCGCGCGTGATCCGAACATGGGGGCGGGCGTCGGACTGGGCCTTTCGATCGCGGCCGATGTCGCGCGCAGTCACGGCGGGGCGCTGCGTTTGCTCGATTCCGAAAGGCTGGGTGGTTTGCGCGCAGAGTTGTCGCTGGCGCGCTAGGGGCTGACCTGCTGACCGAATAGCGACAGAACCGGGCCGCCCGCCGCTGCGGCATCGGCTGCGTCATGCGTGACCAGGATCACCGGCAGGTGGCGCGTCGCATCGAAGGTTGCCTGACGGATTTGCGCACGCAAAGAGGCGTCAAGGCGGGCAAACGGTTCGTCCAGCAACAGGGCCTCGGGGTTTGCCAGCAGCGCGCGCAGCAGCGCAACCCGCGCCCGTTGGCCGCCCGACAGGGTGGCGGGGTCGCGGGTGGCACAACCTGCCAGCCCGGCCGCGGCCAGCGCCTGCTCAATCCGCTCCCGGCGCTGGTTGCGCGTGCCACCGGGCGCAAGGCCGAACAGCAAGTTCTGGCCGACCGACAAATGCGGAAACAGCAGGTCGTCCTGAAACAGAAGGCCGATCCGGCGCGCGGCGGTGGGCAGGGCGGTCACATCCCGCCCGTTCAGCAGAATGCGCCCTGTCGCGTGAAACCCGGCGGGCAAAGCGCCGATCAACGCCCGTAGAAGTGTGGATTTCCCCGCGCCAGAGGGCGCCATCACGGTCAGAACCGCGCCGGGACGAACAGCGAGATCAAGGTGCGCCAGCACGTCTGTCCCGTGAAAAAGGGTCAGATCTTGCAGGACGAGGCCATCGGCGGGGCTCATCTTTCCGCCTCGGCCAGCAGGGCGCGGCGGTTGGCAAAGACCCATCGCGGCACGGCCAGAGCAAGGGCAAAGGCCAGCGCAGGCAGCGCCAGTTGGGAGATCGCAAAGGCGCCGATCAGACGCCGGTTGCCGCCCGACGACAAGGCCACGGCCTCGACCGTCAGGGTGCCGACGCGGCCACCGCCGACCATCAGCGTCGGCAGATACTGCCCGGCCGAGACCGCGACCCCCCGGGCCGCGGCCGTCAGCACCCG
>APMI01032947.1_pt1 | contig 11481 bp, 14 predicted proteins | sample 667938 | NCBI WGS metagenome assembly APMI01 (sample SAMN01084076, study PRJNA167559) | wastewater metagenome | biome: Wastewater | place: Denmark: Ejby Moelle, Odense | collected 2011-11-28 | reverse complement strand
CACCCGGTCCCGGCGGATCGGCAAGGGGGGGGCGCGCGCCGCCCGCTGGGGCCGCGTGGCGATGTGGATCGGCGCGCTGGCGCTGGTTTGGATCGCCTGGCAGGTGACGTGGTTGCATTGACTGCAATGCTGTCATCTGGCTACCTTCCCGTATGGGAACAGTGACTGTCCGCAAGATTGACGACGATACGATGCGCGATCTGAAGATCAGCGCAGCGCGCAGGGGCGTCTCCATGGAACAGGAGGCCCGGGACCGGTTGCGCCAACCGGTCGCCGCCAGTCAGGAACGACGCAGAATAGATGTCGACAAGATACTTAGCCTCGGCGTGAAGCCGGAAAAGCCGTTCGATCTCAAGAAGTTTACGGACGAGATGTGGGACGAGAGCCTCAGTTGAGCAGCCTCGTCATCGGCACCTCGGCCTTGATCTCGATCCTCGGAGCAGAAACCGACCGTGTCGAATTCCTCTCCGCCTTGCAGCAATGTGACACGGCTTATGTGAGCGCCGCCACCCTCCGCGAAACGTTCCGCGTCGCCGCGACCAAGAGATTTCCGCAAGGACAGGAACGCCTGGAAGAGATTGTCGAGGCGCTCTGTCTCGAAGTCATTGCGTTCGATGTCGAGCAACTGACTGCGTCGAGAGCCGCCTATGCCGGTTTCGGTCGTGGCTCAGGCCATGCCGCGAAACTCAATTTCGGCGACTGCTTTGCATATGCCCTGGCAAAAACCCGAAACCTGCCCTTGCTGTACAAGGGCGACGACCTCATCCATACCGACATTATCCCTGCGCTGAAGCCGGCGTAAATCGAATGACCGTCGCCATGACCCTTTCCGGCAAACGCATCCTGCTCATCATCGGCGGCGGCATCGCGGCCTACAAATCGCTCGACCTGATCCGCCGCCTGCGCGAGCGCGGCGCCGGCGTGCGCGTGGTGATGACGGCCGCCGCGCAGCATTTCGTCACGCCGCTGGCGGCCGGCGCGCTGTCGGCCGACACGGTGTTCACCGATTTGTTCGACCGGCAGGCCGAGCACGATGTCGGCCATATCAGGCTGTCGCGCGAGGCGGACCTGATCGTCGTCGCGCCGGCCACCGCCGACCTGATGGCCAAGCTCGCCAGCGGACTGGCCAATGATCTGGCGTCCGCGGTTCTGCTCGCCACCGACAAGCCGGTGCTGATGGCCCCGGCGATGAACCCGCGGATGTGGTCGCACCCGGCGACCAAGCGCAACCGCGCGACGCTGGCTGAGGACGGGGTGCATTTCGTCGGCCCGGGGCGCGGAGAAATGGCCGAAAGCGGCGAGGCCGGCGACGGAAGGATGTCGGAACCGCTCGAGATCGTCGCCAAGGTCGAGCGGCTGTTGTCGCCGCCGAAAGGACCGCTCGCCGGGCAACGCATCGTCGTCACCTCAGGCCCGACGCACGAGCCGATCGATCCGGTGCGCTACATCGCCAACCGTTCCTCCGGCAAGCAGGGCCATGCGATCGCGGCGGCGCTGGCGAAACTCGGCGCGGATGTGCGCCTCGTCACCGGCCCGGTGTCGATCCCCGATCCGGCCGGCTGCGCCGTCATCCATGTCGAAAGCGCGCGGCAGATGCTCGCCGCCGTCGAGGATCAGCTTCCGGCCGACGCCGGCATTTTCGTCGCCGCGGTCGCCGACTGGCGACCGGCGAGCGAGACCGGCGAAAAGATCAAGAAAATTGCCGGCCAAGGTGCGCCAACACTCACCATGGCCGAGAACCCGGACATTCTCGCGACCGTCGGCAATGGCCGCAGGCGCCCGCGTCTGGTCATCGGTTTCGCCGCCGAAACGCAGAACCTGATCGCCAACGCCGGCGCAAAACTTGCGAAGAAGGGCGCCGACCTGATCGTCGCCAACGATGTGTCGCATGACAGCGGCGTCGGCGCGCATGGCGTCATGGGCGGCGACCGCAACCGGGTCAGGATCGTCTCGAAAGCGGGCGTCGACGAATGGGCCGAGATGACCAAGAGCGAGGTCGCGGAACGTCTCGCGGCGTTGGTGGCGGAAAGGCTGAAGACGATTGAGGTCTGACGGTTCGAGCGGCGCTCCGGAAATCGAAACCGAACGCCTGATCCTGCGCGGCATGCGGCGCGACGACTTTGACGCCCACGCCGCCCTGTGGGCCGATCCGCAAGTCACCCGGTTCATCGGCGGCAAGCCGCTGACGCGCGAAGAAGCGTGGAACAGCTTTGTCCGCTATTTCGGCATGTGGGCGCTGCTGGGTTTCGGTTTCTGGGCGGTGACAGACAAGGCGACAGGGCGGCTTGTCGGCGAAGCCGGCTTCCAGGAGCGCATGCGCGACATCGACCCGAGCATCGAGGGAACGATCGAGACCGGCTGGACGATCCTGCCAGAAGCGCATGGTCAGGGCCTGGCCAGCGAGACCGTCGTAGCCATGCTCGCCTGGGCCGACCGCGTCCTGCCCGACAAGCGCATCACCTGCCTGATCGCCCCGCAAAACACCGCTTCGATGCGCGTCGCGCACAAGAACGGGTTTCGCGCGTTCGCCCGCGCCGACTACCAAGGCGGCGAGGTTGTGCTGCTGGAGCGAACCAAAACCTGACGCCGCATGGCGCTATGTCGGCTGCTCGATCAGCATGATCAGGTTGCCGCAGCCGTCTTCCATGATCGCCAGCGCCGGCTGGCCCTGATGTTTGGTCGGCGGCGCGGTGAATTTGACGCCGAGCTTTGCCAGCCGCCGGTATTCGGCGTCGACATCGGTGCAGGCGAGCTGGGTCAGCGGCATGCCGCGGTCGAACAATTCCTTCTGCCAGGCGCGCGAGAAGTCGTGCCCCGACGGTTCGAGCAGGATCTCGGCGCCCGAACCGTCGGCTGCGATCACGGTGAGCCAGCGGGCGTCGCCGACCGGCACATCGTGCTTTTTCACAAAGCCCAGCTTGCCGACATAAAACGCCTCGGCGATCTGCTGGTCGTGGACAAGGATGGAGGCAAGGCTGCAGCGGATCATGATCCGGCTCCAAACGCTTCGCGGTAATCCTTCTCCAGCTTGACGACATTGGCCCAGAAGCCGGCCGGCTTTTCGCCGTTGAGCACCTGGATCAGCGCGTCGAGATGCGACTGCCAGCCGCTGGCGAAGCTGACCTCGTTGGCGACCGAGCCGATGCGGCGGTGGGTGAGCACAAGCCTGGTGTCGCCGCCCGCCGGCGACAATTCGAACGTCACCTCCGAGACGCCGTCGCTTTCGGGCCAGGTGTAGGCCAGCGCCTTTGGCGGGTCGAAACGCAGCACCGTGACCTCGGACCTGAAACCGCCATTGTCCATCTCCTTCCAGCGTTCAGGGGTCGGCTCATCGGTGATGTTGGCGTGCTGGAAGTGCAGCGTCGCCGTCTGGCCTGTCGCCGTCATCGTCGTGCCGCCGCTGAACCACTGCGCCCGCTTGTCGGCCTCGACCAGATAGGACCAGACGCGCTCGGCCGGACCGGGCAGGATACGTTCGAGACGGAGAACGCCGGATCCGGGGCGGCCGACCGGCGTGCGATTGATGGCGTTGACAGGCATGTCGTTACTCCTTGCAACTCAATTTGTGGGCAACTCAATCTGTGGGCCTGGGGTTCGCCGCGTCTTGCGCGACAAGAAGCTGTTCCAGCACGTCGAGGCGGCCGGTCCAGAACCGCTCGTAATGGCTCAGCCATTGCTGCGCCTCGCGCATGGCCGATGCATCGAGCTGGCAATAATGCGTGCGCCCGGCGATGCGTCGGCGGACCAGTCCGGCCCGCTCGAGCACGCGGACATGCTTGGAGGCGCCGGCGAAACTCATCGCATAGGGCGCCGCCAGTTCGCCGAGCGACCGTTCGCCGTCGGCCAGATATTGCAACATGCCGCGGCGGGTGCCGTCGGAAAGCGCATGAAACACGGTGTCGAGATGCGCCTGTTGTTCAACCATATGGTTTAATTACAAAGCAGTCGCGTTATTGTCAACCGAATGGTTTAGCATTTGCGCCAAAAAGAAAGGCCGGCGCATGCGCCGGCCAGTCGGGGATCTTTCCCGGGAGAAACTGAAGTGAACTATGCCTGCGGCTGTCTGGTCTTGCGCAGGTAGGGCAGCACGGTCTCGTAGGCGCCAAAACGCTTGACCGCATCCTCGTTGGACACCGCCGCGGTGATGATGACGTCGTCGCCCTGCTTCCAGTCGGCGGGCGTCGCGACCTGATGTCTGGCGGTCAGCTGGATCGAGTCGATGGCGCGCAGGATTTCCGCGAAATTGCGGCCGGTGGTCATCGGATAGGTCAGGATCAGCTTGATCTTCTTGTCGGGGCCGATGACGTAGACCGAGCGCACGGTGGCGTTGTCGGCAGGCGTGCGGCCTTCCGAACTGTCGCCCGCTTCCGCCGGCAGCATGTCGTAGAGCTTGGCGACTTTGAGGTCCCTGTCGCCGATCAGCGGATAGTGCACCTCGTGGCCGGTGGCGGTCTTGATGTCGGCCTTCCATTTTTCATGGCTCGACACCGGGTCGACCGAAATGCCGATGATTTTGACGCCGCGCCTGGCGAATTCCGGCGCATAGCCGGCCATCGTGCCAAGCTCGGTGGTGCACACCGGCGTAAAGTCCTTCGGATGCGAGAACAGCACAGCCCAGCCGTCGCCGATCCAGTCATGAAAGCTGACCGATCCCTGGGTCGTGTCGGCGGTGAAGTCGGGGGCGATATCGTTGATGCGAAGGGCCATGGCGCGCTCCTGGGGCTGTTTTTCCCAAACTTAGGCCAGGGACGCCGGTACCGCTAGGTAGAGAATTGCGTCCGACAGCCAATTTGCAGAATTAGTTTCTAACCCGGCCCTGCCCTGTGCGCCGCTGCGCCAGCGGGTCGATCTCCTGGCCGATCAGCGGCGGCGGCAGTTTCTCGCCCGCCGCTTTCAGATGCTCGCGCAACAGGCGAATGTTACGGTTGTTGGCCTTGAAGAAGACATCGAAGACGGTGCCGGCGACCGGGATCGCGCCGACCGCAACGTCGAGCGCGACATTGGCGGCCATCTGCCCGAGCAGGTCGCGCGGCGCGCCGAGCCGGTGGGCCTTGTAGATGATCCATGCCGAAATCAGGCCTGTCGCCGCATCGCCGACCACCGGCAGCATGCCGGCGATCGCGTCGATGCCGAAGCGGAAACCCAGGATGCCCCACTTCGAATCGAGCAGTTGCGCAAGTTCGGCCAGTTCCGGATAGTCCCGGTCGACCTGCTGCTGCAGCGACATCCGCAATTTCGCCAAAGGTTCGCCTCCGGCCGGCGCGGTCCCGACGACTGCGCCCAGCACGGCAAAAAGATAGGAAGCCCGGCCGTCAAATCAATCGACAGCCGGCGCCGTTCAGGCGTTGGCGGCGATCAGCGCTTTTTCCAGCTTGGCCAGGCCTTCGTCGAGTTGCGTGTCGGGGATGGTCAGCGGGTTGAGCAGGCGGATCGTGTTGCCATTGACGCCGCATGACAGCAGGATCAGCCCTTCGCCGAGCGCCGCGGCGGTGACGCGCTTGGTGGCGTCGGCGTCCGGCTCGGCCGAGCCGCGCTGCCGGACGATGTCAAACGCCACCATTGCGCCGGGGCCGCGGATATTGTCGATCGCAACCGTGTCGTTGCGCTGGGCGAAGCGGCCGACGGCCTCCTTGATCCTGGTTCCGATCCGGTTGGCGCGTTCGATCAGCTTTTCCTCGGCGATGACGTCGAGCACCGCGAGCGCCGCGGCGCAAGCGATCGGGCTGCCGGCATAGGTGCCGCCCAGACCGCCGGGCTCCGGCGCGTCCATGATCTCGGCGCGCCCGATGACGCCCGACAGCGGAAAACCGCCGGCCAGCGATTTGGCGATTGTAACGAGATCGGGCTCGACGCCGGAATTTTCGATGCCGAACATTTTTCCGGTGCGGGCAAAACCGGTCTGCACCTCATCGGCGATCAGCAGGATGCCGTGTTCGGTGCAGATGTCGCGCAGCGCCTGCAGCAATTCCACCGGCGCAGGCAGGAAACCGCCCTCGCCCTGCACCGGTTCGATGATGATCGCCGCGACGTCGCCGGGGCCGATATCGGCCCTGAAGATCGTGTCCAGCGCCCGCAGCGTATCGGCCACGGTGACGCCATAGGCCGGGAACGGCGCGTGGAAAATGCCGGGCGGCGAGACGCCGAATTTCTTCTTGTAGGGCACGACCTTGCCGGTCAGCGCGTTGGTGAGCGCGGTGCGACCGTGAAAGGCGCCGGAAAATGCGATGACGCCGGCGCGGCCTGTGGCGGCGCGGGCGATCTTGACCGCGTTCTCGACCGCTTCCGCGCCGGTGGTGAACAGGATCGTCTTGGCCGCGCCCTTGAACGGCGCCAGCCTGTTCAGCCGTTCGCACAGCCGGATGTAGGGATCATAGGGCACGATCTGGAACGCGGTGTGGGTATAGGCGTCGAGCTGCTGCTTCACCGCGGCGATCACCTTGGGGTGGCGGTGACCGGTGTTGACGACCGCGATGCCGCCGGCAAAATCGATATAGCGATTGCCGTCCTCGTCCCACAGTTCCGACCCCTCGGCGCGCGAGGCAAAAACCGGATAGGCGGTGGAGACCCCGCGCGGTATGGCGGCGACGCGACGGGCCTGCAGATCGGCGTTCTTGGACTTCGGCATGGGGACACCCTGGTTACGGATCGCCGATCTTACTGCATGCCGCCGAAACGCTGGCAAGCCCCCGGGCGAAGCGAAGTCGCGCTGGACCAAGCGGACCCGCGCATTGTCCAAGCCTGGCTCAAGAAGTACACGGTCGGGCCGCACTCGCGCTTTTGGTCACGCGGAGCAGATATTCGTCAAACATCGGCACGGTGAAAGCGGTATCGCCGTGAGCGGGACTGTAGATCATGCCTTCGCGAATAAGCGAATTGCGGTGTGGGGCGACGCTTTGCACCTCCCGGTCCATCTGCGCTGCGATATCTCCGGACCGGTGAGGTCCCGCACCCAGCTCGGCCATTGCAAACATATATTTCTGCTCAACCGGAGTCAGTCGGTCGAACCTGACTCGAAAAAAGCTCTCGTCCAGACGCTGAAGCGCAAGTTCGGTGACCTTTGGGATATCCGCTTCCACAATCCGGTCGCCGCCGGCTTGATTCCAGGCTTGATAGCCCCATTCTTGCAGGAAATAGGGATAGCCTTGCGTCTGCGCGACAATTGCCGACAGGGCATTTTCGTCGATCTTTGCGCCTTCGCGCTCAACCGGTCCCCTCAATGCCGCCTTGGCGTCGTCGACACGCAATCTCTCCAATCGCGGATAGTCAAAAAGACGTTCTGCATAGGATTTCGACCTGCCTGCGAGTGCCACCAACTGAGGCAGGCCGCCGCCGATCAGAACAAATGGAAGATTGCGCTGGGAGATGCGATGCAATCCCATGATCAGCGCACTCATCTCCCTCTCTGACGCGTATTGAAGTTCGTCAACGATCAACGCGATCGTGGTGCTTCTCGACCGGGCAGCGTGCCCGACTGCTTCGAGAAGATCGGGGAGATCAAGCTCAAGATCACCAGTGTCCGCCACGCCCGCCTCCGGGTCGATCGACAGCCCGAACTCAACGCCTTCAACCGTCGCCGTTACGCGCGCGAAGGACGCCAATACCCTCAATGCTTTTTTGACTTTTGCATCAATATTCGCGCCTCGATCCAGCGCCAGCAGCGCCTGACGCAGCCTTGGAACCAGAAGCGCAACAAGATTCCGATCCTCAAGCGCCTCCAGCTGAATCGTGTTCATGCCCAGTTCGACGGCAACATCCAGAATGCGGTTGAGGACGACAGTCTTGCCTACGCCTCGCAGACCAACAATCAGGAAACTCTTTTCATGGCGGCCGCGCCGGACTCGCTCGAGTGTGAGCCGAGCCCGGTCGATGATTTCGGTCCGTCCAACCAGTTCAGGCGGTTGTGTTCCCGCCCCCGGCGCAAACGGATCCTTGTACGGATCCATTTTTAAGGAGCTTATCCAATTATAAGAGGAATGACTTATGTAAGGCTAAACTTCGTCAATTCGGACGTCAACCGGCGTCGCGCACCTGATAGTCCTTGACCGCGGCGAAGCCGATGTCCTTCCAGCGTTCGGCCTCATAGTTGAGCGAAAATGCGTGCTGGGCCAGAAACACCGGATCGCCGTCGAGGTCGCGGGCGATGTCGCCGCGATGCGCCTCGATGAAGCGGTGAAGCTCGGCGGCGGACGGCGCGCTGATCCAGCGGCAGACCGTAAAGCGGGCGATCTCGAAATCCACCGGCAGGCTGTATTCGACGCTGAGCCGCTCCTTCAAAACGTCGAGCTGGAGCGCCCCGACCACGCCGACGATCGCCGGCGAACCGTCGTCGGGCTGGAACAATTGCACCACGCCCTCCTCGGCCATCTGCTGCAGCGCCTCTTTCAGCTTCTTGGCCTTCATCGGGTCGCCAAGCCGCACGCGGCGCAGGATTTCCGGCGCGAAGTTCGGCACGCCGCGAAACAGCAGTTCCTCGCCGTCAGTCAGCGTGTCGCCGATGCGCAGCGTGCCGTGGTTGGGAATGCCGACGACGTCGCCAGCATAGGCCTCGTCGGCGGTGATGCGCGACCGGGCGAAGAAGAACTGCGGCGCAGACAGGCTCAACGGCTTGCCGGTGCGCACCAGCTTGGCCTTCATGCCGCGCTTCAACTCGCCCGAACAAACGCGCACGAAGGCGATGCGGTCGCGATGGTTGGGGTCCATATTGGCCTGGATCTTGAACACGAACGCCGTCATGTCGGGCTCGGTGGCGTGGACGACACGGGTGTCGGCCTCCTGGTCGCGCGGCGGCGGCGCGAACGCGCCCAGTCCTTCGATCAGGTCGCGGACGCCGAAATTGCGCAGCGCCGAGCCGAAATAGACCGGCGTCAGATGACCTTCGCGAAACGCCTTCAAGTCAAACGGCCGGCAGGCTTCGCGGGCAAGGTCCAGTTCCTCGATGAAGGTCTCGCGTTCGTTGGGCGGCAACAGGCCGGCGACACGGTTGGAGTCCGGTCCGTTGACCCTGGTGCGCTCGGTCTCCTCGTCGGAGCGGCGCACCGCATTGTCGGCCAGATGATAGGTGCCCGAAAACGTCTTGCCCTGGCCGATCGGCCAGGTGATCGGCGCGGTGTCGAGCGCCAGCTTGGCCTCGATCTCGTCGAGAATCTCGAACGTGTTGCGCGCCTCGCGGTCCATCTTGTTGACGAAGGTGACGATCGGGATGTCGCGCATGCGGCACACTTCGAACAGTTTCAGCGTGCGCGGCTCGATGCCCTTGGCGGCGTCGATGACCATGACGGCCGAATCGACCGCCGACAGGGTGCGATAGGTGTCGTCGGCGAAATCCTCGTGACCCGGCGTGTCGAGCAGGTTGAAGACGTTGTCGCCATATTCGAACGTCATCACCGATGTAACCACCGAAATGCCGCGCTCGCGCTCGATCTTCATCCAGTCGGAGCGGGTGTTCATGCGATCCTTCTTGGCCTTGACCTCGCCGGCAAGCTGGATCGCGCCGCCAAACAGCAGCAGCTTTTCGGTCAGCGTCGTCTTGCCCGCGTCCGGGTGGGCGATAATCGCAAAGGTTCGACGCCGCGCCACGGCGTCCTTGATGGTCTCGGCCATGAAATGAGTTCCGTTCGGATCAGGCGCATATAGTCGAGGCGAAGCGCCTTGTCGAACCGGTCAACGCGCTTTCGGCGCGATGCGGACGCCAGGGCGGCCCTCAGCGTGCAGACCGGATCAGGCGATCTCGAAACCGGCGCTGGCCGCCGGCGCGCCGTTCAGCATCAATTCCACCGCGTGCCACCCGGCAAAGTGCCTGCGGGTGGAGAAGTCGCGGACGGTCTGGCTGATCGCCAGTTCGACCGTCTCGCCCGGCGCAAGGTCGAACGTCTTCAGCTTGAAGACCTTCCGCGATGTCTTGCCGCCCGACTTGACGTAGTGGATCGCGTAGTCGGCGACGATCCTTTGCCGCGCCGACGCGGTCGAGACCACCTTTGCCGAGATCGCGATGCGGTCGCCAAGGGCAACCCTTGCGGGCGTCACCGCGAACTGCGCGACATCCACGCGAGCCTCGCCGTCGGCGCCGACCAGGGCCAGGGCGCGCGGATCGCCGCGCTTGACCAGCGTGCGCAAGGCCTGCCTGACGATCCAGGCGGTTTCCTGGGACGACTGGTCCCAGCCTCCCAGCCGCCCGGCCAGCCAGCCGGCATGGTCTTTCGACACGTCGTTGAGATGGTTGGCGACGGATTTGCGCACATAGAGGCTCGGATCCGCCTTCAGCCTGTCGAGGATCGGCCAGGCCAGCGACGGGTCGGCCTGGATCGGCTTCAACTGGAACGACCATGGCAGGCGCGGACGGGTTCCCTCGCTGGCCAGCCGGCGGACATGCTCGCTATCGTCCTCGGCCCATGCGCGCATCAGCGGCAGCGCGCGGTTCGGGTCTGCCTGGATGAACGGCCGCACCGCAAATTCGGCCGAGCCGTAGGCGGTGAAGTCGCGCAGCGCGGCCATCGACCGGTCGAACTCCGCCGCGCCGCGCAGGACCACGAATTCACTCAGCGATATCGCGGCGAAGCCGTGCCCGACCGATGGCGCAAGCGCGCGCAGAATGTCGAGCGCACGCGCATAGTCGTCGGGCAAGGTCGCGTCCCAGGCGGCCGCGACCTGGCGCATGCGCGCCATCACGCCGAGCGCGTCGAGATCGGCGGCGGCGACGGCGAGAAAGCGCGACCGGTTGAAATCCGGCCAGACCGCTTTCGTGTCGTCAGCGAACTTGTCCAGCCGGGCGCGGTCGAAAAAATGTTTCAGCTCGGGATAGGTCTTGGCTTGTTCCGACATCCTGGTCTCCTGGCGCAGCCGATACCGCAGTACTCCTGACAATCCTGTCAGCAGCCCGGGCTTTTGTCCGGCAGACGCAGGGTTCGAGCCGAAAATCCGTTCACGAATGAACAATATTGAGCTAAGGATCGGGTGATCCAGCGCGCGAAAGACCCTTATGACAGCCCGCACCGCTGCCTTTGCCCTGCTGCTTGGAAATTTCGTCATCGGCCTGTCGATTATCGGCCCGGCCGGCATGATCGACCCGCTGGCGGCGGATTTCGGCATTTCGGTCGCCCGGGCCGCCGTGCTGATCACGTTCGGCGCGATCGTCCTGTGCATCGGATCGCCGCTGGTGGCCTGGGGCGTCGCCACATTCGACCGCCGCAGCCTGCTCGCGGCAACCATGGCGGCGCTGTCGATCTGCCATGTCGCGTCGGCGCTCGCCCCGAGCTTTGCGCTGCTGCTCGGCGTGCGACTGGTGGAGATGGCGTTTGCGGCCGTGTTCACGCCGCAGGCGGCCAGCGCCATCGCCATGATGGTGCCCGAGCGCGAACGCCCGGGGGCGATCTCCTTCGTGTTTCTCGGCTGGTCGCTGTCGGCGGCGGCGGGCATGCCGGCGGTGGCGTGGGTGGCGGCCGAGCATGGCTGGCGCTCGGTGCACTGGGCGCTTGCCGGCGGCGC
>APMI01022590.1_pt1 | contig 11491 bp, 7 predicted proteins | sample 667938 | NCBI WGS metagenome assembly APMI01 (sample SAMN01084076, study PRJNA167559) | wastewater metagenome | biome: Wastewater | place: Denmark: Ejby Moelle, Odense | collected 2011-11-28 | reverse complement strand
AATATTATTTTATAAACATTCAAGAACCTAAAACTGAACCCAAGCAGGAAGAAGCCGACAATAAAAATGAGCCTCAGATTACATAATAGTAAAATGCAATCGATATAGAGAACAAAATAAAAGTCAATAAGAAATACCTATAAAAGGCAACAGTGGTGAAGAGCGAAAGCCAACAGTAGAAGAAGAGAGAAATTTCCTAAAGGAGCGTCTTGATAAAGTGCGACAGAATCATCCTGATTGCATTCCTATTTTGTTCATGAAACATCCTGAAGCTCCCAAAAATGTGAAGCCTCCAACCAATCCCTTGTACATTTGCGTGTTAATAAAGTATCCTGTTTAAAAAAACGTTCAAAATAGAGCAAGCACTGGTGAGTTTATATCGACAAATATAACAAAAAGGTCTATATTTTTTCTGCCCATACCTAAATGCAAAGCAGTAACTCAAATATGCGATGCTGAAACCTGGACCCACAATCGAGTAAGTATATAAGAAATTTGGTCGCAATGGCTACCTGACAATTGTGTACAGTGATAAAGGATTGGGCATGCAAGGACTACTCACTGTTTAAAAGTGGGTTGTACGCTTATTAATCTTGATAGTGCTGGCCTGGGTGTTCTTCTATGGATTCACCTACTATCAGGCATGGACTAGTAAGCCTAGTATCAACGATCAGCAAGATTTCAGCCAGGGGAATGAGGAAAGTTTTGGATTTGACTAAAATTGATTAAAATTGTGATATTACTGTGGACAATTTCAAAAACCCACTATATAGTATATGATAAATTAATAATATAAGGAGTATAATATATATCGGTAGAGATGTCAAATTCAAACTCGTCACTGAATCTCCAATCCCAAGCATACTCGTTATTTCAGCAACGCAAATATCAATAGTCATACAACATATACTCGCAATGCTTGAAACAGCCCGCACCAGCATTAACCTTACTGTCAATGCAGACTACCATGGCTGTACTATTAATGCATATGCATGACTATGCGCAAGCTCATGAGGAATTTATGCAGATTGCGGTCAAATTAGGCACATACAAGAGAAATGAGGCAGGGAATAATAATAGTAATGAGCAATATCTGCAGTACATGCTTATTGCGCTAAAAGTACTATATTCTACACATATATAGGTTGAGCTCAGCCTCATGCTAATCTAACTAGTAAACGCAAATTATCTACAAGTCCATGCGCATCTGGATAAAGCCCTCTAAACTATTAGTTTAGCTAATCAATCAGATAAACCAAAACTGTGGTCCGCATCAATGACAATGGTATTTGGCTTCCGATCTTTTAAATAAATATACGAAAGTGCGCATAATTAACTTACAAATAATAAAGTGAGTATATGTAGACATAATAACAATAGCAGCAGATCAACCCAGCCATTGAATAATAATAAAAGTCTGCTATTTTCATCATCGCCATTATTATTGACTTGCCTATCTTTGCTGATTTAGATGCAGAATTCCCTATAATTATCATTTGAGTTATAGCAACAATGTTTTACATTATGTACTGAGAGTGCTGGCACTGTGCAAGTTATTCCTGCACTGATTTCATGCCGACATCTTGTGCATCTGTGCGAGAGACTTAATTTTGGACCATCACTAGAGAACTATAAGAGTTAATTCAGGAGATTGATGGATTGTAGCTAAATCTATGGTATCAGCTAACAAACATTATTTCGCAGCTACTAATAGAAAATATAAATAGGTAAAGCAGTAGTTACTAAAATGATGCAATACTAAGATAGAATTAATAAATAGTCATCTAATAATGCCCTTAATGAAGATATCACATATTTGCAATGGTTACACAGACAAGTAATATACAAACTATAGCAATCTTTGTACTTACTATAAACTCAACAACAGCAATCAGCCAGTTTCTCCGATTAAAAATAATCATTAATCCAGGTATTAAACACATTATCAGCAGCAAATGGAGTCACTTTATTATCATATATGCTGGATAGCAATCTTGTACAGGCGATAATACGTTAACAGTAACAGAAAATAAATAAGTTGTGCACAGCTGTTAATAAGGTTGGTAAAATGAGGGCTTGGAATGTGCTTGTCATGCTGCCACCCAGGATAACAGGCTAGCAATCTGATAGATACAATTATCAGCAAATTAATCCATATGGCAAATATAATACTCAATCAATTACACAATCCAATAATAATTATATGATGAATGTCAATAATACAGTCAATAGTGCTCGAGTTGGTAACAGTTAATATAGAGAGTAGTACTATAAATAATAAAGGTACAAAAAAGAACAAGTTAATATCAATAACAATAATGCAGCATCTAACAATTACAGAATTGATGCTGAAAGATAAGCATAGAGAGAAAGAGAAAGGGAAAAGGAAAGAATAATGCAACAATAAAGAACTATACAACAGGAAAGATAAAGACAAAAATAGAAATAAAGTGAAAAATAACGATAGCGAGAAATATAATAGCAAAGAAGACTTATTAGATAACAATAGTTATAAAAATAACGACAAGCACAGAAACAAAGATAAATCTAAAAGCAAATACGATAGAAATAAATAGCCTAACGAGAGTACTATTAAATGCAAGAAAGATAGCAAGCTATCCAAAGATAAAACTAAAGTAAGAGAGAAAGATAGTTGAGACTTAGAAACTAATAGAGAATGCAACAAGAAGAGATTCAAAAATATAGCTAGTTTAGAAGCAGGCAAGACAATTACGTGTACAGTAATCAATAACAAAATTATAAAGGCGGCTATGAAGATAATAGAAATTATAGATAACCAAGCATTGAAGAAAGAGAAAGAGATATAAGCAGAGATGAAAAGAAGTATCAATCTAATCTTACAATTCAAGACAAACGTGCTCCACGCCGTAAAATGTAATATGCCAGTGTAATTCAAAAGAGTCCTTACAAGTATGGCGATCAGTCTCCTCGTCTACATGAAGTAAAAGGGTAAAGCTCGCGAATAAAGGTTGATAGGACTGAAAGATCAAGAGAAAAATAGTATGATTATCAATAAAATGAAGAGCGAAAAATGAGAGTTCCAAATCGAGGAGCCAATATGTAAAGCAATCTGAACAATAGTAAGCTAGCAAATCATATGAATAACGTATATTTGGACTCAGATTCATCCAGATTTGTGAATCCTCTAGAAGATTTCTAAACCAATGACAATATGGAAGTACAAAAAAATCCAAAATTATTAGTAAATAACGGAGGTAAAAATAGTAAAACAGGAGTAAATAGCAAAATAGAAAGAAGAGAGCAGAATTCTTCGTTTAATGGCAACAACACTGAACATGTAAATTCTCAGAAAATAGTAACCAACAATTAACAACGTACATAGACATCCTCAAATGTAAATAACGTGATGTCCATTTTAAAGAATCAAAATTCAAGAATAAGGAACGCTGAACAAGAAATTCAGAACATGAGTGCAAGTAAACTTAAAAAATTAGAGCAACAGCAACTTGAGCAAAGAGGGAGGTATTAGACAGCTGGTGGAAACAGTCAAATCAACAACAACAGTAATAATGGTAGAACATTTCAAAATTAAATACCTTCTCCAATACACGCAAGCAGAAATGGTCCCAACATCAAACCAGTACTTCCGCAGCAAAATAATGCAAGTTTGTTAAACAGATCCCAATAACAGGTAGAGTTCAATAACGTGGATATACTGATACAGCCAGCAAACAATCCTGCCAATATAAGTAATTTGACTAACATAATACATGAGCAGGTTGAATAATAACGAAATACATCAGCATTCGTATTGCCAGCCAATATCATAACACCCACGCAGTCACAGGTAAATCCCCGCAGCCAAATAATGCCTCAGACACAGCAACCGCCAATCCAAAAACCAAGCATAATCCCTCAGCAACAGCAGAACCAACAGTCTTCCCAGATAATGCGTAAGACAGACTCCAACTATATAATACCATAAGGCGCACGTAAACTGAACAAACTAACAGCGAACTCGCCCTATATCCGTAGAGTAATTTATCAATAATAACTTAGTTAATGAAATTGTGCATGGAAGGGCAATATTTTGTAAAGAGGCATCTCAGCAGCGATGGTGGATAGGAAAAATTTGTGCAACTCACCGATACTATTGTTAAATGGGCACCCGATTAAGATAAAATTGTACACAAGTATCAGTCATGTACTTTATGCATTTATTATAGATAAATTAAAAGATATTAAAGGACTTTCCTATGGCAAAGTGTCTGAAACTTTTTTAAAATAATGTAATAAAGGACTTACTCCATCGCGGTGCTTCTCTTTAATTCTACAGAAAAGAACTTTAGATTTGTATTGTACTGATGATTTTGACCCTGTAATTTGGCTATCGGGTCTAAGTGCCGCTTTGATTGGCCAAACCATAAATTTGAAAATTCCTAAACAAAAAGACGGTAAAAACAGGAGAGCGAGAGACTAACAGAATTTCGACGTGCCCGTTACTTTGTACACTCCTGGAAGAGTTTTATGGAAAAGGTTTTTAATGAGATTGACTTAAAAGTATATAAAACCTTTAAAAAAACAAGGTGATAAGAAAAAAATTAAATGTCCAAATGCATACGCAATTATTCTGTGCGACCAGTAAACTAAAAAAAGCAAGGTCAGATGATTATCGGAAGGATACTTATATTTGTAAGCTCAATTTTTTATTGTCTTAATATACGTTAATAACAGATAACGAGTTCATTTGTATAGTTATATAGTTTTTATTAGGACATTTTTGACAACTTTAACATCTTTTAAAATCCACGGAGCACTGCCGATTCATGTAGCAGAAGTACCGCAGAAGTCAAACATGCTTGGTTTGATCTCTTTTTCGTCATCCAAGCCCGAAACGAAAATTTTAAGCATCAGGCAGATATCTACAAAAAGATAAGCCCTCAAGAACTTGCTTTCGCCCACTTATTTTTTTAGGGGAAAGTAAGACAATGTCATGATTCGCAATCGTGATCTCTAGAAATCTTGATTAGTGTATCGAAAATCAAAAGATAAAACATCAAGTATTCCGCCCAGAAAAATTGATCCACAAATATATTGTCAGGCAAGAATCTTCATTTCTTTAATTTTTTCAATGCTCTTACTGGGGCGAGCAGACTGGGAGTCCGAGTACTTGGGAAGAGGGGGCACTCTGAGTTTTCCAACCTTATAAATTTTTTTAAGATCCTCAGCGAAAAGACGGTAACTGTTACCATTTTTGACGACGGCAATAATCTTCTTAGCCACTGGTTGACTTTTACACATAAATGTTATCTGGCTTTTTAATGTATGTAAATATTATAATCAAAGTTTACAATCTAAATTATACAGCCCTGCAAGCTCAGTTTGAACCAAAATTCATTAAAACTCAAGATTTTGCTGATTTCTGTTGATTTTTGGCAGATAATCCGTTAAAGTCATAATTTATTTTTTTATGGAATCCATTGCTGAATTATAATCACATTTTAAGTCTTAAAGAATTTTCATAAGAATAAACATTTGTTTTTATTAAATATTCATCATGCTTAGCTTAAGACTAACCATCTAGTTCAAGTAAGTGAATAATTAAACGTTAAAATTTTGTTATTAATGTTCCCTCTAAATCGGTTATTTTATATGACACTTTATGATTTCTATATTAAATATTAATGCGGGAGAAGCGAGAAAGAAAGCCAAAGAAGGTCTTCAACGAAGATTTTATCAGCTTTGCATAACCTGTTAAGAGAAAAATTAAGAAATAGACAGGCAAGGCCAAGCAAAAATCTGATGGTGAGTCTCTTGAAGATGATCATCATGACGAAGATTTTGTCTAGTCAAAAAAAGTTGATTCTAGAATCAAAAGTAAGGGAAGAAATAAGAAAAGCCCATAGAACTCAAAAGTAAATCTTGTATCTATAAATGACAACGACGATGAAGACAAGAATAATGATGAGCAAAATGAACCTAATGCTTTGTCAAAATTAGATACTTTGGCTAAGTTAAACTAAAATTTCAAAGAAATGAAGTCCCTTCACGATGATAATCTAGCTAAATTTAACTTTCACAAGAGTGAATACTAGGAACTTAGCCAAAAAGTTAATGAAAGCAACATTAGTGTTCAAAAGAGAGCGAAAGAGCTAAAAGATCTTTCTAGAAATATCTATATCGAATCATTAAGAACCAATCGTTAGCTGTTTCTAAGTACTTAAACATTTACAAAACCAAAGAAATTCTAACATTTTCAAAAGAATTTGGCTGAAATATTATAAGCTTTCACAGCTTGCCCCTACGAAGATCCTCTCTAAAATTTAAAATTCACTAAAATAGTGCCTGAGTCATTATTGATTTCGAAGCAGAAAACTGTCGGTCAGCATAAGAAATATGCAATGATTAAAGATCATCTACATTAGTTTCCTTACTTAAACGTATCTGAATAGTTCATTCCACTAATTCAAGCACTAATTGGTTCAACAAAATACATTGAGGACGATTCATCGATACCAGCTCTTCAATTTCCATGCTTATTTATTCGAGAAAGTGGAATTCCTTATTCTTTACAGCGAAAATGCTTGAATATTTTGTACATTTTGGTTGATAACTAACATGTTAATCCGAGTATTTCAAAAAGCTTGCACAACCTATTACAAACTGAAATGTCATTTTCTTTGATTGCTGATACTCCTCTTGATAATATACGTGAATTATTGTTCAAGGGACTGTCGAAACTGAAATTCATTTGTTTGCCTGAGACACAGTTTGAGATAAGAGGTTTAGTCTATGGAGGCTCTATTTTCATAAACACATACTATGTTGAAAGCCAATCTGTTTCTAAAGATGTGGTAGTTGCATATTGTGTGCTTGTTGCAATTCGAGAACTAGCCAATTTCGTAGTAAATTCATTAAATTTCACCCTCAACAAAAATGAGTAAGATATCGGTAAAGCTATCACAGCCATGAGAGAAAGGTCAGATGCTGGAGCCAAACTATAAAAGTTATTAACTAAGGGCCGTGGGTTTGTGTGTGCGAGTAGTGAAGATTGTGATTAAGTATCGAGGAAAGAACCACATCTATAGAACCTAGGTAAAAGTAACTAGTTCGGAAGCTGTTTTATTTTCGAGTAAGAGAAAAAGAAAAATGCATAAATCACCAGCTCGTTGTTAACCAAGTATGAGAACAAGGGTAAGTCCGATGGAGCTAACAAAATGAACTCAGCATTAATGCATCAAAACGATAACGATGGAGAAGAGTAAAGGAAATCGCCTTCAGACTAAATGGACGAGTCAGAAAATTGATGCTTGTGAATTCGATGATATGCAATGCGATTGTCTATTTATGAAGTTAGATATGAAAAATATCAACTATTATCGAACTTAGAGGCGAATACTTACTTCTTCTTTTTATCCCATTTTTTGAACTACTTTCTTCCTCCAAATTTTCCTCCTCTCCCGCCCCTTCTGCCTCTTCCACCTCTTCCTCCTCTACCTCCCCTTTCACCCCTTCCTCCTCTTGGGCCACGAGATTAAAACTTTCGATATTACTTCTTTTCAGATTGTTCTCCTTGATTATTTGTACCATTTTATTACTTTTCTCTGTATTTCTTTTTGCCCTTCTTCTCTATCTCTCGTTTTCCTTACATTAATTCCTGATTATACTGCTTGACTTATTTGAAAATGTGGTTGAAGTCGGGTTTAATGTAGTCGATTTTCTTCTTTATTTTCTTAGTTTTGCCCTTGTCATAGTCTTTCTCGTATTAATCTTTCTCTTTTTGGGTTGGATACTGTTTCTATATTTCTTACAGATATTTTTATCGAGTCTACGATGAGATATTTTCAGGTAACAATATTTTAGTCTTTTGCACTGCTAACTCTTCTAATTGTTATTCTTCCGGGTATTTTCCTGGTTATTCAACTTTATCTACTGTAGTATTTAAAGGTGTTTTCGGTTTATTTCTCTCTTTGATTGTCTCCCGATCAAACTTTTTCTTATCTGTTTTTATATCAATTTTCTACTCATCCATTTAATTCGTATTCTCAGTTTTGGATACAGGTTTAGCCTTTAAGTTATTATCTTTTTGAGAGTTGGAGTTTAATGGTTTGGCAATTTTGAGAACTCCACAATTTTCACTCATTTATTGTCTCGCATAAACGTACAATCGTTTACTTTTATGGCTCTATTTTTCAAGTGAACTCTTTAGAACATTGAAATTGACTATTTTCATCTATGTTACAGTTGTAGTCGAATTAATACTATGAGTCTGATACCATAGATCATTAGCTGCTTTAATTAATACAAAATTATTTGTAAATATAATGTGCAGTTTGTACACTATTGATTTGTGATTAGTCTATTTTGCTGATGTACTAAGCTCATTTTAATTCACAACTTGAAATGATTCATCATGATAGTTATCAAAAACAGGTGCAAAGGGATATTACTGCACTCGGTACCCTAAGTGTTTATCTTTACCTTAAAAATATATTTGTTTCTGGCAGTCCTTGCAGTAGAATGCACTGGCTATTATCTATTAATTAATTTTGTCGTATCTGTAGTATTGAGTGTATATGCTTGTCTTTATATGGTGATTGCAATTTGGTAATGGACTGTTTGCAGGAGGTGCCAGTATGTACAGTTTTTGGAGTAAACATTGTTTTAATGGTGGAAATTTTGAACTTGATTATATCAGATTATTATATATCATGTCAATACTATAATTTACTGTATTGTTCTTATTGTTGTTCTTATTGTTATTATCGAGTTTATTAGTGATGTATTGCTGCAGTATTTATCTCTCAAAGCATCCAAACTGTGCATTATTACTATTGCTTAATTAACTGATATTACTATTGTTGGTGACAGTGATATCCCTCATCCAGTTATACACGGGTGCAATATGGAACAAATAATACAGGTAAACAATATGCGCCTGCAAATACTGCGGCACGAGGATATCTCTCAGTTTATAGTTGGGTATGTTTATGCTATCTAATGATTGTGATTGTGTATTATTATGTGATTATTGTTGAGGTAAGCCTATTGTTTATGTCAAAATGAACGATAAAGGGCGGTACGGAGGAATGCGGGTGACAATATGGTTGTAATGATCAGGCTATTGCATTGTATATTGTATTGGTGATTTAGTATATTATATATAATACAACATTATATCATAATCACATACAATCATCAACATAATCTAATATATAGATATAATATAGATCATACTGTGATTTCCCACATACGGTTATCCATAGCTTTCGCAAACACAACTCTAAGTACAGTTTTGCCATCCCTCTTTCTTCTGACCCAGTCAACCACCACATTCTTATTGGCCCATCCGTCCCACTCCTTACTATTCTTACATTTGGGACGATGCCATTATTTTTTATATTGGGTATTAAATAATGAACTATTTATGCGGTAACTGTATATTATTGAACTTTGGGTGCGGGTTGAAAATATTGTTATCAGTCTGCGTAATTTCTATGAACAGTCGAACTATAAAGATTACTATTATGCTGGCTATATCTCAGATAAAGTATCGATCAGTAATAAATATTTCTTACCTGATCCAATATTTTATAGAATCTTATTGCCTACTAATTGAATCAGCATAGCGAGTTCACCTATATCTTAAAATTGAAAAACCATTATTTTCTATTTAGCTATTTCAGTATAATACTGCTATGTACATGCTATACTACTACTCAATAGTATAGGCTGTATATTCTTCTTGATAGCTTATTTAGCACAATGTATCAATAACATAGTTTTGCCCCCATTGGCTCTCCCTAGTACTTCTACTAATTCTCCCTCCTAAATCTTAAACTAAATGGCCTAGTCATGCAGAATATCACCCAGTGCAATAACATTCTGTTAGTTTATAGGTTTGTTTATTACTTTTTTGTCGATTAGCTGTGTTTTTAATACTATTTAGTGGAGACGCATTAAGTATTGTTACACTACTGTTGTGTGCAAATTGCATCTTGAGGATATTTTTTAACAACTGAACGGTTACAGCTGCAGTAACTCATCTATTGAATTTAAGTGTAGTTTTTTAAGTAGCTAGTCCAGTTATTATTGGTACTCCCCTAGCATACGATATATTATAATTTATATTATCGCGCGCCTATACATACTGATAATAAGTCTAACAGATTAAAATAATTATAAAATATCTCAGTATAAAATAATTTTGCATAAAATAACAGTATTTATTATCAGTCAATGTCTTTTTATTTGCCGGCTAAGCTTACTAAAATTGTTTTCCTGATAGCGATATTCTTATGCATATTTTAATCATGCATATCGAATATTGCTACCGATTTCCAATTATTGCAGTTATCCCACATGAGTTCACTGTAGCTGTTAAAGCATTTCAGCATAATTTTGAGTTTAGGCCAATTTTTCAGTGAGAGTGCCATACAGCCATCAAGCATTATACTGTTATAACCTATGTTTATCATTAATTAATTGATACTTAAATATATGTTTGTTATGTTTGGCCATATTGCTTTACTTAGGGATTGCATTGCTTTACTGTTTAGATTGCATTATTCTATGTTTTATATCATATACATAGTTATAACTCAGTAAGAAATGGCATATCCATTTTGGCCAATATTTGTGCTCCTTTATTCATTATATTGTTATAGCCTATATCTTGTGAAACTCACTTAAGTTTAATTAAATTAGTTTTGTAAAATTACAGTATAAAAATCCATTTAAACCATTGGCTGTGAAAGTACATTTCTCTAATGAAATAATAGATAGCTAACTTATATTGATCTATTTCATAATTTTCATCTTTTAAAAGAGTGGAATTTCATCATTATTTCCACCTGAAACATAACAAACATAATGACTTAAAAGCACCATTTTTTGGGTAGCGTACTATATACAGGAGATAGATTGATAGTCCATTACAGCCAGTACATTGCCTATTCGTATTTTCTATGTGCTGTTTATTGTCAAGTGTTGCAGCTGTGGCCATTATAATTACAGTATTTTTGAAAGCTCTATGTCATCCACATTGCAATTATCTACGTGTTTTTATTTAAATACTGAGCTTGAGCGTCTTCGTTGATTTCCAATCTTGATGCAAAAGGATTTAGATAAATTTTTTATCGTTTTCTGATGTTTAATATTGCTTATAGTACCAATGGACAGTGCATGAATCTTATCATTGTAGAAGCAGCTAATGCGGCGCTGTATCTTAGATTTAGACTCTTTAATTCTATTATTAATTTCAGTATAATTGTAAGCAAGCATCAATACTGTATGATTCTATAATTTTAGTATTTAATAAAGCATATTGATAAAAATAATAGCATCATACTTTCGCTTATAGGAAGTCAAACTTCTTAGTGATAAGATAGGATCTGATTCCTTAAATATCAATCCAAGGCATTCTCCAAGCATGACTTAAACTTTTATCTCCTTTTTTGATACTTCTCTCATCAAATTTAACATTGGCTCCATGGATGATCAAATATCT
>APMI01012229.1_pt1 | contig 11492 bp, 9 predicted proteins | sample 667938 | NCBI WGS metagenome assembly APMI01 (sample SAMN01084076, study PRJNA167559) | wastewater metagenome | biome: Wastewater | place: Denmark: Ejby Moelle, Odense | collected 2011-11-28 | reverse complement strand
AGTCGTGGAGACACGGATAGCTGCCACGGCGTTTTGAATGTGCGGTTTATACTCCATATAACTAGTCTTTCTCGCAGCTAGGTTTATTCTTTTTGGCCAATATTTTGTCCAATATAACATTGGCCAAAAGCTCTATCCGTTCTTGAGTCGATAGATCTAGTGTTTCCGGTGACCCCGAATCTTTCCTGCTATTACCTTGTTTTGCATTACCCATACGCCTCCTATCACTTAGTTAACCTACTTTACTAGCGTAGAACAACATGCCAACAAATAAAACGAGACACAAATAAACCATATTGCACCCCTGTATCACATCTGTTACTGTTTAAGTAATGGACAGATTCCTGCAATTGTTTGGCGATAGTCCTAGGGATTACGTCGTCAACTCGGCACTCATGGCATTTATAGCCTATTGGGTGTGGCGCCTGTTGCTCAAACCGCTCTTTACTATCATAGGCAACCTGTGGGCGCTCCGCACTAAACGAGACATCGCAGTACTAGAAATTACACCCCCTAAACAATCCTCTGTACCCCCACCTAATACACAAAGTCTCTTCGCTGTATTGCAACAACATATCGATAACCATAGCCCAATATCTTTCGAGATTGTTGGAAGTAAGAAATCTGGCATACAGTATCGTGTCGTCGCGGCTCGAAAAGACATACCGAGTATCCAAAAAAACTTTGCAGCCTATATGCCCGAACTAAAGTTTAAACAAGTTGATAGCGCCCCAGAAATGCGGCTAGGTACAACCGTAATGAATATGAAGCTGTTTAGGCATTTTGCATACCCTCTAAAGCCGCACGAGGATTTAACACAGTCCGACCCAATCGCGTTTATTGCTGGTTCAATGACTCGGCTCAAGTACGATGAAGAAGTTGCACTCCAGATTGTCTTGCGCAATTTCCACTCTAGGGCAGTACAGCGTATCTATAGCCAGATACTCAACAAAGGCCAGGCGCAAGTTGATGGCAGACTACGCTACTATTTGCTGGGGTATTGGAAGTTGTGGACGATTACTGTCCTCGCGATGCTAGTCTCAGGTACATGGGAATGGGGAGTGTTTGTTTTTCTTGTTATTGTTATCTCGATGTTATTCGTTAAACGTGAGGAGCCACAGCTAACCCACCTTGAAGAAGTTTTATACGAAAGCATTGCAGCGAAACTCTCACAACCGTTATTCCAAGCAGATATGAGGTTCAGTGTGCTTTCGGATAATCGCGCGGAAGCGCTTATCGTTGATTTTGCAGCCTCTATGGAAACGCTAAGCTCGCCGGGTTTTCAAAGTTTCAAATTCGCGAGGCATTTATTACGTAGACAGTACCAATACAACGCCATGCTATTTAACCGTCGGCTCGCCACAGTCTTGCCGTTCAGACCGTCAGTGCTCAGCGCATCCGAACTGGCGTCTATCTTTCATTTCCCGCAGGGTATTATCCGAACAGAAGGTATGGTACATACGCATAGTAGGATATTACCGGCACCCGTAAGCTTGCACGGCAACCCTAATTTAGATGTTGTCATTGGTGTCAATAAGTACCATGGTAGCGAAACGCTCATCGGTCTCACGGAGGCGGAGCGAGAGCGCCACATGTTTGTGATCGGAGGCACTGGTAGCGGCAAGACGACTCTATTGAAGTATCAGCTCATTCAGGACATTAAAAATGGCAAAGGTTTGGCGGTTATTGACCCGCATGGCGACCTTGCAGAAGAGTTACTAGAGTATATCCCTGAGGGACGTAAGAATGATCTTATTTATCTTAATCCTGATGACTTAGACCACCCCATTGGTGTCAACTTACTTGAATTACCAGAGGGTTTGAAGGGCAACGATTTGCTACGCGAAAAAGACCGCATCACCGAGTCGGTAATTTCTGTCATGCGCAAGATATTTTCCGAAGATGACAGCGGCGGGCATCGTATCGAATACATCTTACGTAACGCCATCCAAACAGCGCTGACTCTTGAGAAGCCAACGCTCTTCACGATTTTCCGTTTGCTAAACGACGGCAAGTTCGCGAAAGACGCGATCAAGGACCTAGAAGACGAAGACCTGAAACTATTCTGGAAAAACGAGCTAGGCAAAGCCGGAACCATGCAGAAGGTCAAAATGGCGGCAGGCATCACCGCCAAAATCGGTCGCTTCCTCTTTTCTGCTAGTGCCCGTGCAATGTTAGAGCAAGAGAGATCGACGATTAACTTCGACGAGATCCTTGATGGCAAAATCCTCATCTGCAACTTTTCAAAAGGCCGACTTGGCGAAGATACCTCCATGCTATTCGGCGTCACCATCCTGGCCAAGCTACAGCTTGCTGCACTGAAGCGTGCCGAAAGAAAGCAGGCAGACCGCAAAGCATTCTATCTATACGTCGATGAGTTCCAGAACTTCGCAACGCTTTCCTTTACGCAGATGCTCAGCGAAGCCCGCAAGTACAAAGTATTCCTAACTATGGCAGAGCAAAGCACGCAGCAGCAAGACGACCAAAAGATGGTGAATATCATCTTGGCAAACGTTGGTACGGTCGTCGTTTTCCGAACGGGCAGCCCGAAGGACGAGGAACTACTCCTGCCGCTCTTTGAGCCCTATATCGAAAAAGGTGAGATCTCAAGCTTATCTGCCTATAACTTCTACTGCCGTATCAATGGTGTTGAAACACAGGAGCCTATGAGTGGTGAGACGATTGTTGCCTGACCGCTAGCTGTACATTCAAATATCTTGATTCATATTTACCGGCAGCGGGAAGCTAGTGACGAATTCTGCCAATTGATCAGGGTTTTTAGCTAAATCAACCTCAATCCAGTTATCGAGTACATTATGCTTTTTGAGCGTCTCTTTTTCTTCGTAAAACAAGTCGTCATCGAACCATAGGAAAGGCTTATTAAAATCTATTGCTCGGGTTTTAGCTGTTTGCCAACTGGTTGGTTTAATCTTTTCCATTAACTCTACGGTTTCATCGTCAAACAGGTGCCCAATGTGTTGTATCGGCACACTTGCGTCGCTGTCGCAGTGAGTCGTCAACCAGTAGGTCGTGTAGGGGTATCGCTCTAGCACTGTTGCTAGAAACTCTTTAGAGTAATTTGCGGGGGTTAAATCATTTGCCAGTAAAACGCCATCAATGTCTAGGTAGATATTAGGAGTGTTCGTATCAAAGTCCACTTCACATTCATTGCAGTGACGATTCGGGCTATTTTCTTCAATGATACATCCTCCGAGATGGACTTTGCCCGCCTCAAGCTTTTGTTCGAGTTCGGGAGTATAGTCCGGCATGCTGTACATGATACGGCAGGTATTTGCGGAGTTGCAATTAGGGCATATTATTTTTTGCACTGTCGCTATATTTAATCATGTTTTAGCATGAAGTATTCAGGTGGAAGCATAAATCTGCTCGCATAAGAGTGCTACACTCTTTAAGAAAGCAGGGTTGGGCGCGAAGCAGATGCTACTGCGACAAGGAGCCATCATCGCATATACACTAAAGTATCGGTAGTCACCATCTGAGCTGGTGATCTTGACCGTACTAAAACGACGGCGAGCATGCCCTTTATGACGCGAACAAAGCTCCCATCCTTCGGGTTCACAACAACAAAAGCCACGTGTAATTTTGGCGGGGTCTTTTTCGTCTACCAAAAGCCCGCGGAACTCACCGCAAGTTTTGCATTTCGAAATGTAAGTAAAATTATTCATATCGTCCCTTTCTGGGGCTGAATGGGGCACCGTGCATACGCTGGTTGCCGGTAGGTCATAGAGTCAGGGCTCTCGCTACGCTCTTGATATTAAATTGTTAACTGTTATTACATTAGCACAATGGCTATAAATTGTCAATTCGGTGTAAATCCCAAGCGGTCACAATACCTAATAAGGCCTCGGAAGCTTTGCCGTTGTGGGTTACAAACACGGCTGCCACTCTCTTGCCATCCCTGATGCCGTCCTCAAACAAATCTCGTACCGAGTAAACATCAAGATTCTTCGGTACAAAGTAGTACAGATCAGTACCCGTCGCATCAGGCGAGTCAAAATACTTAGCTATGTCGTCTAGCGTGCGTAGCTCTGCCAGCTTCACGTCATCATTGGCAGATGCTACTGCCCAGCGCAGCATAGATCTCTCAGACAATACGCCTACCAACCTATCGTCAGAGTAAACAGGAACAGATGTGTACCAGTTTTTATCCATTATTCCGAGTGACTCATAAGCGTCATCTTTTACACTAAAGACGACTGGCTTTTCGGTCATGATTTGCCATACCGCCTGCGGCGTTGTGACAGAATCGTATAGACGTTTGATCCCCTCGACTGTATCTTCGCGCGGTTCGGCTATCGGTTCGTCGTCGTAATTATGTGCTAGTGCATTACGCAACTGACCATAAAGGCGCAGCTTCTCGAAGTATTCGTTGACACTACGATCTTTCCCATACTCTTGTAAAATATCTAAGCTACCAGCGAAAGTACGTGTTTTCTTGGATTGTTCATATGCCATAAAATTCTGTAGCTGAGGCACTTTGCCAGCACGTAACAATATTTCTTTTTCTAATTTGGCAAATACTGTTAGAAATTCGTTTGCTCTGCTCATGTTGCTATTATAGCAGTACACAGATGTAGCCACGCTAATCCTCAAGGGTTATATGGTATAATCACCCTATATGGAGACTAACGAAAAACCCAAAAATCAAGCTTCAACAATCTGGAACATCGCCGACATTCTGCGTGGTGGCTGGAAGCAGCACGAATACCAAGACGTTATACTCCCGCTAGTTGTGCTAAAACGCCTCGACAGTGTACTGTCCAAAACCAAACCCGAGGTGTTGCGCACCTATGGCGATATGGACGGCAAAGTGTCTGACCTCACACCATTTCTGGAACAAGCCAGCGGCTACAAGTTCTATAACACTAGTCCATATGACTTCAAAAAACTGCTCGACGACAGTGAAGGTATATACGCCAACTTCATCAACTATCTAGACGGCTACAGCCCGAACGTCCGCGACATCATAGAAAAATTTGATTTCGCCAAGCAGCTCAACAAACTCAAGGGTGGCAAAATACTCCACCTCATAGTCAAAGAGCTCGACAAGGTAGACTTGCGCCCCGAAGCCGTCAGTAACCACGACATGGGTTACATCTTCGAAGAACTGATTCGTAAATTCAACGAACAGTCCAACGAAACCGCCGGCGAACACTACACCCCACGCGAGGTTATCCGCCTCATGGTACGCTTATTGCTCGAGCCAGACGCCGACCGCATTAAGGGCGAAAGCAAAATTATCGAAATGTACGACCCGACTATGGGTACAGGTGGCATGCTGACTATCGGCAAGGAGTACATCCAGACCAAGATAAACTCGCAAGCCGAAGTTTACCTATACGGCCAGGAACTCAACCCTCAGACCTACGCTATCGCCAAAAGTGACATTCTAATCAAGGGCGAAGACGCCAATCGTATAAAAGGCGGCAGCGGAGAACACTCCGAAGACAGTACGCTCAGCAACGACCAGTTTTACGACAAGCAGTTCGACTACGTCATTGCCAATCCACCCTACGGTACCGACTGGAAAAAAGACCGCGACGCCGTCGAGGCAGAAGCCGCACGGGGTAGTGTTGGGCGTTTTCCGGCGGGCACACCAGCAGTTAGTGATGGTCAAATGCTATTCCTTCAGCACATGGTCAGCAAGCTCCGCCCCGCCCGTGACGGTGGTGGCCGTGTCGCCGTGGTTCATAACGGCTCACCGCTGTTTACTGGCGCCGCTGGCAGCGGCCCAAGCGAAATCCGCCGCTGGGTGCTCGAAAATGACTACCTTGAAGCCATTATCGCCCTACCGACCAACATGTTCTACAACACTGGCATCGCCACCTATATTTGGGTACTTACCAACCGCAAGACCGACGAGCGCAAAGGCAAAGTCCAGCTGATCGACGCAAGCAACGTCTATCACAAACTGCGCAAAAACCTGGGTGACAAAAACAAAGAGATGACCGTCGAGGATATCGACGAAGTCTACGAACTATACGAAAAGTTTCACCAAACCAAACGCAGCAAGATCTTTGACACTACCGACTTTGGCTATACCCAAGTCACCGTCGTGAACAGTAAGGGCAAAGACACCGAAAACGTACCACTTGGGCAGGATATTGACGAATATTTCCAGCGCGAAGTCTTGCCTCACCTGCCACAGGCCAGGCTCGACCGCAAAAAAGATCGTATAGGCTATGAAATACCGTTTAATCGCTACTTTTACGAATACAAACCACCCCGCAACCTTGATGAGATTGACGCTGACCTCCAGGCCGTCACAAAAGACATATTGAAGTTACTCAATGAGGTAACGGACTAGTGCAAACCTACACTCAGATGAAAGACTCTGGTGTGGCGTGGTTGGGCGATATTCCTGCGGAGTGGAACATCAAGCCGTTATTTAGTTTCGTAGAGGAACAGAAGAATAAAAACTCGGAAAATCTGGTAGATAATGTTCTATCGCTCAGTTACGGAATGATAAAAAAGCGAGAACTAGACAACGGTGGGCTATTACCTGAATCATTTGCTACTTATCAAATTGTCGAGGCTGACGATATAATCCTTCGCCTAACCGACTTGCAAAACGACAAGAGGAGTCTACGTGTAGGACGCTCAACCCAACGTGGAATTATTACTTCTGCGTATGTATGCATAAAACCTACCAAAATCAATTCACGGTATCTATACTATCTTCTGCACGCATATGATTTGCTAAAAGTTTTCTATAATCTCGGCGGTGGTTTGCGTCAAGGTATGAAATTCGACGACCTCAAGCGGCTACCCGCGTTTGATATAGCACCAGAGCAACAGTTGAAGATCGCAAACTACCTAGACGAAGAAACCGCTCTCATCGACGATCTCATCGCCAAACAGCAGCGCCTACTCGCCCTCCTCGAAGAAAAACGCCGCGCCACCATCACTCACGCCGTCACTCGCGGTCTCAACCCTAGCGTTAATCTCAAAGAAACCAACATCCCCTGGCTATCGCAGGTTCCGGCCCATTGGACCATTAGGAAGCTAAATGCACTAACTAGACTTGTTGTTGGATCCACCCCCAGTACCGCCAATTCTGCTGCTTTTGATGGTGACCAGATATGGGTGACTATTAGTGATATGAATAGAAAGAATATATCGAAGTCAAAACAAATGCTGACAAAGCAAGCTGTTGAAGATAAGAATATGGAACTTGTACCAAAAGGGTCATTACTTTTCAGTTTTAAGTTAAGCGTAGGTAAGGTAGGTTACGCAGACATTGACTTATATACAAACGAAGCCATAGCGGCGTTCTTGCCAAACGATTTAGTGGAAGCCGACTTTCTGTATTACGCTGCGCAAACCTATTTCATTAACGAAGCGAACACGAACATATACGGGGCTGCTCTATTCAATCAAGAATTACTGAGGCGTGTGCGAGCAGCATTTCCCAACATACAGGAACAAAGGCGTATCGTTAAGTTTTTGGAAAACGAAGAAGCGAAAATCGCCAGAATGAATAAGACAATTTTGAATCAGATTGATTTACTAAAAGAACGTCGCACCAGCCTGATTTCTCACGCTGTTACTGGAAAGGTTAAAGTATGAGCAGCATGAAAACAAATGACGTAAATGCAGCTATCGATAAAGTGTGCCAGGATTTCATAGGTATTTGCCCACATTGTGGAGCAAAGGCACATCTAGTAATGGAGCATAACGACTACCATATCTCAAGAAATAATGACCAATACAACTACATCACCTTCCGCTGTAAGCCGTGCCAGAAATTGTCAGTGCGAGTATTTCACTCCAAACAGAATCCGTATAGTCAAGAACTGATGCTAGAAATGGAAGGCTGGTCGGGTCAATTTCCTACTACAGATACTACGCCAAATGAAAAATTCATCGAGTTCGCGCCAGAAGATGTCATCGCGGACTACACCGAAGGCTTAATTTGCTTAGCTAATGGCGCAGACAAGGCGGCAGCGTCTATGTTTCGCCGCGCAATTCAAAACGCCATGCTTAACTTAGGTGCTGACGCTAAAAAAGACCTATTAGACCAAATAAAGGACGTAGGCTCACTCACCAAAGATATTCAAGACTGGGCGCACAACATTCGTATTTTTGGAAACTGGGGCGCCCACCCGCAGGACGACAACCTAAAAGAAATCGACCATGATCTAGCGCTTGAAGTTAAAGATTTTGTGGATCAATTCATCAATTATATCTATGTAATGCCGGGCAAGGTAGCTGCAGCGCGGGACAAGCACGCCAAAAAAGTAGAACCTGATGCTGTAGACGAAGGAGAGGAGTAAATATGCCTGATAATCCTTTTACGCTAACAAGCCAGTCGTTTCGAGAGCGCTATGGAGATTATGGTAACTATCTATTAACTGTGCTTAGGGGTGGCCAAGACCTAAGCCTTGATAACTACTCAGCGACACTCCGTGACGGCGGCTTCGCCAACACCGCACGGCTGCTCAAGGATACTCGCAATACTAAGATTGTAGTAACGGCTCTTCACATTTTCGATCGAAATACAAATAACATTCACCACTATGATATGGAAGTATATAAATTTACAAACAAAACTCCATCAAATCCACTAACCTGGGAGGTCCAGAAAGACTATTCGCTAAGAGAAGACGAGGTCCAACAGCTCGGAAGTTTCCTGAATGAGATGAATGAGCTTATCGGCCAGCCTATGCCATCTAATCACGCGCAAGTGATATATTCCGATCAGACAGCTTCTGTCGACGACACTCTTAGCAATGTTGCCGCTATCCTTCGTGATGCGGACGGTGACACGCAAGCTGTCATAGGTCGGTTACTTGATGTAATCGTTGCAGCTAGGGACGCAGGCTCATTGCCCTCACTCGTTATATCCCCGGCTCAATTAGAGAAGAAACAGAAGGAGCTCGATGAGCTTGAGGTTCTGATTGGCCTAGAAGGTGTACGTGAAGTTTCGGATATTCAAGCAAAACTAAAGACGATGCCATGGGTGTTCGGGCCAGAATATATGAGCTACGATTTTAGGCGAGCAGGAGAAGAGATGCCGGATGCTAGACTAAAGCGTGTAGATGGCCTCAGCGATATTTTGGAAGTTAAACTACCCTCAGAAGAAGTGCTGCGCGCTGATAGCAGAGGACGTACATATATTGCTCCGAAATGCTCAGAGTCGCTAGGACAGCTCGTGAGTTACCTAGAATATTATCTCTCTGAAAACGAGACTGAAAGAAATGATGAAACTGGTGAAGAGATTATCGAAGACACACTGGGTAAATACTACCGTCCGAAAGGGATATTACTTATCGGACGACGCCACAAGAGTGACATGACGACAGGCACTACTTCTATGACCTCTGATGCGTTGCCTAAATACATGCGAAGGCAGATGGCATATTTTCATGGCTTGGAAGTACTAACATACGACGATTTATTAGAGCGCGCGAGAAACGGCTTACAAGCTATGGCGAATCTGACCGCAATTACACAGAACAGGAGTGAGCAATGATAGACCTAAAAGAAACCAATTTCGAACAATATATCACAAACTGGCTAGTCGAACATAACGGCTTTAGACTGCGCGGGGCAGACGAATCCGCTCGACCCATCAAGGACAAAGATTACGATCGCCAGACCGCTCTCGATACTGAGCTACTAGGCGAGTTCATCAAGACAACTCAGCCGAATGAGTGGGCGCGATTGCACGAAATATATGGTGATGATGCGCTGGCGAGTTTGGTTAAACGTCTCGACCAAGAGCTATCGCAAGTCGGTGTACTCGACGTATTGCGCCAGGGCGTAACTGACCGCGGCGTTCACATCGACTTGTTCTACCGCCGACCAAACAGCGGCTTCAACGCTGATGCCGAGAAACTCTACCGATCCAACATCTTCAGCACGCAACGCCAAGTATATTTCAGCCCACGCGACGAACGATCTGTCGACACGGTGCTGTTTTTGAACGGCCTGCCGATCGTCACTATCGAGCTCAAGAACCAACTAACCGGTCAGTCGTATGCTCATGCTATCCATCAGTACAAAACCGACCGTCAGCCGAGCGACAAGCTGTTTGCATTTAAGCGAGCATTGGTGCATTTTGCCGCGGACAACAACGAAGCCTACATGACAACCAAAATAGAAGGACTCAGGACCTACTTTTTACCGTTTAACCTAGGCAACGACAACGGCGAAGGAAACCCACCAGCCAAAGACAAGTTCGCAACGTACTACCTGTGGGAAGATGTCTTCACAAAAGACAGCTTGGCAGAAATTATCTCTCGCTTCATGCACGTTATGGTAGAAAAAAAGAAAGACCCAAAGACTGGCCGAACCGAAAAGAAAGAAACACTGCTTTTCCCTCGCTACCACCAGCGAGATGTAGTGCGGAAGCTCATCGCAGATGCTCGCGAAAATGGTGCTGGCAAGAACTACCTCATTCAGCACAGCGCTGGCTCTGGAAAATCGAACTCTATCGCTTGGACAGCACATAACCTCAGCGACTTGCACGACGCTGGAGATCGCAAAGTCTTTGACAAAATCATCATTATCACAGACCGCCGTGTACTCGACCGCCAGCTCCGCGATACCGTCAGTCAGTTTGAGCAGCAGCACGATGTCGTCAAAGGCGTGACAAGTTCATCTGAATTACGAGAAGCGCTCGAAGATAAGACTAAGATTATTGTATCTACATTGCAAAAATTCCCCGTTATCGCCGCAGATATCGAGCATATGTCTGGCAAAACTTTTGCTGTTATCGTGGATGAGGCGCACAGCAGCCAGAGTGGCGAAAGCACCAAAGCTTTGAAACAGACCTTGAGCAAGCTCGAGGACGCCGAATCAGAAGACGAAGCCAACAAGGTACTAGATGCCGAAGAACAGTTCGCGCTTGAAGCGCAAGCGGCGCGAGGGCGATTACCGCACGTCAGCTTCTTTGCTTTTACGGCCACGCCAAAAGAAAAGACACTTGAGCTGTTTGGCGAAAAAGGTGCTGATGGTAAATTTAGGCCGTTTAGTCTTTACAGCATGAAACAGGCGGTCGAAGAAAACTTCATCTTGGATGTTCTAAAAAACTACACAACCCATAAAATGTATTTTGAACTAGCCAAAAAAGCTGCAGAAGCCGACCCTGAGTTTGAGAAGAAAAAGGCGTACCGAGTTGCAATCGGCTACGCCGACCTGCACGAGCATGGCATCGAGAAAAAGGCCGAGCTGATGGTCGAGCACTACCGCTCGCAGATCGAACGCCTCATCGACGGTAAAGCCAAAGCAATGATTGTCACAAAATCCCGACTACATGCTGTGCGATACTATCTCGCAGTGCGAGATTACTTGGCACGCCAAGGTTATCCAGAGAGGGCTGTTGTGGCATTTTCTGGTACGGTCATCGATGCAAGCCGCGGCGGGCTGGAATACACCGAAGCCGGACTAAATGGCTTTTCTGAAACCGAAACTGTTGAGAAATTCGATACAGATGAATATAAATTTTTGATTGTAGCAAATAAATA
>APMI01038736.1_pt1 | contig 11493 bp, 14 predicted proteins | sample 667938 | NCBI WGS metagenome assembly APMI01 (sample SAMN01084076, study PRJNA167559) | wastewater metagenome | biome: Wastewater | place: Denmark: Ejby Moelle, Odense | collected 2011-11-28 | reverse complement strand
CGGGGAAGGTGTCTCCAGAAATCCAACCGGGCTAAGGCCCAACTTTCAGGAGATCCACCATGGCATCTGTAGGCAAGAAAGCAATTGATCTGATGTATTCCGTACTTGGATTCATTCTTGGACACACCGACGCGAAACCGTACCGCGATGGATTCATCGACGGAACGCTCAAAATGGTGCGGTTCTTCGGGGTCGCTGCGACGTATGTCATAGCACCCGATGGAAGCACACATACGACGATGCACGCTGCGGCAAATCTCAGCCAAGCCCGCCTTGGCGCCTGGTCTTTCCACCAAGCGACTTTGCTCAGCTGGCTTGAGACTGCCGATGAGTCAGCGTTGATAGCGGAACTGAACCGTGAATCATCGATTCCTGGGCACAACGCTTCGTTGGTCAATTCGATCCGGAAGGAACTGGATCGACGCTCAAGCTCGCTGCTTTACGCAGTAGGCTGATAAATCCGACCCCTCCTACATGTGGGAGGGGGTTGGATTAAGCTACTTGCCTGCAACGACGCGCAACGGAACGCGCGTGACCTTCCGGGTAAAGAAGCCACGAATGCGGTCGACAATGCCGACCTCCTGAGCAAACAGGCCATCGGCTACTTTGCCACCAACAATCGATTGCAGATGGCCGTGTTGCACGGGGCCAGTAGCCTGACGTTGAATGTGCTGCTCAATTTGATCGCTGATCCACATTTTGTTTCTCCTTGTATATAGGTTCTTTTATCAGAGAGCCAACCACTTACAAGGGGGATTTGATGACAAATTTCACAGGATGCTCTTCATCACAAGAACATTCCGCCAAGTTTGTCTGAGGGGTTTCCCTCGCAACCGTAGCTGACAACCGGGGCCATTAACGGCCAAAGTTAGCCTTCAATTTCAACCTCTGCGGGGAAACCATTTTCCCTTTTGGGGCATGGTGACTCCGCTCATCTTTAAGGAGCCTCACCATGTTTATGCAACTGAGCAACATCATTCCCGGCAACAACCCGCGGACTTACTTCGACCCGGTGAAAATGGCTGAGTTGGAAAACAGTATCCGTGCCTCGGGCGTCATGCAGCCGATCCTGGTTCGTCCAGTCGGAGACAAGCACAAAATCGTGGCAGGGGAACGTCGTTTCCGTGCGGCTACCGCCGCCGAACCGTGCGGCTACCGCCGCCGGTCTTCTTGAAATCCCCGTGTTGGTCAAGGAAATGAGCGATGAGGAAGCCGAAGAGGCCGCACTTATCGAAAACGTCCAACGTGCCGACATGAATCCTGCTGAGGAAGCTCAATCGGCAGCAAAAATCCTCGGGCGCTGTGGTGGCAATCATGACGAAGCTGCACGTCGCCTGGGTTGGAGCCGTTCAACGCTCGAAAAGCGTTTGGCGCTGATGAACTGTTCCGAAAAGGTCCGCACGGCCCTGATCGAACAGAAAATCTCGCTGGGCCATGCCGAGTTGTTGGCGGCAGTCACTAAGGAAAAGCAGGATGCTGTGGTCGAAAAGATGCTCACCGCACCGGCGCTTCCAACAGTGGCACAACTCAAGTCCAACTTGGAACAACTGGCCCATTCGCTGGACGTGGCCATTTTCGACAAGACGGCCTGTGCTGGTTGCCCCCATAACTCGGGTACGCAACAAGCTCTGTTCAGTGAGGCCATCCGTGGCTCGAACTGTACCAATGGGGCTTGCTACAACGACAAGACTACCGAGGCTCTGAATCTGACGGCGGAAACGCTGAAAGAGGAATACCCGGTTATCAAAATCGTTGGCGCTGGTGACAAGTTCGTTGTTCTCGCTCTGAAGGCTGAAGGCCCGACGGGCGTGGGTGAAGAACAAGCCCTGGCTTGCCGTGGTTGTGCCAATTTCGGTGCAGCTGTCTCGGCAATTCCGGACTCTCTTGGCAAGGTCTTCCGCCATCAGTGCTTTGACCCTGTTTGCAATGCCAGCAAGGTCCACGCACGGATCACGGCAGAAGCAGATTTGGCAAAGGCTACGCAGCCCGAAAAAGCTGCTGCTGGCGATGTCAAAACCAAAAAATCCGGTAGTACGGCGAAAGAAGCGAAAACAACTGATGGAAAGTCTGTGAAGACAACCAAGGTTGCCGAAGTTTCCCAGCGTATCAAGGACTATCGTTTGAAGGTTTGGCGCAAGGCATACAACCTTGAAGCCCAATCCAAAGACGACCTGGAACGGAACACCACGCTGCTGCTCGTTCTGGCCATGACCCGCAATTTGGGCAAAGTGGCCGACGATCTGTTGCGCAAGGCACTGGGCAAACTCACAGGAGTTCAAGTTCCGGCGACTGATGTGGCGGCAATCGGCAATCTGTTGGCCGTAGCTGACCCGCAGATCCGTGCGCGCCTGGTTGTTGGGCTTGCCGCATCCGTCAGTGAGAACGTTGAGGAAAGCACGTTGAAGTCGCTGTTGGGCTTCATGGGCACTGACCTCCGGAAGTATTGGAAGCTGAACGAGGAATACCTCACTCTGTTGACCAAATCCGAAATCGAGGACGTGTGTGACAAGATCGGCCTTCGCGATGCTCTTGGTGATAAGTTCGCAAAAACCATGGGCGGCAAGAAGGAAGAGATTATCAAGGGGCTGCTGGCCGTAGAAGGTTTTGATTACGCCAAAACGCTTCCCCCGAACATGCACTATTCGGCCTGACCTTGTATTACCCCTATTCCCCTATGCCTTGCGGCGTAGGGGTTTTTTTTTGCCCTTTTGACCGATCGAGTTAAGTTGACCGCCAAACCGCATCGGCATTGACCGGCCCTGGGCAGCTATTTAATGCCGTAGGCCGCATGAAAATTCGGGCTATTCGGAAAGTTGTGTGGATACGACTTGCTCAGGCTCGATGGTGGCGTTGTCTTCACATAGCGATGGTTCGTTGGCCGATACGCACTTGAAACACACTGGCGCGGTCTGCTCCACCGGTCCGTTGCGGCTCTGCGCTATCCATCGAATCGATTCGCCGCTCAGTTCCTGCGGCGTATTCCAAACACCGCACTTCCCACACTGAACTTGCTTGATGCCGGCCTTACGCTGCACCTCCGCCCATTCATGCCATGGCAGATATCCATCCGGCGGCAAGTCGCCGGGCTTGTAGTCGCTCTGTTCAAGAATCAATGCGCCACGGCTGGAACGCATAGTGGACCTCACCAAAATTGGTACCAAGGTTTCCTGACAGCGACCGCTCTGGAAAGGGGCATCGGAACAGTTTTTGAGCCTTCGACAAAGCCATAGGCAGCGATGTTGAACGCGACGCTTGGGTCAATTACGCCAGAGCTTTGCTTGATGAGGAGGGAGGCCGTTACCACCGCGGCGTGAGCGGATTCTTCAAGGGTAAGTTTAAATTTGTCTTTAACCTCATTTAGGGACGCCTCCAGCAATGCCTGTGTTGCATTCACGGTCAGGTGGGGCGGCTCTCCTTGCCCAACCTGAGCATCCGCTACCGACTTGCTGTCAATTGATACGCCGATTTGGCTTAGCGCGCTGCCAAGGAGCGTTATCAGTAATGGTCCTTTCTCATTTGCGGCGTCGGAGAGGACGGTAGTGCCTGGCTCTAAATCCTCAAGAGGGAAGTTGAACGAGCGAAACAGAAATGTGCCGGCCATACGGCTTGCGGCAGCAATTGCCGTATCGGCATGTACCCCTTTTTCGTTCCGCAGCTTATAAAGAATGATGAGGAGGTATTCATCTGCTGCTCGAAGAATATCGCGCTGACGGTCAGTACAATTTGGCATAGTTAGGTTCGAAAGTTATTTAGTATCTGAAACGCCCAAGTTATTGCTATTCAATCGGACACGATAAAGTTGTCCCGAAAAGCTTGGGCGTTTCACCAAATTATGGAGGGGGAAGTAGCCCTTTTAGTTTCCCATTTACGGATTCTGCATACTTCCATTTGCGACTAGGCGTCTTACTGTGAAACGCGCCTACTGCTTCCCACGTATTGCCATACACAAGCTGATGTTGCCGCAGAATCCATGCGCCGACCGCGATATTGACGCACGGTTCAAACAGGTGCTTTTCGGTAATTCCGTATTGGGCCAGCTTCGGAAGCCAGATCGAATTTATCTGCATCACGCCTATATCGCGTGTGCCGTTGGAGTTTTGGCGAACGGCATTGGCGTTGAATCTGGACTCTTGCTTGGCTATCGCACCAAGCAAGTATGGGTTCACCCCATAGCGCTGACCGACTTCTTCCCAGCAAGCAAAGGCAGAAAAACTCGCCACCAATCCGGCCAGGAGGCCGAAAAGATGGCGAATTGGGAGGGGAGGGGAGGGCGGTAAGGCGCTATTGATCATTGCGATAAGAAATAGAGGGCAAGCGCCATGCCGGCCAACAGTCCGGTTGCAGCAACAACGAAGGTCGACAAGGTGTGCTTGAGGTTGGCGAGAACCGGAATCTTGCGATAAGCAAAATTAGCGATTCGTTTGTAATCGGCTGGAGCCTTGGCTGCGCGACCGATCAACGATTCTGCTGCCTCGAATGCCAGGTACATCGGGACGCGAAGATTGCGTCCTTCCAGATGGGCCCGTGCGCTGCGTTTATCAGTTGAGGCAAAGTCGGTCATGAAGTATTGCTGTTTGGTGGTCATTTTGTTTCTCCTGGTAAGTGAAGTGACTACATGTCTTCTTTTATCAGGAGAGATTGGCCTTTCAAGCCCCCAAATTTTGCAATTTCACGGGGAGGGGGTACTCACCCCGAACGTCGCTGCCAGGTCGTCAGCATAATAATCAGGGGTTTTTACCGTTGCGCGCTTCAGGTCACTGGCCGGGACTAGCGGTGCTACGGAATGAACAGGCTTTACTGCGGCTCGCCGTTGAGGGCGAGCCGGCCGGATTCGACCAACAGGCCCAGATACATCAATTGGAGAGCGCGCGTGTTCCTCGCGCTGCTGTTCTGGATATCCGTCAAATGATGAAACAAGGGGCCGCCATCGCTGAACAGTTTCATGCGTAAATTGAGAGAGGCTTCACTCATGGTTTTTCGTCCGTTGTGACCGTTTGCTTGGCGTTACCGGGGAGTCAAAAGAGGCAGAATTGGCAGACGGGGTGTCCCGAGGCATACCCATGACCAGGCCAAGCGCGCCTTTTTCGACCATCAACCCAAGATAAGCCAATTGACGAATACGCTCGTTCCGCCGGCCAGTTTCCGGAATGGCATCCATTAGGGCAAATAACGGACCGCCATCGTCCAGCAGCCGCATCCGCATATCGAGGTGACGTTTGCTGTTGGCCATGACTTACTTCCGCGTCTTCATGAGTTGTTCCATAAGAACGCCTCCGGCGCGCTGGAAGCCGCGCACGTTGGCGAATACCGGATCTTCCGTTATGACAATTGTGTGCTTCTTGAATTTTTCCTGCAGGACGTCCTTGAAAAACGCAGACCCACCGCCGGCCAAAATGATGTTGGTGATATCCATACTGGAGCCCACCCGATTGGCCAGCACCGACACAAACTGCTCGGCCTTCTTCTTGCCACCCTTGATGTGTTCGGTGATATCGAATTCTTTGCCATAGAAGCTGGGATTGGTGCCGGTCATCAGGGCATCATCGATCAACTTCAGGTTCGTGACTGGCTCACCCATTTCGTTGCTGATCGATTTGGACATGCTCTGCAGGACGGCTGACATCCCGCCATTCTCGGCGCCAGAGCGCGCTTCATTCATCTTCACGCCAGATGCAACCACCCAGTCCAGGGTGTAGAAACCAACATCGATCAGCAAGTTCATTTGTGTCCGCATCCGGTCGTAGCATCCGGATTGCGCGGAGTGGTCGTAGAAGGCACCAATCGGCTGCGGGATCACCTTAACGTTCCGCACGATGCACTCCTTAGCGCCACTTCGGAAAGGCACGGGATGACGGCCGGTGGCCTTCTCTTCAAGCGCCTTCTGATATTGTTTGTGGTTGTTCACCGGCAGTCCGAGAACGAGCAAATCAATTTCAGGTGCGCCCATGTAATAGAGCGCCCCGCGAAGCAGTGCCATGTAGGCGTCGGTCATGCAGTAGTTGGGATCGAGTACTCGGCCATGCGTGGCATCGACTGCCAGATGAGCCTCCTTGCCCACTTCGTAGCGAACACCATTAACGTCGACAACGATGGTATTCGGGCGCTGCATCAGACCAGCCGAAAGATCGCTGCCGTTGCTCGCCTGCGGAGCAATTGACGGAAAAACGCCGCACTGAATGTTGCCATCTGAGACAAGCACTGTGTATTTGGTGTTGCCATAACCGACATCGATGGCTTTGACGACCTGGGAAGACATGGATAAACCCCTGCTGAGTTAGTGACAGGGGCAGGTTAGGCGTCTTCGACAATGAAAGCGCGTAGCTAAAACAGGGGTTTTGCGACGTTAACGCAACAGAGTGCGTTTAAATGCATTAAAGCGCCAGGCGAATCGCGCCCGCGGTCGGCAAGCCAGCAACTTGGCGCCAAAGAGCGCCAATGGGCATTAAAGCGCCAGAATCACAGACTCACGACCACCGCGGGTGTTTGAGGTGCAACGTAGGGCATTAAAAAGCACCATGGTGCCAAAATCACCCTTGCGGCGGTATGCCGGCGTCCCCTTGTTGCAATGAAACGCCACCAAAGGCGCTATGGCGCCGGATGATGGAACAACACTACCGCGGTTGTAACTTCGGGACGGAGGGTCGGCAAAAACGGCCGACACCCCTACCAAGGAGACGCGGATTCTACCGGGAAACAGGGTTTTTTGATTGCGATTTTCCACACAGTTTTGCTCTGCATCTCGCAGCACAAGTGGCATTTTCCGGATATAGGACGGATAGAGAGGACACCTAAAACGAGACAACGTAAAGGCGGACGGTACGAAACGCACATAGATTTGGGGGATAGAACGAAATCCGCATGCGAAATTAAGTTGACACGGAAATCGGGTCAGGAATAGGATTCACCTCGCTAAAGGGTTGCGACCACCGCATGCAGCAGCTGGACTGTGAGACGTAGATCTAGCATTACAAATACCGCCTCGGCGGGCCGGGCATAGACCACGGCAACTAAGAAGCACCCCTGAACGATCAGGGAATGAGTACCCAGCGGTTTGAACCGCCCCCGGATAGAGCCAAGCGTAGCGATAGTGCCGACTTGAGCGTGATCCGGAGATAGCTCCTTCGCTTTCGAGCAAGGAATTCTGCATTAAATACCTGAACTGAATCAGTCCACGGTCTGCCTGGAAGTGGGAACCCACCTCTATAGCCAGACAACGCCCCCTCGCATTCGCCTCGTAGCGATTGGTCGGACGTAACGGACAACCCTTTGCCTCGTGGTCGCAGCGAGGAAGGCCATTGCGGGATTCAGTCAAATACACACGTTCGCCGGATCGAGAAACCGGCATAGCTCCACGGCTTGCGCCAGTCACAACCGACTGCCGCACGACGTAGCCCCACAACTGGGGTGCTGAAGAGGACAGAAATGGAATCTTTAGTGGTGCGTTCGATACTTACGAGATGGCGATGCCGATCTTGGCCGGGGTAGGCCATGGACACCCAAGCAGAATTGGGGCTCCAGAACAGAAAACGACCCGACGCAGTACCAGTAACACCGCAGTAGCAGCACCTCCGAACTGAGTAATTAGCGCCTCAGTCAGCAACACCCTGACATGAACCGAGTACGGAGTAAGCACATGAACCTGAATACCAATATCGATACGCGATCTGCTGGTCGCCCCACCCGTGATGGCGATCACCCGAAGAAATCGAGCGCCAGCCAAAGCTACCTGCCCGAACGCCTCTGGGGAGAACTCAACGCCTTGGTCAAGGAACACGGGCGCAAAGCCACGCGACAGAACAAAATCGTGGGGCACGAAACTACGGACGCGCGCCGCGAAAGGCTGGTACTCAGCTTCCGGGAACTGCGCGGACTGGGCTACAAGCTCGAAACCGTACAAAACCTGCAACAGCGCCACGTTCATGTGCTGGCGAAATCGTGGGAAGAACGCGGCCTGTCCTCATCCACCATTGCGAACCGCATCTCCTGCCTTCGTGCCCTCTCCATCTGGATAGGAAAACCCGGCATGATTCAAAAGTCGGCTGATTTCGTGCTCGACCCGAATTCCGTCCGCCGGACGCAAGCCACGACCGTAGACAAATCCTGGACCGGTGCCGGCATCGACATCATTCCGCTCATCAGCCTGGTCGAGCAACACGACAAGCGGGTAGGGCTACAACTCAAGCTCATGCTCGTCTTTGGACTGCGGCGCAAAGAAGCAGTCATGTTCCGCCCCCTGCAAGCCGACATGGGCGAGGCGATCCGGGTACGCGACGGAACCAAGGGTGGCCGGGAACGGGTGATCCTCGTGGACTCGCCGGGTAAGCGCAATCTGCTCGACTTTGCCAAGACCACCGTATCGAAGGTTAATGAACACATTGGACATCCTGACCTGACGCTGGAGCAAGCCATACGGCGCTTCAACTACGTGATGGAGAAATTCGGGATCACCCGTCGTGCGCTCGGCATTACCTCCCATGGCCTGCGTCACCAATACAACAATGACCTGTATGAACGCGTCACTGGCGTTCCCTCTCCGGTTCGCTGCAAGAATCTGACCGCCCAGATTGACCAACTGACCCATGACCTTGCGCGCAGCCGGGTAAGCCAGGATGCCGGACATACCCGCCTTGGAATATCGAACGCCTACATCGGCGCGCGGACGAACACGGTCCTCACCCCCGAGCAGAAAGCCAATCGGAATCGATATCGTGAACTGATCGCCAAGACCGAACTGACCGACATCGAGCAGAAAGAACTGGTCGAGATCGTAAAAAATTCTGACCCCGCCACCCTGTCTAAGAGCTGATTTCATGGAAAGGAAAAAAGTAGATTGCACAATCCAAAAGGCACCTAGAAATTTAGGATTGGATCGATAGGATGAATACATCGTCATTTCACCCTCAGATCATGACCACAAGCAAACGCAAGAAACCACCGCTCTCCAAAGTGGCTAGATACCACAACGCCGCCGCCAAGCAATTGGGGCGCGATCATGACTTGAATGAGAAAGGCCCCTTCAGTTTTGAAGAACAGGGCGCCCGGGCGAACGCACTCTTTTTGCAGAACGGGCCATCGCTCGCCGTGATCAAGGAAGGACTACGGCAACACCAGTTCCCCACGGACAATGCACTGGCCAGCGCCGGGACTCGCTTCGCCCGAATCATCGACAACGCGCTGCAAAAGCATATCGCGCTATCCCTGGGCTCGATGCCGGATACGCAACAAGAAACCGCCCCCTCGGCCAATCAGTACCAGACCGAACGGCGCAACCTGATCCTGCGCAGTCGCGATGCCATCGCCTCGCAGGTCTGGGCCCGGGCCGTCCAGATCGTCAAGACCGAACCGGACCGCGCGCTCGCCATTCTCGAGCAGGACGTCGAACTGGGCAGCAGGGCCGTGATGAAAGCCAGCGGACTGCTCACACCAACCACGGGCAAGGGACCGGAATACTACTATGCCCAGATGCATCTGATTGGCATCCAGATCACCGCGCGACTCCGCCACGAGTTCGACGACCCGAACGAAATCGACCCGGACCAGCTGATCCTGATCGCCGTTGAAATGTGGGGCGGCATGCACTTGCTGAAAACCGTGGCCATCGCGTTCAGCATGGTCTCCGCCCTCGGGATACTGACTGAAATCGCCATCAATAGAATGCCGCCCGACATGGATCGCCGCACCATCGACGGTCGCCTGCCCATCGTCGGAGAAGATGCGGCCGGCCTCGAGTTATGGGGCATGTATCACGGCATCGTCAACATCATCGCCAAAGAGCCCGTCAGTCTGTGGCACCACATTGCCTACGGCTTCGTCACGGCCAACCGCATCACCGACGAAATCCACGCCAATGCGAAAAGCACCGAGCAGCAAGTCAATCGCGCCATACGCGCCGCCGAACGCGATACCCAGCGGCTGAGCAAACGACTGCACGACACCGAAGTCCAGCTCGCCAGCGTCCGTCGAAAACTCGAAGTCGCGCGCGCAAATTCGGTCGCCCCCTCCATCGGTACCGCCAGCGGTGACAGCGCCGCCGATGAAAGCACCCAACTACGTCGCACCATCGAGCGCCTGCGCCAGGAACTCGAAGACAAAAGCGCTACCCTCGACGGCGTGCAGGAACTACTCGATGCGGTCCTCTCCGACCCGGCCGCCCCCGAGGAAACGAAACCGCTGACCAGCAACGATGTGAAGACGCTGCGCGGGGTCATCATCGGTGGCCACCCGGTCCTGCTCAACAAGCTGCGCAAGATCCTGCCGAATTGCACCTTCTACTCGGCCGACCAAAAGCGCATCGACGACACCAATTTGATCGAAAGCCAGTTCGTCATCTTCAACACCGGCTACTGCAATCACGCCCTCGCCGACAATGCCCTGCGCCTGTGCCGACGTCACGACATCCCGACCGGCTACTCGACGCACGTCAATCCCGAGCGCTTCCTGGAAGACCTTGCCAAAACCATCGGACGGGGAGGGTAGGGCCATGGCCATCCGGATCACCAGCAGCACGGTCGCCGACATCCCGCCTTGGACCTACCAAGGCAAGTCGCCGAGCAAATACACCTTCTTCGAAGCCGTGGCGCTGGCCGGGCTCGAAGGCAAACGCATCCGCCTCGACGCCGCGACCCAGAAAGTCCTGCTTGGCCACCCCGTCTTCGGCAAACGCGCCATCACCGTCGACGGCCAAGCCAATACCGTAACCTGCGTCATCTCCGTCTGCTTCGGTACCGACTTCGAACGCGACGTCTATCCGGCCGACGTCATTCAACTGGCCGTCGACCACAAAAAGCAACTGCGCCCGGGGACGAGCGGCCCCAAGTATCTCCCCCTCAATTCACTGCGCAAGGCAGAGCATGCCCAAGGCGGTGCGTAATGGGTGACCGGACCGGCATTTCCTGGACGCGCAGCTACAACCCCGATGGCACCTATAGCGAAGGCGCCACCTGGAACATCGTGTCGGGATGCACCAAGCTCAGCCCCGAATGCAAGTTCTGCTACGTCGACCGCGACTGGCACCGGCTGATTCACCTCCCGGCCTACGCCGGCCGCGACTTCACCGATATCGCCTGCCACCCCGAACGACTCGACCAGCCGCTCCGCTGGCAACGACCGCGCCGCATTTTCGTCTGCTCGACCAGCGACCTGTTTCATGAGGCGGTACCAGACGCCTTCCTTGATCAAGCCTTCGGCGTCATGTCGCTGTGCCCCCAACATACCTTCCTGATTCTGACCAAGCGCGCCAAACGCATGCGGCAATACCTCGCCGCCCCCGGTCGGCGGGAAGCGATCGCCAAGGCCGCGGCCCAGTTCCAGGCCCGGCATCCGCTCGACTGGGTACGCGCCGACGGCAGCGAGGCAGGCGAACGCGGCGGCGATCCGGATGAAAACAGCGCATGGATCCCCCGTTGGCCGCTGCCCAATGTGCAGGTTGGCGTCACGGCCGGCACGGAAGGCAGCGTCAACGAACACATCGGCCATCTCGTGCTCACGCCGGCA
>APMI01022369.1_pt1 | contig 11493 bp, 7 predicted proteins | sample 667938 | NCBI WGS metagenome assembly APMI01 (sample SAMN01084076, study PRJNA167559) | wastewater metagenome | biome: Wastewater | place: Denmark: Ejby Moelle, Odense | collected 2011-11-28 | reverse complement strand
ATTTCTGTATATATATTCAATTTTTAGTAGCCTTCATAAAATTAATCTAAAAATCCTCCAATTTCTTGGCGTTGGCTTGATTCCTCCTGACACTATCATAACAATCATAAATCATATCTCTCTTAAAATATGCCATTAATTAACACTAATCCGAGAATCCAATAATTTTTTACTCCTGCATTTTCATCATACGGATTATCAGAGAGTGTAGGGCATTCTAGCCATCTAAGAAAAATAGGTCTAGGATTATTTTTGAAAATTATTTTGGAGTGTTGTACAACATTATCGTTATGTAGTATTGAGAAAATATTGTGAGATCCCATTCGAAATCTATTAATTTTTGGTATACTGCTGGGATGTGCTATGCCATTAAAGATTATAATATCTGTAAGCGTTTTGTTAAGCCTAATAGATCTTTATCGAAGATATCTTGCCAGTTCTTCCAAACCATAACTCCAATAAAAATCCAAAAAACTCTCTCTTCGAACTACTTCTCATAAATTTAAAACCCGCCAAGTTATTAATCATTTTCCAAAGCCAAAAGTGTCAACAGAGCCCCAGCAATCAAATTCATTCCCTGGGTATATTATTTTCTAGTCAACGCACAGTAAGCCACTAAAATATTTCGTAATTATTTCTGATAATTTGTTATACTTTTGCTACGAGGCACGTCTTTGTCGATCTGGGTCACGATGTCAGCTCGGATTAATTATGGGTTTGTCAGTTATTTGTACGGGCGGGTTGACAATTTCTTCATTTAGGAAATATTTGCGAATAATTACCATACGCTTTTGCGAACTTGAAATTTCAGGCCTTTTAATATTGAAAAATATATATTTTTCTTCGGGTATAATGATAAATTTTTCTGCTATACCATTTGAAGCCATTAATCGACGGTGAGCTCTTTTATTGACAAAAATAAAATCTTTAAGATAAATATTTTAGATTCCTTAATGTTCTTCCTCTTTGATTTCATACACTAAATCAACATATACTTCTTAGCTTTCCTTATGTTACCTTTTACTATTACTATTACCCATATTCTTATTGTCATTAGTACTTTCAGTAGTGCAGTTACCACTATTTTTATTATTACTCTTTCCATGTCTAATTTATTGAGCTTCTTTGCTATCCCATTTATGGCCGCTGCCTTTCCGACACTGCTCACTATTATTATTATTATTGGAATTTTAAATGATATCCAACATGATCAATTCATACGATTAGCTTGATTTCCGTAAGTTATTAGAATTAGCTGAGGGGGAAGTCTAGGATGGGTTAATTGCTTATTGCTGATGCGGAGTCATGAAAGTTTTTAACTTGTTCAAGAAATGCATGTATATGTTATTATTTTTTGTCTTCTTTTAATATATTATTATGTAGCAAGCATTATTTGTTATTCAAGACTGTAGCATAATTTAGTGTATTTTTAAATTATAACAATCATCATATAGAAAATATCCTCAACAAATATATGCTAGTAATACTTTTTTATCAATATTATACGCATAAATTAATGCATACTAGCAACTGAAAATGTCTAAACTATACTTAAAAATACAATAAACTATATTTACTTTATGATCGCCGATAAAACAAATACATTTTATCGATAGCCTACTTATTATACTTTCCATTAAGTCTATCCTATCTTATTAGAGATATTAAAAAATGATAAAAAACTGCACAATTTAACAACAATATTACTCCCAATCAATCCACAGCAACCCTAAACAAATATGACAATAAAGAATTAAAGAAAGTTTAGCTAGACTAATTAAATATAGATTACAATCTGCATTTTATAATAATATAAATAGAGTTAGCAGAACTGGTCCAAATCAAATGTCCGTTTAAGCTAAAGTCGATCTTCATGAGCACATTGAGATCATCATGAAAAAACATATTGATTTAGATGAGCAACCAGAACATAAATAGTTGAAAATTTAAGAAGTTCAAACTTAATCTTTGATACAAGTCTACAGCATAGACTAGAACTATTTACTGGGGTTGAAAGTATCTAACTTAACAAACAGTTGCACATCAAGCGCAATACTGTTACAGCCAAACGGCAGCCCGATAATATTCCCTGTACTAATCCTTAAATCCTTAATATTCTAGTTAAACGAATTAATAAAGCCAAATTTTTTCTGCTTTTACAATCCTAAACATCAGTTAATTTTCAATATTAAACAAATAAAATTCAATATTAATAAAAATGATTACCATTAATATTTGAGAAGTAAATTTATGGAATTAGCCAATATTATTACTATGCCTTTATATTTATTGGGGATTGATCCAAGGGTCAGGTATGGCAATTTTAAGAATGGGAATGATAATGCGCGGAAAATTGGGCAGTATCGGATTTAGGCCATGAAATAAGCATTGAAAGCGAAATATTTAGTTGTTAAAATTGTCAAGAAGTTTTGTCAATAAAAACAAGCTAATTTAAAGCAAAGCCAGGACAAGATTGCAGTCAAGCAGTAAGTATAAATCGACATCAGTTAGCTGTAATAATCAGTCAAAATATACAAATACTACGATAATGAAAAACAGCGCAATCAAATATCATAAATAAATCGAAGCCAAAAATACGAGATATCTTAGAATTTAATAACTTTATAAATTGTACAAACTCCTAACAAAAAAGGTGAAATAATTTAAACTTTACCTTAAATTAAATGTGAATTGGTCGAAAAATGTGTTAAAATTGCAAACCCTAAATTAGAAGAACGTGCTTATAATAAATTATGTAGAGAGATCAATATTATTAAGCAAATTAAATATGGTAGTCAATATTTCCCGAAGTATTATCTTCACAAGGAAATCGATGAAGAATTATAGCGATAAGAGTAATAAAACTTTTACAACATAAAGTTGTTGGTGTAAAGATTTCCCAATGATTTGGGATTTTGGATTGCGAATTAGTTTCTAGATGTCAAAGGAATAGCCGAGAGATCTTCAGAGCTAGCTAAAGGAATCAAGATGTTACATCTATCAGGTGTAGTCCATCGAGACCTCAAACCAGAGAATATTATGATAAGCCAATCATAGAACGATACAAGCTCAAGAATAAAAATCATCGATTTTTCAGATTCAGCATTAACGAGCTAGTTTTACACAAAGAAATTATCAAATAGCTTAGGATCTTCTCTACCGTATTCACCTTTCGAATGTCTCTTTAATTGTGACTTCGGTACAAACAGCCCTACAATTGATATCTGGTCATTAGGAATTCTCGTTTATGAAATGTTTTATGGTTAGCTACCAAGTTTGTACTACTATAACACAACCAGAGAATAAGCTGTAGGTGGTATCAGTCGTAATGAGTTTTCGTTGACTATTACGCCTAAATACAGAAGAATGAAACTTGGATATTTTAGTATTATTGAAGAAATTGTACAATTAATTGTGCATTTCTGTGTTGTCCTTGTCCACACAGATCGGCTTCACATCGAATAAATTATTAAAATTGTGTAAATATGGAAACAATTTATGAATATTAATAACGATATAGTCTAAGAGTATCGAAATACGTATGAAGACAATCGTTGATCGAAGTATAACACAAAAAATTGTATTAAAAATAAAATGAAAGTGTTTTGATAATTATTATTTATTTTATTTTTCCATTAAATCTTTGTATTATATTTAATATTGTTAGTTTTTGATTTTTGATCAATATTAAATTTCCTCATTGAATTTAATGCATGTAATAGTATGATTTATTATTATTTATTAAAAACATGAATAGTACTGAATATTAATATAAATAAAATTCGATCATCAAAATAATGAGTATCAATCATGTTTTGTTGTCGAGAGTAGTTCGTTCAGCTTGAAAAAGAATTTATAATCATTTATGAATTTGATACAACTTTTTTCTCAGTTTCCTTTTCTCCAGGGTCTTCCTTGATTAATTAATAGTTGCAAATCTTGCTAGTGTTAGCCGGATTCATGTCTTTTGGCAACCGCGTAATTCGAGACAGAGAGTGAAAAGCAGTTTTTTATACTTTGGACATCAAGTAATTACGATACTCCTTGAGCTAGGTGTCAATTCTCTCTCCCTCCTCTAGCACCTTCAGAATCTCGTAGTAGACAGTGCAAGGGTTTGGCATGAACCAATGCATTTCAACTTTGACAGTTCTCTGAGTTAAAAATCAAATACGTGATTTTTGCCTCGCATCTAATTTATCATCACGTTTTGATTGAGGTTGAGACACTCCTCTAATGATATGTCTTGTCTTAGCTCCATCGACATGAACCGGCCTAGGGAAGTTAGGTATTGCATAAAGGCCGCTTTATAGGCTTGACCATTTAATAATCTGCATCAGAAATTTTAATACTATACGGCGATGTCAGTGTATTTTTCAAACTCGAAGTTGAATTCCTCTGGTTCGAAGCCTAACATCTTGAGGGTTAGCTTTGAAATGACAAGCTTTCTCATCTTCGGTCCTTCTTCTCTAAAAGGCATGTACCAACCTACATAATTTCGACCTTTCATGCTTTTAACCCAATCATCAAATACTTTCTCAACATCAATTTTCTTTTATGTCACTACTTTCTTGTATTTGGGGTAGTCGGCCATGAATCCACTTTTAAAATTTTAAAGTCCTTTCTGATAACTGTCGTCAGGTAAATTAAATTCTGTCGTCAATTGTTTCTTCTAGAGAGGGACGGTTTTCTTTCTTTCTACTTTGTGATTGACAGCAATTTCAATATGAAGCGGCATTTGTCTAATACTTTTAATTACTTTATCCGACCACAGATCATTGGAGAACCTTGCCTTGGGGTTGTTGGGATTTTCTAGTATGCCGGGAGAGCAAATAAGCTGAAATTAAAGTGAGTCTTACAGAACAGAAATAAATCCTTTCTTTAGATTTCGAACTGTCCCCATTACGAGGCTCATTGTCTGTTTATTATTTTTAATTAGTCACTTCATTATTGTGATCAGTTCGTTGTTCTTCAATCATGCACAAAAGTAAGTAAATATAAAAGTTGGCCTAAAAATAATCAATTATATTTATTTTATGATGCATCAATACTTACACAACGAATGTTTACAGTTAACACACTTTTATAATAGGAATATTGGCGAACCTATTATAAAAATGTTGGTGATTGCCGAATTTTATAATTAGAAGGATTGTTTTATAAATTAGAGCATCAAAATAACACAATGCGCTGGATGACGATTTGTATTACGTAATTATAATTATTATAATTGGAAATATTGGTTTTTTCATATTTATTATATTCTGTTTATGTAATAATGCTATTTATAAATGCTAGTAAATATTTCTAGAAGCAAACAGATTATTCATATAGAAATCAAGACAGTAGCATGTTCAAATCATGAGAAACATCGTTATTGCCAAAATATTTCTTGATAAACACAAAATCGTCCTTTTTGTTTTGGTATTTAAAGATTATATTGGCAGCGGCTTGCAACATTACGTTTTTATTGTCTTCATCATTGTCCATTTCTAGTCTTCTACCTAAAATTCGAGCGTATATTGAGATGATGTCTTAATTCTCGATCTTTTTCTAGAAAACTGTTACGCTGAAGTTAAACAAGAATCCGGCTACTGCAGCTAATAAACTCTTATTCTTTAACTCTGACTTCTTAGAGAATTTATCTATTGCACTGAAGAGTAAATCCCCGCATTTTACAATTCCATTTTTATTAGTATTTTGAATCATGACATTGGCTAGAGTTCGGAATATTAAAGCGTAATATACTTATGAGTTTTACCTTTAAATTGAATTTGAGAGCTGGGAGACAATGTCAAAGCCTGCATCCAAACCTGAAAAGAATGTTTAGCTTTGATAATGACACAGGAAAGCACGGAAAATGTCCCAAACTGGTAATTTGTATTCATTGGGCCAAGTAAGTAATTTCTTCAAAGTGTCAATTTCCTTAAAATCTAATTTCCAGGTGTGATAATTTTTTGAATTTTCAAGCAAAGTTGTAATTCTAAATTAAAAATAATATTTACCTTTGACAATGTTAAAGCTCACGCTCGTTTAGTTTATGAGCCCCTGAAACTTGTTCATTAAATTCTGTAATCTTTTTTAAAACAGCTGCTGGATTTTTAATATCAGTGTATTCGATAGCGATGCATTGTGGGGTTGATTTCAGCATACTTTGAGGAACTTACTTCTGAGTATTTTTTATTGCTTTTCGAGGAATATTGCTTGAATTTTGCATTAAAAACTTTCTTATTTGTTAGATATATCCCTTCGTGAGCCCTTACCTCATACAATATTTTTCAGCTGCTTCTAAAGCATTGGCTCCATCATTGAAAGGGATCTGTTTATGCATGCCAGATTCATCATCGACATCGAAAATATAATCATACTCTCCAGCCTCAAAATATTTGTCACCAGGGTAATACTTAGATTCAGTCATGCCAGCATTTCCTTGATTATTTTCAGTAATAACTTCACCTATTTTCTACCATTTACTGTTCTGCCACATGTAAGCTTCGGGTACAAGTCCGTTTTTACATACTCTTATTTCACCGTCTTTCTTACCTTTGATTGAGTTTAATTAGGCCATCGTCGGAAGTTTACTTATTTAATCTGCGCTCATTCCTGATTTTTTAGATGAAGAGTCTAGAACTTCTTTGTTGAATGCTTATACGACACTTAATGCTGCTTTCTTCTTGGGGTCAGTTGTGAACACTCGAAGGTATCCATCTGAACATCCTGCGAAAATATCGCCTTCTTCTGTAATTGCAAGAGACCATATAGTGGCAGGACACTGTAGAGATTGCGAGACATGATCGTTATCCCATATTTTTATTGACTTGTCATCACCTCCTGAATAATATTTACCAAACGCTGAGCATTTTGTAGTAAAAATGAAAGAAGAGTGTGCACCTGTGAAGGCATTAATTTATTAAAGCTAAGAAGTCCAGAGTTTCAAAGTCTCATCATTTGAACAAGTTATAAATCCAACTTCAGGTATTTTAGAAATTTCTCTTATAATATCGCCATGGGCTCCCTCCTTTCTCTTAGCTTGCTTTCCATCTTTCCAAGACCAGCTAGCTAAAGCTTTGTCTTGAGACCCACTGACAACCTGATCAGTCAGTTCATTATAAAATACAGTGACTGCATGTTTGTGATTGGTGTACTCTGCTATTTTGTTTCTCGAGGCCAAGTGCCATACGATAGCTTTGCCATCCCAAGACCCAGATACGAAATGTTCGAAATTTATGAAATCTATTGAAGAAATAGCGCTGTTATGTTCAAACAATATTATTGGATGACCTCCACGATCGAGCCCATATATTTTACCATCTGCACATCCAACCAAGATGAATACTTAAGGTGCTTATTGCCGATTTATTCTAACTGAGAGTATATTTTTCTCAAAAACTGTGACAGTCGTAATCTCCTCGATTTTTTATTCTTTGACCGAGAACAACTTCAAGGTCTTATCAGAGCTGCCAGTGACCAGAATGCCATTGAAGTAATCAATACAGCGGATGTCTCGAGTGTGGTATTTTTTGTTAACGCTTAGCTCGTAATTGCTATTCATTCAAATATCCTAATATTAATAAGAATTCAAAAAATATTTAAAGTATTCTTATATTAATCTAAGAAGAAAGAATTTCACAAATATGAATAAATATAGCTTATGAAATTGAAAATCATCATGTTTAGTTTAGTAAATAATGAGTCGCGAATATCACAAAAATTTCAACAAAAAATTCTAAAATTTCCTGAGAAGTACAACGCTAAGTCCATGCTTCATTATACTACTTTTTTAAACTGGCTTAACGAGTACAGTTGTCCATCCTTGCATATTTCCCAAAACTATATCAGTCAGAAGTCGATCTCCAATCATCACTGTGTTCTGAGGTGTTAATTTAATTTTTTCATTCTTATTTTCAGGTCTGCTTTATATCCATGCTTTTATTTATTATGCGTTATAGGGTTTCTTCTTAATAGTGTTAATTATCGGTAACTGGCTTTATTATGTTGAAGAGAAATATGCTAAGTATAAATTATTCTCATGTACAGAGTTAGATACTATGTACGCTTTCTTGTCTTGATCCTTGACTATTCTTGAAAGTACAATTGATGTGCTTACACTGTTTACACTAAATTAGTGCAAAGGGACAAGTGTATCATCTTTGTCGAAGATAAATATCTGCTTGTCAAGACTCATGAGACTGGGTATTGTCATAATTTATCCGATTTTAGCCACGCGATAGTTTGGCTTCAGAATTGATGGGCTTTTGAGTATTTTTATCAATACTTTCATCATAGTTGTGATACACTTCTAAATTTATCAATTTATAAAGCAAATTTTAATATTGAAAACGCTTGCAATTGTTTATTTTTCAATCAGAATATTTTATCTATGATTAATTTAATAAGCTTTTTAAACGAAAACAGCGATTTGACATTAAATAAGTGTTATAGGGACCCATACTAATCTTTTGTAATTATTATCATTTATTAAAATCTAGCTCAATGGTTTTTTAATTAAATAATTAAATTAATCGATTAAAAGAGAACAGAATTTATATAAAAATTAGACATAATCAATATCATCTAAAGGATGACCACTCAATAATAATTGAACGAAGTCAAAGATAAATATCTAGACTCATTAAATAGAGTCAACCTTCTGTTACTGAAATAACATGACCTTCGCCGAGATGAAAGATTGTACACACAATAACTTGAGAAAGTACAATCATTGATTTCGAGTATCAATAATGGGTATGGAAATACTCTCTCTATATTAGCTGAAGATGCCTACCTGCGTGAAGTAATAAAATAGAACGAGCTAGAAATTCAGAAGATGGAGAGAAAATTAAAGGGTCAGGAAATCTATAATTAAGTCAGTGAATTGAAAACAGTCCAGTCTAAATATCTCAATATGATCTCAAGCTAGTTTCAAAACGGTATACAGCAAAAACTATCAACGATAAGAGGAAAAGTAGACGAACTTAAGAAGAAAATAAAGGAAATCAACAAATAAATACTCGCATTCGAGCAGGAGCATCTTGAAGGTATTGATGAGTACTCGCTTTGTTTGACAATTTTAAAGGATTATCAATAGCAAAATAAGGCATTAAGATAGTCTATTGCAGCCATGAAGAAAAAATGATTATTTATAAAATAAATAAATCAGTAAAAATCAAGACTCACATAACTTGATCTTAAATAAATAATTTGAGGCAGCTCATCTAATGGTGAATTTTATTAATTGTATACTCGTCTGCTTGACTATGTATTCCGAATTTGAAGGGCAAATTAGCGAGCAGCCGAGTAGTTTGCTCACAGATTTACCATACTTCTTGATTGACTCCATCCTTACTGCGAGAATGAAGTTATTTAACTGTATTTAATATCCCTAGACTAACACTATATGCAGTTTATTCTATAGTGCAAGCTTACAAATAATTGAGTATTAGGTATGAAATTTAAAGTTTTACATTCCATTTTTCGCCTTCAAAGCATGCAAGTGCCGCCCATTCCATAACAAATTTAATGAGTTTATCTTAGCCACATTTTCTATTATATACAACTAAAATTTATATGTTATTGCTCAATATTTGGCAGGCTAGTGCTCTGACATGCTGCAATACTGACATTTTACCAACTCTAATTAACTATATGAGTTTCTCATGTCCATAAGATTGTATTATTTTTTAGGCTTTAATGTTAGACTAGTGTGTAAAAGTATGACTCACCAATTTCCATGCTTGTTTAGCAATCTACACATTCTTCGATATGGTAAACTTGAGCAAATTAAACACATAATTCGTAGTCATGCCACAACAGACAATTACTAAATTTTCCGTAAATTCCTTATGATGAGTCTTGGCTAAAGCATTAACCGCCTTCAAAGCATACATAACTCTAAACTAGTTCTCCATATTGTTATGTTTCCCTAAATTCTGCAACATCCTAAGATAAATCCGACAGGAAGCATCGACATATTTGCTCTATAACATTACCCATAGCAGCCATTAATAGTAACCGGAATTGGCATCGATTTGGAGTAGCCAGTCACCGCCTATGATGTAGAAAATATTATTATTCAAAATGCCATCGATGTAGAGATTGCCGATGTGAATTGTGGCGTTTGCTATGTTTGTTTTTGCGAGTTAGATTAAGTATTTAATCTATGTTTCAGTGATGTGCTGGCTTTGTTATGTTCTTTAGATAAGTTATTCTAGAACAGCATGCTGTTATTTCTTAATATACTTCAATCTGATACTCTTTAGGATCGCATTCTTAGCCCGACTCCGAATTTAATTCACAAATTCACTACGTTTTTATTGCAGTTAGCTGAACTCATCTAAATATGATGATGGTGTCATTGTTTAGGCTGATGTTGATTGTTCGTAGTACATCACGAATGTTTGTATATTATTTATGTATATGTTAATATGCGCCAATTTTGCCGCATGAATTTAATTATGTGAAATAAACCGCTCACATTTATATCTCGATAATTCACAAAATTTTAGGATGTTAAAATTTACCAGTTATAGCTTTAATCATTTAAATTCTCGTTCCATATATCAATAACATGGACAAACACATACAATTATATAAATTCCCGTAAATATTATAAATCCAATATATTCCACGTATAACAAACCCGATGTCCAAATCCCATCTTACTTCTCTTTCTATCGTGGTGATACTAATGTTATTGGCTCCCTTGACTCTGTGCCACTCTAGCACTCACAACGCTCGTGAAATTACCGCTAAAATCGACTCCACCAAGATTATGTACGGATCTACGATTAGGATCAAAGCTATACCTTTCAATTATTAGTAAATTTTATATTTACTTTTTAGTTTGCATTCTCATGTTGTCAACTATCCGCTCGGTAGTGGTCAACAGTCAGTGACTGGTTTCTCAATGGATAATGATTACAATTCTTTGTGGACCATCAAAGAGCCTCACAATTAACAAGTGAAGACTTATCGTAACTGTTAAGTTATTTAGAGGAACAAGTTAAATGCGGAGATGCTATTAGGCTTGAACATGCGCTTACTAAGAAAAATTTGCACTCTGAGGAAATATATCAATCTATGATCACTAAAGGGCAAGAAATCTCATGTTATGGTCACGAAGGACAAGGAAATTAAGGTAATTTTTAAATAAATTTCAGATGACAACTGGATAATTAAATGCCTAAGCAAGAACGAAGGAGAAGATTTCTTCGGAGGTGATATCTTTGAACTCATCCACGAAAATACCGATAAAAAAGTAAAGATGTCAAAATATTACGAATACTCTTATGCCAACTGGTAAAACTGTCCATTCCAAGGTCAACTGGAGGTAAGCGGAACACCCACGTCAACCCGATAAACTCAATTCAAAATCGTAGGTGGTGTCTTCTTCAGAGAAACAGAAGTTAAGGACGAACCAAAAGAAGAGACTAATGAATAATTGTGATGCCATTTTAAATTGTTTATTATCAAATTCATATATTATTTATGCGTTTA
>APMI01014381.1_pt1 | contig 11493 bp, 12 predicted proteins | sample 667938 | NCBI WGS metagenome assembly APMI01 (sample SAMN01084076, study PRJNA167559) | wastewater metagenome | biome: Wastewater | place: Denmark: Ejby Moelle, Odense | collected 2011-11-28 | reverse complement strand
CTCGCCCCGCACGGGCGCCACCGGCGCCGCTGCAGTCAGAGTCGGGCCGACGTTGCCGGGCAGAATGATCTCCGGTGCCGGAGCGCTGGCAGCACCCGGCGGGCTGGCAATGCCAGTCGGCAGTGCGGCGAAGAATTCGCCAGCCAGCCGTGCGAGGGTCAGCTCGTCCGGCACACCAGCCGGAACTGCGCCGGACACGCCGGCGAGCCCCTCACTTGTAGGTGTCGGGATAGTCATGGTACTTGCCGATCTCCACGTCTTCGAGGACAGCCAGGGCATCGTCGGTTAGCACGGCCAGCGAGCAATACAGGGAAATCAGGTAGGACGAGATGGCGTTACGGTTGATGCCCATGAAGCGCACCGACAAGCCCGGAGTCTGCTCGCCGGCGAGACCCGGCTGGAACAGGCCGACCACGCCCTGACGCTTCTCGCCAGTGCGCAGCAGGATGATCTTGGTCTTGCCATCCTCCACCGGCACCTTGTCCGACGGAATCAGCGGAATGCCGCGCCAGGTCAGGAACTGGGCGCCGAACAGGCTGACGGTGGGGGGCGGTACCCCGCGGCGGGTGCACTCACGGCCAAAAGCGGCGATGGCCAGCGGGTGGGTCAGGAAGAAGCCGGGTTCCTTCCACACCTTGGTGAGCAGGTCGTCCAGATCGTCCGGGGTCGGGGCACCGGTCAGAGTGGACAGGCGTTGATCGTCATCCACGTTGGCGAGCAGGCCGTAGTCCGGGTTGTTGATCAGTTCGCTTTCCTGACGCTCCTTGATGGTCTCGACGGTGAGGCGCAGCTGTTCCTTGATCTGGTCGTGCGGGCTGCTGTACAGGTCGGAGACGCGAGTGTGCACGTCGAGAATCGTGGTGACCGCATTCAGGAAGTACTCGCGGGGCGCCTCGTCATAGTCCACGAAGGTCTGCGGCAGTTCGGATTCGTCGCGCTGCGAGCAAGCGACGCGCACGTCGCGAGGATTCTTGACCTTGTTGAGGCGGTAGATACCCGCCTCGACGGGCAGCCACTGGAGCAGATGCACCAGCCAGCGCGGCGAAATTGTGGACAGCTGGGGGACCGTCTTGGTGGCATTGGCGAGCTGCCGTGCGGCATTATCGCCAAGCGCAGTCGGGGCGTCGTGATGGTCGGCCATTAGGGGCTCCTTATCGAAAAAAGTGGAATCGTTATGAAAAATACAGATGCAGGAGTGTCGTTCCAGGGCATGTGCGGCTCAACCGGCTATAGCCGTCAGCAGCACGCCAGCACGTCGATCACTCGGCGGAAATGAGTTCGAATGACGACATGAGCAGGGAAGGACGCAGCCCGAGGGCACAGGCCAGCTTGCCGACTGTGCCCAGCGACGGCATGGAGCCGCCGCGCTCGATCTCGCCGATGTAGCCGCGATTCAGATCGGCATACTCGGCAAACGCCTCCTGCGACCAGCCCCGCTCCTCCCGCAGGCGCCGCACCATGGCGCCGAAGCGGATGGCCAGGACGGTCGGAGCCGGCGCGCTCAATCCTGGATCCACGGCAAACCGTGGAACCGCCAGCCACCTACACCACCGCGGCGCTGCGCGCCATCCAGTTCGCCCTCGAAACCTTCAAGGATGTTGAAGGCATTGACGAAACCGGCCCTGGTGGCCGCCTCGGCAGCGGCGGCCGAGCGCTTGCCACTGCGACACAGGAAGACCACGACCGTGTCCTTCTCGACCTTGAGCTCCATCTCCCGGTGAGACCCCCCCGGCATAGGGCTGAGCTTCAGCGCGGGCGCTTTCACGCGCCTGCAGAAGAACGGTTTCAGCAATGTCGGCGCTGCCGGATCCAGGTGGAACCGGTGCGACGCTGACGGCGGTGACGGAACTCGAATCGAGCATGAGCGTTCTCCCGAAATGTCTGGCTGGCACCCTGTGTGCGTAGCCGATGGGAGAACATTAACGACGCGTGCGAATGACGCGAACCAATAAGAATTCAGAAGCCTTGCAGGGCCGGCCTGATATGTAAATCAGGATTCCTGATAAACGGAAATTTCACCGAACGTGCCTGGCAGTGCCGATCACTTCATCGATAACCATCTGAACAAGGTCTCGAACAATTTTTCCGGATCGACCGGTTTGCCGATATGGTCGCTCATGCCGGCGTCAATACAGACCTGGCGGTCTTCAACGAAGGCATTGGCCGTCATGGCGAGGATCGGTGTTTCTGCATAGCCCGGCAGGGCGCGAATGGCCCGGGTGGCATCGACACCGTTCAGATTGGGCATCTGCATATCCATCAGGATCAGCGCATAGGTATTGCGTCGGGCCAGTTCAAGTGCCTGCAGTCCATCTTCAGCAAGATCAACCACAAGGCCGGTGCCTTCCAGCAGGCCACATGAAACTTCCTGGTTAATCGGCTCATCCTCTGCCAGCAGGATGCGAGTGCCTGCGAAAGTTGCAAGCAAACGCGCTTCCGCGCTGTCAGTGGCAGAGGTCGGCACTGACGATCGGGCGAGCTCGCCGGCCTTGCCAAGCCGGGCAGTGAACCAGAACGTACTGCCCGCGCCGGGCTGGCTTTCAACGCCGACCTCGCCGCCCATGAGTCGGGCCAGACGCTTGCTTATCGCCAGACCAAGTCCGGTCCCGCCATACTTACGCGTCATCGAGCCGTCGGCCTGCTCGAATGTGGCGAAGAGACGGCCTTGATCCTCCGTGGCGATCCCGATACCTGTATCCATCACTTCAAAGCACAGCATTACCGCGTCTGGCGTGTCTTCAACCGCACGGATGCGTACCGTAATTGATCCCTGCTCGGTGAACTTGATCGCGTTGGCCGTGTAGTTCAGGAGAATCTGCCCGAGGCGCAACGGATCGCCACGGAGCACGAGGCGGGTGAGCTCCGGCGACACGTCAATGCACAATTTGAGTCCTTTGCCGCCGGCCTTGTAACCCATCAGGCTGGCAAGGTTCTCCAGCACCTCACCAAGGTTGAAGTCGCACACTTCGAGGCTCAGGCGGTCGGCTTCGATCTTGGAGATGTCGAGGATGTCGTTGATGACAGCAAGAAGGTGGCGAGATGCGTTGTCGATCTTGCCGAGCTGATCGATGAGCCTGGGATCCTCCGCCCTGCGCAAGGCCAGCCCGGTGAAGCCCATGATGACATTCATGGGCGTGCGCAGCTCATGGCTCATGTTGGCAAGGAAGGTGCTCTTTGCCCGATTGGCAGTCTCGGCGGCCTCCTTGGCCAGGGACAGCGCGGCTGTACGCTCGTCCACCAGATGTTCCAGATGATCCTTGTAGGACTCCAGCTCCGTATTGGCAAGATCACGCCGGCGATACGCCGCCAGCAGCTTCATGCCTCCCAGGCTGGTGCCGACGCAAAAGATGAGAAGCAACACCCCGATCACCACGAGCTCCTGGTACCACCCCACCAGATAATCCTGCCGTGCGAGACCCACATTGATATAGAACCCGTACCGTTCGTGCCGGCGATAGGTATGTACGCGGGGAACCCCGTCTACGCTGACATCGCTGGCATACGTACCGATCCGTGGGTTCCGCTGCATTGCATCGATAAAGTCGGCAGAGATCTTGCGGCCACCGACCTCCACACTTCCGCCGACGTTCGGGTGACGGACTATTACACCAAGATTGCTGTCGCGGAGGGCGACTGCACCCTTCTTGTCCAGGTTGATCTCGGCGAAGCGCTCCAGGAAATAATCCAGTTTCAGGTTGGTGAGCACAACGCCGGAGAACTTCCCGTCGGCGCCAACGAGACGCCTGGCGAAAATAACGCCCCACGTGCCACTCACCTTCCCCTTGAGAGGGTCGGACACGACGAGGCCGGCGCCGGGGTCATCCCTGAGGCGCTGAAAATAGGCTCGATCAAGAATGTTGCTGTCGGTAGTCCGCGATCCATTACTGATGCCGTGTGTAATGTCGCCGTCGGCGTCAGCTATGCGAAATGCGATCAACTCGGGATGCAGCGACAGGGCAAGGGCTATCCTGTCGTCAAGAAAGCGGCCTGACCGCCGCAGATCGCTATCGAGATGAGAGTAGTCGTTGGCAATAAGGATGAGGGTGCGATCGATGTCGTCATAGGTCCGGCCAATTTGATCCTGCAGCAAGAGGCTGAAGTTCTGCGTTGCAATTTCCGCGTTGGAACGGCGGGTGAAATAGCTGCGTTCCAGTGACCAGGCCGCCAGGCCGATGACAAAGAAACACAGAAGTGCCAGCCCCAAAAAAAGCCTGAAGGAATAATTTCGGGAGATCACATTCCGATGCGTCATTGCTCAGACGAGGGTCGAGGGTATCCGCTGAGGTTACCATTAAGCCCGACTCACCTGCACTGTGACACCGTGGAGAGCATCCTCGGCCTCTTCAACCAGTTCGGAGGGTGCCACGCCCAATGCTGCGGCGATTTTGATGACGGTCGCCAGGGACGGAATCGCATTGCCGCGCTCGATCTCGCCGCTATAGGAACGGCTCAGACCGGCAAGCTTGGCGAACCTTCCCTGCGACCAGCCGCGGGCAACACGACGACGGCGGACAACCGCACCGAAGCACTGATGCAGCTCCGTCATTGCTGCGGCCTTGCCTTGCCGGCCTCGGCTTGCTGGAGCGATGCCTGACTGACGTGGCTGCCCGGCGGCACGCTGTGGGTAAGCCACACGTTGCCGCCAATGCTCGCACCCCGGCCGATGGTGATACGGCCCAGAATGGTTGCGCCAGCGTAAACCACCACATCATCCTCAAGTTCCGGGTGACGTGGCAGGCCCTTGGCCAGACTGCCGTCCTGCCCGACATCGAAGCGCTTGGCGCCCAGGGTGACAGCCTGATAGATGCGTACCCGATTGCCGATCACCGCCGTCTCGCCAATCACCACGCCAGTCCCGTGATCGATGAAAAAGCTGTGGCCAATGCTCGCGCCGGGGTGAATGTCGATTCCGGTAGCCGAGTGGGCCAGCTCCGAAATGATGCGGGCAATCAGCGGCAGCCCCAGGCGATACAGACGATGGGCGAGCCGATAGTGGATCACTGCCAGCACGCCCGGGTAGCACAACACGATCTCATCCACACTGCGCGCCGCAGGATCGCCCTGATAGGCAGCCAGCACGTCGGTATCAAGCAGCGCTCGAATCCCGGGGAGCTCTTCTGCCAGCTCGCGCACCACGCCTACCGCCTGCGCGCGGGCCGCGACGGGGTCCGGCCCGGTGTGGCGGGATTGGTGGATGAACTCCAGCGTCACTTGTTCGAGCAAGCCGTGGAGTGCGGCATCGAGAGTGTAGCCAACGTAGAAATCCTCGCTCTCCTGACGCAGGTCGGTGGGGCCGAGACGCATCGGAAACAGCGCCCCGCTCAACTGCTCGATGATCTGCGCCAGCGCATCGCGGGACGGAAACTCCCGCCCGCCGGACTCCCGCGAGCGCCCCTGAGACTCGCGCCAGCGATCACGAACCTCGCGCAGGCCGGCTACTACCGACGCGAGATCCCAGTGGCCCGCGTCGGTAGCGGGCGTATGCGGATCGTGCAGGCTCATGCGGGCAACCCGGCCGCGTCGAAGACGCCTTCGAAGAGCACCGAACTGAGATAACGCTCGCCGGAGTCGGGCAGCACAACGACAATGGTCTTTCCGGCGTTTTCCGGGCGCTTGGCGAGGCGCACCGCCACCGCCGTAGCCGCGCCGCAAGAGATGCCGGCCAGGATGCCTTCCTCACGGGCCAGGCGGCGGGCAAACTCGACGGCCTCCTCGTTGGTAACCTGCTCAACGGCATCGACCAGCGACAGATCAAGCACGCCGGGCACGAAGCCGGCGCCGATGCCCTGGATCTTGTGCGGACCGGGTTTGAGGGGCTCGCCAGCCAACGCCTGGGTTAGCACCGGACTGGCTGCTGGCTCGACGGCCACCGACTGGATGGCCTTGCCGCGGCCCTGCTTGAAGTAGCGCGACACGCCGGTGATGGTGCCTCCGGTGCCGACGCCGGACACGAAGATATCCACCTTGCCGTCCGTGTCGTCCCAGATCTCGGGGCCGGTGGTGGTTTCATGGATGGCCGGGTTGGCCGGGTTCTTGAACTGTTGCAGCAGCACGTATTTGCCCGGGGCCGAGGCGGCAATCTCCTCGGCCTTGGCTATCGCCCCGCTCATGCCCTTGGCGCCTTCGGTGAGCACCAGCTTGGCGCCGTAGGCGAGCAGCAGCTTGCGCCGCTCGACGCTCATGGTTTCGGGCATGGTCAGGGTCAGGGGAATGCCTCGCGCCGCGGCCACAAATGCCAGGGCGATGCCGGTGTTGCCGCTGGTCGGCTCGACGAGCTCCTTGCCCGGCCCGAGCAGGCCGCGCTTCTCGGCATCCCACACCAGGGCCGCACCGATGCGGCACTTGACCGAATAGGCCGGATTGCGCCCTTCGATCTTGGCGAGAACAACGGCATCGGCACCGTCGGTAATCCGGTTCAGTTTGACCAGCGGGGTGTGGCCGATGGACAGGGCGTTGTCTTCAAACCATTTGGACATCAGTGCTCTCCTTGGATAAATTTCAGGTCGGAATGTTGGTAAGGACTTCCCAGTCGAAACGCGTGCGATGGCGCAGCCGCGCCAGCGCACCACGCTTGCCCCGGTTTGTCACCTTGCCTTCATTGAGGCTGCCAAGCGGCAGCCCGGTGTAGGACGCACGCAGGGCCTGAAGGTATTGCAGCCCCTCTGGCCAGGCGCCGTGGCCCGACGCCACGTTGATGTGCCCGGCTTGCCCGGCGTCGACAAAGTGGCTGCCCCAGCAATCCGCCCAGTACGCAGTGCGCGCGAAGTCCGCCCATTGATCGTTGCGGCTCGCCACCACAATACTGGGGATACCGATTGGCACCGACGGAATCCACGAGGCCAGACCGCTGCGCTCGGCGGTCTCGCGCGAATCGCGCAAGCCAAAAGCGGTAAAGCGATCCGGGTCGGGCGGAGCCACCAGCAAAAGGCCGGCGACCCGCTCGGGGCGATCGGCTGCGGCAACCACCGCGGCCAGACAGCCGTAGCTGTGGGCAACAATCCACACCACGCCCGGTGCCTCGTCGATCTCCCGTCGCACCTCGGTCGCCCAGCGTGCCAGGACCGGCAGATGCCAGTCGATGTGGCGCACCCGACGCGCGTCTGGAAGCTGCTTTTCGAGCCAGCTTTGCCAGTGCCCGGGCCCGCTGTTGTCGAGCCCGGGAACGATCAGGGTGGTCTGCAGCACTTTGGAAGAGCCAGAGCTGGCATGTTTTGCTTATTTGATGCTGATCTGGTCGAACACGCCGCCGTCGGCAAAGTGGGCCTTCTGGGTCTTGGTCCAGCCACCGAAGACCGCGTCGATGGTGAACAGCTTGACCGGCGCAAACTGCTTGGCGTACTTGGCGGCGATCTTCGGATCGATCGGTCGGTAGTAGTTCTTGCCGGCGATTTCCTGGCCTTCGGGCGAATACAGGTATTCGAGGTAAGCGGTGGCCACCTTGCGGGTGCCGCGTTTGTCGACCACTTTGTCCACCACGCTCACGGGCGGCTCGGCCAGGATGGAGATGGACGGAGTAACGATGTCGAACTTGTCCGGACCCAGCTCCTTGACGGCCAGGTAGGCTTCGTTTTCCCAGGCGATCAGCACGTCGCCAATCCCGCGTTCGGCAAAGGTGGTGGTGGAGCCGCGGGCGCCAGAGTCGAGCACCTTGACGTTGGCGAAGAGCTTCTTGACGAATTCCCTGGCGGTGCTGTCGTTGCCGCCCGGCTGCTTGAGGGCATAGCCCCACGCGGCCAGGTAATTCCAGCGTGCGCCGCCGGAGGTTTTGGGGTTCGGGGTAATCACCTCGACGCCCGGCTTGACCAGATCATTCCAGTCCTTGATGCCCTTCGGGTTGCCCTTGCGCACCAGGAACACGATGGTCGAGGTGTAGGGCGAGGCGTTGTGCGGCAGACGCTTCTGCCAGTCAGCCGGAATCAGCTTGCCATTGTCGTGCAGGGCATCCACGTCGCTGGCCAGGGCCAGGGTCACCACGTCCGCTTCGAGGCCGTCGATGACGGCGCGGGCCTGCTTGCCCGAACCACCGTGGGAGGCCTTGAAAGTGACGACTTCATTGTTCCTGGCCTTCCAGTACTTGGCGAAGGCGGCGTTGTAATCCTGATAGAGCTCGCGGGTCGGATCGTAGGAAACGTTGAGAAGCGTCACGTCAGCGTGGGCCAGGCCCGACAGGCCATAGACAAGCGTGAGGGAAAGAAGGGAACGACGAGCAAGACGGGATTTCATGGTATTTCCTGTTGGCAAAGAGAGAATGAAATCGAGTCTAGAGATGCAGTGGCAATTACCGAACCAAGAAAAACTCGTATGCTTATTCGGGATCGGCTGATTTGCTTTTCACATCGCGGCCCGATTTCAGCCCCACACGCCGCTGCGGCGGTCTTCGACGCGCCTGGCCTTGTGGGTGGCGCGGGGCAAGGTGTCGGCGGGCAGGATCTTCACCACCGCGCTGACGCCGGTAATCGACTTGAGCTGGCGAGCAAATTGGTGGGCAAGGTCTTCGTCCCGGCCACTGAAGCTGGCGCTGCGCTCCACTTCCACGGTGAGAACGTCCAGGTGGTTCGCCCGCTCGACAATCAGCCGGTATTCGCCAGTCAGGTCGTGGTCGCGGCGGGCGATGGCCTCGACATCGCTGGGGAACAGGTTTGCCCCCTTGATGATCAGCATGTCGTCGAGCCGGCCATGCACGCCCTGCAGGCGAATCGAGGTGCGCCCGCAGCCGCAGGGTTCGGATGTGAAGGACACGATGTCGCCGGTACGGAAGCGCACCATCGGGCGGGCGGACTTTTTCAGCGTGGTCAGCACCATCTCGCCGCGACCGCCCTCCTCCACCGGCTCGTTGGTGTCGGGGTGCAGGACTTCGACGAGGATGTGGTCCTCCGCCCAGTGGAGTCCGTCCTTCTCCTCGCACATCCCGGCGCAGGAGCCGAAGATGTCCGACAGGCCGTAGTAGTCATACACCGACGCACCCCACAGGGCTTCGATGCGCTGGCGGGTTTCGGGGATCGATCCACCGGGCTCGCCGGCCACGAAGATGCGGCGGATGGCCAGATCCTTTTTCAGGTCGATGCCCTCCTTCACGGCTGTTTCGCCCAGATACCAGGCGTAGGACGGAGTGGTCCAGATGGCCGTGACCTGGAACTGCCTGGCAATCGCCAGCAGGCGCTCCGAGGGCACCGTGCCCGCATGGATCGACAGCGCCCCGAGCTTCTGCGCTCCCAGCACGCACGGCCCGCCAACGAACAGCGAGAAGTTCAGCGAGTGGGCGTAGCGGTCTTCCGGACGCAAGCCCGACGACCAGAACTGGCGCGCCTCGTAGTCGATCCAGTCGTCAAAGTCCTGCGCCGTGAAGGGCGACGCGGTGGGCACGCCGGTGGAACCGCTGGAAGCAGAGATGTAGACGATATCCCGCTCCGGCACGGCCACCAGGTCACCAAAGGGCGGCACGGCGAGCTGGCGCTCGCGCAGGGTCTGCTTGTTGATGAAGGGGAAGCGCCGGATGTCGTCGAGGCTGCGCACTTCTTCGGGATGCACCCCGGCGGCATCGAAGCTGGCCCGGTAATACGGCGAGGTGTCGTACGCGTGGTGCAGATGCCTTTGCAGCAGCTGCAGCTTGAGGGCCTCCCAGTCCGCGCGGGGCTGGGTTTCCAGCGCCTCGTCCCAGTAGGGGCGGTGTTGCGCACTCATTGCAGATAGGCCGGGCGGGCGTAGCCGGCGAAGTGCTTGTCGAGGATGGCGCGGTATTCCGGGGTCCGGAAGGCGGCGACGATGTCCTTGGCCCACGGCTTGTCCTTGTCCTCGGTCTTCACGGCAACGACGTTGAGGTAATGATCGGGCGTCTTTTCCAGCACCACGGCTTCGGTCAGCTTGAGGCCCGAGGAAATCGCGAAGTTACCGTTGATCAGCGCGAACTCCGCGTCATCCAGCGTGCGCGGCAACTGGGCCGCCTCAATGGGGGTGAGGACCAGCTTGTGGGGGTTCTCGGCCACGTCCTTCTCAGTGACCTTCAGCGGATCAAGGCCGGCCTTTACCTTGATGAGCTTGTTGGCTTCCAGAAAGACCAACGCGCGGGCCAGGTTGCTGGGGTCGTTGGGCAGCGTGATGCGGTCGCCGTCCTTGAGGTCGGCCAGGCTCTTGCGCTTCCTGGAGTACAGGCCCAGCGGGGCGATTGGCGCCTTGGTAATGTCCACCAGGTTCAGGCCCTTGTCGGCACTGAACTTCTTCAGATAGATGATGTGCTGAAACAGGTTGGCGTCCAGCGAGCCCTGGGCCAGGGCAAGGTTGGGCTGCACATAGTCGTTGAACTCGACGAGCTTGACGATGTAGCCCTTCTTCTCGAGCACCGGCTTGATGCCGAGCTTGAGCTGGTCGAAGTTGGAGCCGGCGGTGGCACCGAGGATCAGGGTCTTCTTTTCCTGAGCGTGGGCATTGCCGAGGCCCAGGCCGACAGCCAGGCCAAGGACGGCAACGGTGCGCAGAATCTGGCTGGCGAAGTAACGACGGGTAATGTTCATGCTGTGTTCTCCGAAAACAGGTTATCGGTTTGATGGAATCTGGAATCAGCGCTTGTCGAGCCGGCGGGCGAAGAACTGGCCGAGAAACTGGACGCTCTGGACGAGAATGATCAGCAGCACGATGGTGATGACCATCACGTCGGTCTGGAACCGGTAATAGCCGTAGCGGATGGCCAGGTCGCCGATGCCGCCGCCGCCCACTACGCCGGCGACGGCCGAGTAGGACAGGAAGCTCACCGCCAGCACCGTGACGGCCAGCACCAGCCCCGAGCGGCCTTCCACCAGCAGCACGTGACGGATGATCTGCAGCGGCGAGGCACCCATTGCCTCGGCGGCTTCGATAACGCCGCGCGGCACGTCGCGCAGCGTCTGCTCGATGAGGCGGGCGAAGTAGAAGATCGCTGCAATCGACAATGGCACGCTGGCTGCCAGCGGCCCGATGGAGGTGCCGGCAATCACCCGCGTGAAGGGCGAGATCGCCACCAGCAAAATGATGAAGGGAAAGCTGCGCACCACGTTGATCACGCCATTGGCAATCAGGTTGAAGGCGCGAAAGCGCTCCAGCGATTGCCCGTGGCTGGAGAGAAAGACCAGCAGGCCAAGCGCACCGCCTATGACAATCGCGGCCGACAGGCAAATCGCCAGCATCAGCAGGGTTTCGCCAGTGGCTTTGAGAATTTCCGGCAACAGGTCGATGAGCGTTTCAAGCATGAGCGGCCTCCAGCGCAAAGTGGTGAGGGGCGGCGGTCTCGTCGGGCCGGGTAGTCGGCGAGGGGCTGGCCGCCGGGCCGACGGCACCAAAATCCGATAGCCAGCTGGCCAGTTGCGAGCCTTCCGGGATGCGTCTGTCGGCAATATCGAGTTGCTCGACGATGTGCCCGCCTTCCATCACGGACACGCGATGGCACAGGCGGCGGATCACCTCCATCTCGTGGCTGACCAGCAGGATCGTCACGCCGAACTGGCGATTGGCATCGGCCAGCAC
>APMI01018849.1_pt1 | contig 11496 bp, 15 predicted proteins | sample 667938 | NCBI WGS metagenome assembly APMI01 (sample SAMN01084076, study PRJNA167559) | wastewater metagenome | biome: Wastewater | place: Denmark: Ejby Moelle, Odense | collected 2011-11-28 | reverse complement strand
GCTCGCCGTCGCTCATGCCGACAGGGCGTCGCGCAGCCGCTCCACGCGTTCGACCAGAGCCTCGGGCGAGTAGGGCTGCGCAGCGGCCGTGCCCCAGACCGGGCGCGGCCAGGCGATGTCGTCGCGGAAGCGGGCGATCACGTGGACGTGCAACTGCGGGACTACATTGCCCAGCGCCGCGACGTTCAGCTTGTGCGGTTGCACCGCGGCCTGCAGTGCGCGGCAGGCGCGGTCGATCTCGGCGGTGAGCGCGACCTGCTGCGCGGGAGCGAGGTCGGTCAGCTCGGTCGCGCCTTCGATGCGCGGCACGAGGATCAGCCACGGGTGGTGGGCATCGTCCATCAGCTGCACGTCGCACAGCGGCCAGTGCGCCAGCGGATGGGTGTCGTCGGCCAGCTGCGGATGCAGGTGCCAGCCGGGCGGGGCGTCGGCGTGCCGGGTCATGTCAGGTGCTCGGTGAGGAAGGCGAGGGTGCGCGTCCATGCGAGCGCCGCGGCGTCGGCGTCGTAATCGGCGCGTTCGTCGCAGTTGAAGCCGTGTCCGGCGGCGTAGACGTGCACGGTCGCCTCGGGATGGTGCAGGCGATGCTTCTCCACGTCCTCGGGCGGGATGATCGGGTCGCGTTCGCCGAAGTGGAACAGCATCGGCGCGCGCGCCGGTTCGCCGAGGAACGGCACGCTGCGGCCGCCGTAATACGTGACCGAGGCCATGTGCAGGCGGGTGTTGGCCAGCATCGCCAGGGTGCCGCCCCAGCAGAAGCCGACCGCCGCCACCGCGTGGCCGGATTCATGCAGCCAGCGCGCGGCGGCACCGACGATCTTCAGCCCGCGCTCGAAGCCCAGCGACGCCGCGTAATCGCGCCCGCGGGCCACGCCCTCCTGGTCGTAGCGCAGCTCCACGCCCGGGTCGACCAGGTCGAACAGCGCCGGCGCCATCGCCGTGAACCCGGCCGCGGCGAAGCGGTCGGCCACGTGCCGGATGTGCGCGTTCACGCCGAAGATCTCCTGGATCACTACCACGGCGCCCAGCGGCGCGGTCTCGGGGCGGGCCAGCCAGGCCTGCACGGGGCCTTCCGGGGTGGACAAGGTCAACCATTCGCCCATGGCAGTGCTCGCAGCGTCGGGACGGGCATCGTACCCCTCCGCCGCGCGGGCCGGGAAAACGGTGCGCGGGGCTATAATTGCGGGCTTGTCCGGGCATCCGCGCGGACCCCGTCCGACGCCAGGCCACCGCCATGTCCGCCATCGATCCCTCCACCGGCCGCCGCGTCGGTTTCGTCAGCCTCGGCTGCCCCAAGGCGCTGGTCGACTCCGAGCGCATCCTCACCCAACTGCGGGTCGAGGGCTACGACATCGTCCAGACCTACGACGACGCCGACGTGGTGGTGGTCAACACCTGCGGCTTCATCGATTCCGCCGTGGCCGAGTCGCTGGACGCCATCGGCGAAGCCATGGCCGAGAACGGCAAGGTCATCGTCACCGGCTGCCTCGGCAAACGGCCCGAACAGATCCGCGAGGCGCATCCCGACGTGCTGGCGATCACCGGGCCGCAGGATTACCAGAGCGTGATGACCGCCGTGCACGCGGCGTTGCCGCCCGCGCATGACCCGTACACCGACCTGGTGCCGCGCCGGCTCGCCGAGAACGACATCGGCGTGAAGCTCACGCCCAAGCACTATGCGTACCTGAAGATTTCCGAAGGCTGCAACCACCGCTGCAGCTTCTGCATCATTCCGTCGATGCGCGGCGACCTGGTGTCGCGGCCGGTCGACGACGTCCTGCGCGAAGCCGAGAAGCTGGTCATGGGCGGCGTGAAGGAACTGCTGGTGATCTCGCAGGACACCAGCGCCTACGGCGTCGACGTGAAGTACGCCGAACGCACGTGGCGCGGCAAGGCCTACCAGACGCGGATGAAAGCGCTGTGCGAAGGGCTGTCGGAGCTCGGTGTGTGGACGCGCCTGCATTACGTCTATCCGTATCCGCATGTCGACGAGATCGTGCCGCTGATGGCAGACGGCAAGCTGCTGCCGTACCTCGACATCCCGTTCCAGCACGCCAGCCCGCGCGTGCTGAAGCTGATGAAGCGTCCCGGTGCGGTCGACAAGACGCTGGAGCGCATCCAGCGCTGGCGCGAGATCTGCCCGGACATCACCATCCGCAGCACCTTCATCGTCGGCTTTCCGGGCGAGACCGAGGCGGAGTTCGAGGAGCTGCTGGATTTCCTGGACGAAGCGCAGCTCGATCGCGTCGGTGCGTTCGCCTATTCGCCGGTCGAGGGCGCGGCCGCGAACGCCTTGCCCGATCCGTTGCCCGAGGACGTCAAGCACGAACGTCTCGCCCGCTTCATGGAGCGGCAGGCCGCGATTTCCGAAGCCAAGCTCGAGTCCAAGATCGGCAGCGTGCAGCGTTGCCTCGTCGACATGGTCGACGGTGATCTCGGTCTGGCGCGTTCGATGGCCGACGCGCCGGAGATCGACGGCCTCGTGCAGATCCAGAACAGTCGTGAAGCCGGCCTGCGTCCGGGCGAATTCGTCAACGTCGAGATCATGGGCAGCGACGAGCACGACCTCTACGGCGAAGTGATCTTCGACGACTGATCGCGGCATGCGTGCGAAGCGTCGTTTCATCGCGCCGCCGCGCCACGGCATCGATCCGGCCTGCTTCGATCATCCGATCCACGACGGTTACGTGGCGCATCGCGACTGGTGCGTGTCAGCGGACTGGCCTTCGATCGACAGGCTCAACGCCGCGCTGCCGCCCGACGTCCCGCGCTTCGTCGCGCAGGACGCGGCGCTGCTCGACGACGGCCTGCACTACGAAACCCGCATCGCCGAACGCGGTGCCATCGCCACGCGCCCCGGCAACTGGCACGACCTGTTCAACGCAATGGTGTGGTGCCGCTATCCCGCGCTCAAGCGCGGGCTCAACGCGCGGCAGTGCGAGCACATCGCGACGATGGGTGCGTCCGTCCGCAACCGTGCGCAGTACGCGCTGACGCAGTTCGACGAGGCCGGCGCGATCGTGCGTGTGCGCGATCCGGATTTGCTGGCCGCATGGGATCGCCATGACTGGCGCATGCTGTTCTCCGGGCGTGCCGATGCCTGGCGCAGCGGTGACATCGCCATGGTCGCCATCGTCGGCCACGCGCTGCTGGAAATCTCGCTGGCGCCTGCGCTGTTCCCGGTCGCGAAATGCCTGGTCGTATTCGGCGAGGCCGAGGTCGAGGCTTGCGTCGCACGTGTCGCCGCCGCGATTGCCGACGGCACGGTGCTCGATGATCCGCTCGAACTGCGGCCGCTGCCGCTGGCCGGCATTCCCGGCTGGCATCCCGGGCAGGACGCCGATTTCTACGCGACTGCGCCTTGCTTCCGTCCCGTGCGCCCGGATCGCGCATATCCTGCGCCGATCGTCGGCGCGTGAGCATGCTGCCCGGGGCGTGCATGGCCTCGAGACCCGCCGGTCGACGTTGACGCAGAGACAAATCGGCTTCCCCTGCCACGGAGTTCGTCATGTCGTTTGCCCGCCTCGCTCCCGTCTTGCTGCTGATGGCCGGTGCCGCCGGCGCCGACGATCGCGTCCCGCCGGTGATGACCGACGAGACCTTGCAGTTGTCGTTGCCCGAAGGCGCCCGCGTCGAAGCACGCCTTGATGCCGACATCAATGGCGATGGCCTGAAGGACGTCGTCGTGGTCGTCCGCAACGACACCGACCGTGTGCTGAAGGTGTTCGCCGCCTACGCCAGCGAGACCGACAACGGTTTCGATCCGATCGGGGAAATGCGCATGAGTTACGCGCCGCTGGCGAAGACGACATTGCATCTGCTGCGCGGCGCGGTGGTCGTGACCGACACCGATGCCGCCGCGACCTCGATCGACACCACTTACCGCTTTCGCTTCGAACGCCAACCCGAAGCCGTCGGCCACGGTCGCATGCGCCTGATCGGCGACGACGTGCGCGTGCACAGCCGCATGGGCACGCATGACAGCACCACCGTGAGCACGAACCGGCTCACCGGGGAGCGCATCGTCCAGGTGTCGATGCCGGGTGCGGACGGCGGCGCAAAGCAGCCGTCGAAGACGATGAGGATCGCGACGAAACCGCTTTACATGGAAGATGCGCCGACGCCGGGTCAGACGCTCGAGGCGGTGCGGTGAACGATGTACGCCCCGCAGTGAAGCGTGCGCGGGTCGATCCCCGCGTGATCGCGGAATGGAACTTGGTCTGCGTGCGCGATGCAGTGCCGAGGCGTCGGCTGCGGACCGTGTTCCAGCTTGCGACCCTGCTGGCGGTGGGGCTTGGACTCCTCGCTGCGGTGCTCAAGCCGCAGGCTGCGGCCGCGCTCCTCGTCGGGGCAGGGCTGGGATTCGCCATCGCCACTGCCATCGTCGCGCTGATCTGGAACAACATCCTGGTCGGCAAACCGACATGCCCGGCGTGCGGCGAACCGATCACGCTGTCGGGGACTCGCCGCGGATTGACGGCATCTCACCCGGAGTCGCAAGCGTGGTGCCCGCACTGTTTCGTCTGGCTCAAAACCCCTGCCGACTCGCATTGGCCCCTGACCTGAGCCGACAGGCCTCGGGCATTCTCGGCGAATGCGTCAGGCACCGCACCCGGCAGGCACGGGCGGCATGCCGGCCGCCCGTGCAACGGAATCGCGGTGACGCCGCCGGATCATTCCGGCGTGTCGGGATCGCTCGCTGCAACCACGGTGCCCTGCGCCAGCGCACACAGGATTTCTTCGCCATCGCGCTCGACGTACACCTCGCATTGGCAGACCGCCTGGCGCTTGCCGACCCCCTTCGCCGTGGCGCGTGCGATCACGCGCTCGCCTTTCGCGGGACGCAGGTAATTGATCTTGAACTCGGACGTCAGGGCGTTCTTGCCGAGTGCCAAACCGCCGGCGAAGGTGATGGTGTTGTCGGCCAGGTAACTGAGCACGCCGCCATGCACGAAACCATGCTGCTGCAACAGGTGCGGCACCACGTCGATCGCGATGGCGGCCGAGCCGGGCCCGGCTTCCACGAGCCGTGCGCCGAGGAACGTGGTGAACGGCTGCGACGAAAACACCTTGTGTGCAAACGCCTGGAGGTCCATGGGGGTTCCTTGGTGGGAAAAGCGGATCAGCCGTGCGAGACCGTTCGCAGGCGCAGCCGGTACAGCATGAGCGCGCCGCGCTCGAAGCCCGCGGCACTCATCGCCAGGAATTTCAGGAACTCATCCGTCTTTTCCGCGCCCACGATCTCCTCCGATTCAGCGCGGCGAGCGGCCAGGCGCTGGGCCCACAGCCGGCAGGTCCACGCATAGTCGGAGGGACGGTTCTCCAACTGTTCGATGGTCAGGATGCCGTGCGCCGCCTCGGCGATCTCGGACAGGTAGGGCAGGTCGCTGCCGGGGAAGATCTTTTCGGCGATGAACCGGTTGGCCCGCCCGCCCGGCATCACGCCGTAGCCGATCGTCTGCAAGGACAGCGCGCCGCCCGGCACGAGGTGCGCGGAGCAGAACGAGAAGAACTGGCGATAGCGCGCGATCTTGGTTTCGCGCGAATCGTCGGTCCGCACGAAGTGCTCGAACGCGCCGATGCTGATGATGCCGTCGTAGGGCTGCGCTTCGTGGTCTTCCCAGCTTTGCAGCGCGATCGTCGCCTTGCTCCCGAGCGTCGCCTCGCACGCGCTCTTCTGCGTTTCCGACAGTGTCAGGCCGTGCGGGTTCTCGAACAGGCCCCGGTCGAGCCCGCGCTTGAGCAGCGAGCCCCAGCCGCAGCCCACGTCGAGCACGCGACTCTTGCCGGTCAGTCCGAGGTTGTCGATGTGGTGGTCCAGCTTCTTGATCTGCGCGTCTTCCAGCGAGTCGGCGGGCGAGTCCGGGCGGGCGCTCGAATACACGCGGTTCTGGTCGAGCCAGAGGTTGTAGAAATCGTCGCCGATGTCGTAGTGAAACTGGATGTCTTCCTTGGTTGCACCGGTCATGTCCGTTCCTTGGTGGGCGTGTGTTGGGGGAAAGTGGCGATCAGTGCTCGCCGGTCACGTCATCGACATTGTCCTGGAAGCGGCAGATGAGCGCTTCCTCGGTGCCGATCAGGTGGTATTGGTTCGCGCCGTGGCGCAATCCGCGCTGCACGTCCTCGGCCACGAGGAAGTCTTCCTTGTCGAAGACCGTGTCGTTGGTGTAATCGAAGCGCTTGGCCAGTGCGGCCTGGCCCTTCTCGCCGACGAACTGCTCGGGCCGGTACAGCATTTCATGTGTCCACAGCGTGCTTTCCGGCGCGAGCGGATGGAACATGTTGATCGACACGTAATCGGGATGCATGATGAAGAAGCCCTGCGGAAACAGGGAGTAATACACCGATGCGTAGTCGAGGATGCGCCAGTCGCCTTCGTCGACATTGGCTGCATCCAGGATGTTCGTGCGCGCGGCCGTCAGGCGGATGTGCTTGCCGTGAATGAACGGGTCGATCACGCCGTTCTTGAAGACCTCGGAGAGCGTGGTCCGGTGCAGGAACGGGACGTGGTAGCCCTCGAGGTACGTCTTGATCAGGAGTTTCCAGTTCGCCGCGCGCACGAGCTTGCTCTTGCGGAACGGGACAAGTCCTTCGAGATCGAAATGATCGAAGTCGTCCACCATGGGCCCGAGGTAGTCGTCGAGATCGATGGTGGCACCGGGGGTCGGATGGATCCACACCAGACCGGCACGCTCGACCACGGGCAACTCGACCAGGCCGTGATCGCAGCGGTCGAGTCCGGGGAAATTGAAATCGCGGGTCACCGACTTCAGCGTGCCGTCGAGATCGTAGACCCAGCCGTGGAAGGGGCACGCGAAGGTCTTGAGTTCCTTCTTCTTCGTCGCTTCGGAAACGAGCCGGGCGCCACGATGGCGACACTGGTTCAGGAATCCGCGGAGCACGCCATCGTGTCCGCGCACGATCACGTAAGGGAAATGGTCCCAGTCGCTGATCATGTAGGTGCCGGGCTCGCGCACGTGCGACGCATGTCCGGCAAGCTGCGGAAAATGGCGGAACACCGTCGCCATTTCCTTTTCGTAGGTACTTGCATCGAAGTAGCGCGATACCGGGATGCGGCCGAAGGCTTCGGCCATCTCGAACGTGCCGCGTTCGCGCAGCGCGAGCAGCTTGCGCAAGAGTTCGACTTGAGTCTCGTGCCTCATATGTCCCTGTCGAATGTGCCGCTTCCTGAATGCCCGGAGTCTATACCGGGGCGTATGTTGCCTTCAACCCGGCGGCGTGCAGCATCTGTCGCGCCTCATGGAAGCGTCGTTCGTTCGATGGAGGGATGACGAAATGATGACGGCGCAATGATGGTGCATTGCAAAAAAGCGGCAGGCTGACGCAAGTGGATCTGGCTTGGCGGAATGCGGGTGGCGATGTGCTGCGTGGCGCGTTGGCGGGCGTGGTCGACTCCCGTTGCACCCGCTGGCCCGGGCAGCGTCGGCTGCATCTTTTCGCGTCAATCCTGCAGCGTGGAACGATCACCCGATGCCGGGCGAATCGCGCGCTTGCGCTCCCTCGCGTCTCGCAGCGCGAGCCACGCGCGGAAGCCGAACCCGAACAGCAGCACCAGCGCGACCCCGATGATCGTCACCAGCGCCGCGACGTTGGGGATCGGCAGTCCGCGGCCCCCGTGATAGATCTCCGTGCCGTGGCCGCCCATCACCCGTGTGACGATGGCGAACACGAAACTCGCGATCGACAGCCCGAACAGCGTGCAGGCCGTGAAGCGGAAAAGGCGGGAGTCCTTGAGGGCCATGGAAGTGTCCGGGTGAATGCGTTGCGGATGCCTTACGGCATTCAAGGGCTCGAAGCCAGTGTCGGATAATCTGGCATCTCGCGGGCCAACGCCTGCCCGCTCAACACGTGTCATCCCGAGCCGCAGGCGAGGGACCTGCTTTCCGGTCTTGCTGCAAACGCTTCAAGTCCCGGCGTTCCTGACCCGCCACAGCGCCGGCGCGACTGCGAAGAAGACAAGTGACGCGAGATAGGCGCTCCCCGACAACGGATCGCGCGAGGCGATGTACTCCGCTGGTGAGCGGGCGCCGAGAGCCCACGCAACGCCGAGCTCCGCCCCGACGAGCATGCAGAACGCCATCACGCCCGCGGCAAGCCGGTCGCTGCGGTCCATTTCAGGGTGCCGCCGCGCGATGCGATGCGAAGCCCATGTGATGACGGTCAGCATCACCGGCATCTCCATCAGTTCCGCGACGCGAACGCCGAAGCCGGGGACGAGGAAGGGAATGCGGATGAACGCCAGCGCGAAACCGGTGCCGAAGACCTGCATGAAATAAATCGCAGCGGCGCGGAGGAGGCGCATGGCGGCGTCACGGACGACTGTCGTACGTGCCCCGGATGGTCGCACGTTTGCCGCCGGATTCGATCACGACGTCGACGCGATAGACGGCGCCGTCCTCGGAGCGCGCGATGCACTTGCGCGGCAGCACGCGCACGGTGATGCCGTCGCCGCGGTACGTGCCCGCGTAGATGACGTCCGGATGCGGTGCTGACGGCTGCCGCAGCACGCGGTGCGTCTCGCCGTTGAAGCTGACGAAGGCGCCGTCCTCCGGCGCACCACAGCGGTCGGTGAAGAACGCGATCGTCGGCTGGTCTTCGACGTTGCGCAGGCAGGTGGCACGGGCTGCGGGGTCCTCGTTCACGGCGCAATAGCGCACGTCATACGGACGATTCCGCGGCGTGCGCTCGGTGGTGATGGTGGCGGCGACGCAATCGCTGCCGGGGGCGTCGGTGGGGACGATGGCGGCGGAGGTGGTGGTGGAGGCGAGCATGAGGAACATGCCGAACGTGGTTTGCATGGCGTGCGTGGTCCGGAAGGTTGATCGCGGCATGGTGGACGTTCTCCGAAGTCGAAAGAGGTCGTGTTGCATTGCGATCTGCCAAATGAAAGCCGCCTCAGTTGCCCGGCTCCGTCGTTCGCCGGAAGAATTCTCGTGAATTGATATCTGGCATCTTCGGGTCGGTCGAGCCCATGTAGAGCCAGAAGGCATCCGGGTTCACGAAGTGGAATACGGTCAGCTCGTCTTTGTTTGAGTAGATCGGCGGTGACACGACGGCAATGATGTGATCGTCGCAGAAGACGATGTGATACGGTTTCGTGATCTCGGCTCCGCCGAATGGCGTTGGCTTTCCATTCGCGTTGACGGTCGTGTCAGGCATGTGCGTGCGCAGTTCGCCATGCGCGAACGTCAGCGTCATCTTCCCGAACAGGCTTTCAAGGAATCCATCCACCTTCGGCGGCACGACGGTGTGTTCCCGCAAGTAGGCCATCGATACCGGGCCGTCGGACTTCCACGTGCCTTCGATGCGTGACTCGCAGCTGGAGGCATGCGCGCAGGAGATGCCCAGGAAGAACAGGCCGATGGCGATGGACGTTTTCATGCCTGCGAGTATATGCACGGATCGCGGCGTCACGATCGCACCACGTAGGGTGGCGGTGAGCGCAGCGAACCCCACCATGACGACGTTTCAGTGGCGGTCGGGGCGAGGGGAAAGCAAGGATTTCGATGGCTCCATGAGATGCTGGCTGCCATTTTCGGTGGGGTTCGCTGCGCTCACCGCCACCCTACTTGGTTACTCCGCCCTGCGCACGGGATAGCTAGCGATGACTTCATTGCACGCATAGAGGCAGTTGCGGAGCGTGCTCTCCACTTTTTCAAAGAGCGCATCATCCAGTACAAGCTCCTGCCGTCCGCCGCTGTAGTACTGCAGGATGTAACCTGCGTTGTGCTCGTGCAACACCTTTCCATGCGCAAAAGCATTTCGCCACTCCATGGTCTTAATTAGTCCCGCCTTCAGCTCTTTGATTCTGCTCGAATCCAGTGCCCCAGTGTTTTCGAGTAGCCTTGTGAAAACACGGCGTTTGAAAGCATAGGAGAAATCAGATGTTCCCATGATCTCCTCGGAAAAAAACTCCCGCGCTGTGCGGGCTTCTGCGGATGCGCCGAAAAGCAATTTGCTTACTGCTTCGATCATCCGGTCTTCGAGCATCACGGCCGCCATGATCAGCTCGGAGCCGTTTTTCTCAATGATTGCGAGCTCGTCGGGCCCTGCTTCGCCGGAGGCGCTGGATCTTGGAATACTGCCATCCAGATGAAATCGGATGGTCAACTCTTTCGGGAAGCTCAACTCTTTCACTGGAGTCCTGGTGCCTGAGTTAATCCGCGCCGCGAAGCAGCGTCGGCTTGTACGAATTGTTAGGCCGCACGCCGGTTCTCACGACGTGCCGCCACCATGTAGCCGAGAACGGCTGCGATCGGTCCAAGCACGAAGATCAGGAGGAGGGTCAAGCCCATGCCCACATAAGCGCCTGCATCACAAGGGGCGCCGGGGCGACGCACACACGTGTAGGTAAAAGCTACATAAGCGCCGGCGAAAAAAGGGCTCGCGATGACCACAAGGACGAAGCCTGCGAGCGCGCCACAAAGCTTGACCCACAACCGCGGGTGCGAAGCTTGCCAGCGCTTTCCGTCCCGATTGCGATTTGCGGGCGCGTTAGACGGAGATGCAGAGGTCATCTGTCATGCGGCTTAATTAGGATTTGATCACGGAGTAGAGCTTAATTCGGATTCTGTGTCCATGCGGCGGACTGCGTCAATTGGGTTTTTCCTGCACGGATCAACGAGTTATTCCGGTGGTCGCGATGGCGCGTTGCTGGAACACCGATGGTGTTATCCGGCATCTGTGCCGAATAAGACATCGATTTCTGTGCTATCCGACATGAAGCCGTTGCGGCGAGGCCGAGTTAGCGCTGTCGGTGCGATCGTGTTGCAGGGCGCAGGGAAGACAAAGCAGGTCCCTCGCTTCGCTCGGGATGACAGCCGTGGGTGTGCGGGGATGGTGTGTTGTGGCCGTGATGCGATAGCGAACGGCAACGGTTTCCGCCATCACCCATACCCCACATCGATGATGTAAAACCGCTGCATCCCCCCCGGCAATTCCGCCTCGAACTCATCGTCGACGCGTTTCTTCAGCATCGCACGGGCAAGCGGGGAGTCGATGCTGATCCAGCCGAGTCTGGCGTCGGTCTCGTCGGGGCCGACGATGCGGTAGCGGCGGGTGTCGCCGGTGACGGCGTGTTCGACTTCGATGGTGGCGCCGAAGAAGACGGCGTGGGGGTCGCTGGGGGCGTCCTCGACCACGCGGAGGTGTTGCAGGCGCTTGCCGATGTAGCGCACGCGCCGGTCGATTTCGCCGAGCTGTTTCTTGCGGTAGGTGTATTCGGCGTTTTCGGAGCGGTCGCCCTCGGCCGCGGCGGCGGCGAGGGCTTTCACCACTTCGGGGCGGCGCACGCGCCACAGTTCGTCGAGTTCGGCTTTCAGCCGGTCGTGGCCCTCGCGGGTGATGAGGGCCGTGCTCTTTTCGCCCGGTGGGCGCCAGCGCGACATGCGGCGGCGGTCAGCGACGGCTGCCGCCGAAGAGGCCGCCGAGGATGCCGCGCAGGATCTGCTTGCCGACCTGGCTGCCGACGGTGCG
>APMI01017308.1_pt1 | contig 11500 bp, 13 predicted proteins | sample 667938 | NCBI WGS metagenome assembly APMI01 (sample SAMN01084076, study PRJNA167559) | wastewater metagenome | biome: Wastewater | place: Denmark: Ejby Moelle, Odense | collected 2011-11-28 | reverse complement strand
GGTCATGCATTTGCATACCCATATCATTCATATTGCCATTGGTCTTCATCATGCCATTCATCATCTGCATACCGGCAAAGTATTTTAACCGAGGCAATATAGGGGCGGGCATTTTCATTCCTGTACCGAGCCATAAAGAAGTATGACTGGTACGGTCTTCGGGTGTAGCTCTAAATTCGTAGCTCATGTCCTCCGGAATAGTTACCAATAAATCATAGGTTTCAGCCGGAGCGATTATAAGCCTATCTACTTCAACGGGATCAACCTCATTACCATCCGTACTTACTACCGTAATCTTTCCTCCTGCATAACCCAACCAGAAATAACTCGACGCCCCTCCATTTACGACTCTAAGTTTTACCGTATCACCGACTTTAAACTGGTATGCGGCATTTTCAGGTTTTCCGTTAGTTAGGAACCTGTTGTAAAACACATCGCTAACATCCATAGCTTTCATGCGCTTCCATTCATTAACAACTTTCGTCTTAAAAGCCCCTTCCTTGATCGCTTCCGAATAGCTTTGCGTGCTCCCTTTCTTTATAGCGTACCAATCATTACCGGTGCGCAAACGTCTCTGAATCTGTTCAGGCCGTTCATCAGACCATTCGCTTAATACAAGCGTATATTCTTTATGGGCTGTCTTTGGCATCTCGTGTTTGCCTTGCATGCTCACTCTCTTATTGAATACAAGGGCTCCATACATTCCTTGCTGTTCCTGAAGGCCGCTGTGCGAATGGTACCAGTATGTACCTGTCTGTACCACAGGGAATTTATAAAGGTGCGTTTCACCTGGCCCTATTCTGGCAGTAGTAAGGTAGGGTACTCCGTCAAACCTATTAGGCAATATCACACCATGCCAATGCAAGGAGGTGGACTTACGTGGAAGCATATTATGTAAATATATAGCAGCAGTATCGCCCTCGGTAAAGGTCAAGGTAGGGCCGGGAATAGAACCATTAATAGCGTAAGCATGCCTGGATTTACCTGTAAAATTTACTATTGTATCGGTTACATATAAATCATAACGTACAACTTTGCCTTGGCGCATGTCTATTTTTTCAAAAACGTAGTGGGCTTCATTGCCGGTGGTCGCCTCTTTATTACTATCAGACATTTGCATTCCGCTCATCCCATCATCATCCACCTGTTTCTTATCACTTCCTTTCGCATCAATAACTTGATGTTTAGTTTCTGGTTTTGGATATTGCTTCAGATCAGTTTGCGTTGCCGGAGCAACTTGGCGTACCTTAATCGTCTTTTTTACAAGTTCCATGCCACACTTAGGGCATTTGCCAGGCTTTGCCATCTGTACCTCAGGATGCATAACACAGGTATAAATCACTTTTGTGGCCTGTTTATTATTTTGCTGCGATGGCATAACATGTTGCTCATGTTGCGCCACCGCTATTGCAAAACACCAAATTTGAATCAGTATCAGAACTATTCTTTTCATCCTATAAATTTTCCTGCCTAGTTAATTGTCTCGACAACCTTCCCGCACGTAAGCATACTGCTTCCGTAATACGGATTTTTAATAGCCTTCTCATCACTTAGCCAATATGTTTTTTTCATAGGGCAGTACATTTGATACACAGGCTGAGCGCTAAGCTTTACCGACTTTGCCAACGTGCCTACATTTATTGACAGGTTAGCGAAAAAATCCCGTTGCTTGTTGACATCCTTCGCCTCAGAAATATGTGTTGCATCTTTCAACAGAATCTTAACGTTATTTTCAGATATGACCTTATAGTCAATGCCATTGATTGTTTTTACAAATTCTTCTGCTTTATCAGCTGCTACTTTTGTATTACTGGCCACCAGCGCATCTTTTATTCCTAAGTATGAAGTAAATAGTTTAGCCAGCTGTTGTTGATCCACACTATCTTGGGCAAAACTTGGTTGTGCAAGCGACGTTGCAAACAAAAACACCACAAAAATTATCCTTTTCATCTATTCCGTATTTAAGGGTTAAACTATTTTTTACTTTTCCTGTCGTATTGGCAACACTCATCAAGATTATTGTATGCCTTGTCATCGCCTGGGTACTTTTCAGTATCGTACCCAACTGCCGCTATTTTCTTTTGAATAGCATCATTTGAGGTTTTCTTACTGTCATAGCTCACCGTTAACATCTTCGTGTCTTTATTCCATTTTGCCTTATCAGCGCCAGCTGCTTTAGCCGCATTTTCAATGTGTTTTTCACACGTACCACAGTTACCGGATACTTTGATTGTTTCTTTAATTGTTTGCGCGTTTACAGCTACTGTTGTAAATAGGCACATAAACAAAGCTATTATTTTGAAGCTTTTCATATAAATATTAATTTAAAAAAGGCTGATTAAAATTGTTTGAAAAAGAACGGGAATAACCAAACGAAATACCACCTATACGGCAGTACCATTTCATTATCGCCTTATAAAGGAGGTATCAAATACGGATATTGCGAACCTTGAGATAAATAGGACAGTCCCGCCATAAGAGAGGTGGCGAATACATTTTTGTAACGCTCAGCGTGGTTGTTACAGGATATGAGTTGCAATAGTAATGTTGTATTGGCATTTCAGCTATTAGCTGATTTGACTGGTCAAACAAGACCTTAGCTGCTTGCATATGCTCCTGGTCAGTCTTGATTATTTTATGTTCATCTTTACAGCAACCATTATTGGTCTTCTTCTTCATTCCACAACGGCCACACTTATGGTCTTCGTGCTGCATTAGACTAGCTCCAACTAGCTTACCCATGCAATAGTGCAAATGCACTGTCGCACCACTGGCCGTTGCCAGATATAGAATCGCTAATATGGAAACTACAAACCGTTTCATGTTTTCAGTTAAGCAGTAAAGGTCAATAAACAATACGTATGAATTGTTACATGATCTTGGGAAAGGTTTATATTATTTATGGTTTTTAGTTTTTTATTATTTTCTTAACACTACAATTCCCGTCTATATCTATAGTTCGAAGCACATATAGTCCAAGTGGCTTGCCAGTTAAATCAATTTTAGGGTTTAGTATGCCGTTTTCATATATTGCTTCTATGATTGTTTGGCCAGTAATGGATGTAATAGTCGCTTTCTTTATTTCGTTTGGATACTGAATAGTAAATATCCCCGCAACGGGGTTAGGAGCGATCTGCATCGCATCTGGGCCAGCAATGTTCGGTATTGACGCAGGGAAATTCAACACTAAAAAAGAACCCATCATACCTTCATCTTCGTGATGGAGCATATGGCAGTGGTACATATACGGAACTGTAGGATCGGTGAAATCTTCAAATTTGGTGATGAACCGCACCGTATCTCCTGGCATAACCAATACCACGTCCTTCTTTCCACGCTCAGATAGTGGAGGTGGGTTACCATTAATATCCAGCACATAGAAAGACACATCGTGCACATGAAATGGATGTGCAATTAATGTTTCATTCACCAATTTCCATATTTCAACATGATTTAGATACGTCGTGTCATGAATAACATTCATATTGAAGCTATAACCATTAATTCTGAATGGCCCCTCTGTTAGCTGCGCTGAATCGACAAGTTGTTCCGGATTAAAATAAAATGACCGCGTTGTATTTGCTGTCGCCGCGGGCCATGGAGTTAGAGGAACCAGTGTAGTAGGAATAGTTGTAACAGGGGTGGCCGTCGGTGCTATGACATTGATTTTCATAACATCATAGTCAGCACCATTACGGGGGTTCAAATTGTAATCGGGAATGAGAGCAGCCCCCATCCCAACATTTGCTGCGCCATGTATTCCGTCCGGAAGCTCGGAACCAAAGTTTCTCAGATAAATAGTTTGGCTTTGCATTCCGGTAAGGTTTACAAGTATTTCTACCCTTTCGCCCGGAGAAACACGTATGCGGGTTAATGTCGTTGCACTATCCAGCAATCCATCATCAGTGCCTATTAAATGAAAAGGCATATTCCCCGTAAGGCCAAACAGGAACGAACGCATGGCAGATCCATTCAATAAGCGTAGACGTACAACTTGAGCAGGTGCATCCAAATATGGTTGCATAGTCCCATTGACCAACACTGTTGTATCGTCTTCTGACGCAATCGCAATCTGCCTTAGTACATCAAATGCCTTTGATTGGACAATAACAGGAAAGTCATCGACACCATAAGTCCGCGGCAGCGTTAACGCAGCCTCTACTGGGTCTTTAACTATTATCATCCCTGCAATTCCCCGTGATACCTGCAATTCGGTTTGCATGTTCCCGTGCGGATGATACCAGTATGTACCCGCACTATTTAACACTTTGAAGCGAGGGCTCCACGTAGCAGCTTGGTTAATTACCTGGTGTGGCCCGCCATCCCACTTAGCCGGAACATGCAGCCCATGCCAATGCATGGTAGTTGTAACGGGAAGGCTATTTGTAACATTTAACGTAACACTGTCGCCTTGGTTAAGTATCAGGGTTGGAGCCATCCATACGCCATTCACGCCATACGTTGGGGTGTTGTATGTTGGGAATAATACCGTAGTGCCCGATTGCACGTTGAGGTTATATGTTGGCCCATTCAATGCAGGAGGAATGTAAACTGCATTTTGTGCCTTTGCCACAAACGCTGTCAATAAGCCCAATACTATGATGTAAATTCTGCTAAAGCCCATTAGTAATGTATTTAATTGCCCACAAAAATCTTTTCTGACCACTGCAACCCGCCTCCGGTAATTTCAATAATGTATATACCATCCGTTATTGAATGGAGATCGATATTTCCCTGTTCTGAAAAAATACTTTCCTGTAAAATTTTCTTGCCTGTCATATCGTAGAGAACGATACTATTGCTCTCAGGCTTCAGATTCTTTATGAATAATGTCTTATGGTTTGTATACACCTGTGGGTTATCTTCCTGTGGTGTCTTTATTCTGGTTGTATTAGAGGTAATAACCCACGTTAAGGTATCCTTCTGTGAAGGATTGCTCAAATCCCAAACAGCATATTGTATTATCGCTGTCCCAAAGTTCGCGCGCGGTTTTATGTGCAAACTTAACAAGCCATAATCAGCTGGTGGCACCGGATACATTGACCCTGACAAGGGCATATTTGTATAACAGGTTCCGTTATCACACAAAAAAGTTTCCCATTGGGAAGGTTCATTGAGAGACACCTGCTGCCATGCAAGGTGTAACGTGTCAAAGGTTACTGCCTGCTGCTTGAAATCAAGAACTTTTGCACTTTCGAGTGGGATGTTGTCTACAATAGTATCCTGCGGGGTATTAACGAAGCTCACTTGGGCAAAAGAAGTACCAGCAGCAGTAATTAATACTGCTACCGATACTATCAATCTATGAAGCCCACCGCTCATATTACTTAACAATATTTAATTTCTCAAAAGTAGTATTTCCGTTTGCCACAATGCGAATCATGTAGATGCCCGAAGCTATATTTGCTATGCTAAAGGCTGCGTTAAATACTCCTGTGTTTACCTTCTCGTTTACGACATTTGAGATCACTTGCCCTGAAAGGCTTACTAATTGAACAGTCAAATCTGTTTGCTCTGTTACATTCAAACTTAGGCTGACAACATCTTTTGCAGGATTTGGATACACATTCACCGCGCTAACTGAACTCCCAACATTTTGAACCCCGGTAGGATTAAAGAAGTTTTTTATGTTCGTTGACATAGTAGATGTATCTCCCGGTGTATATCCTCCGTTATTAGGGTTAGCCGTGTAAATGATATTGTGATTTGTACCCGCCAGGACCACTATAGTTGGCATCGAGAAGCCGCCGTAATATGCAACCTGTGTGGCGGCTGAATCCATTGGTATAGCCGTTAAGCTCTGGCTTGTTACCCAATTAGTAATGGTCGCGCAGCTATAGCTATTTTGGTATCCCATAGCATACGTCATAACCTTGCCTGGATGAGCCGCAAGAAGCTGGCTTTTCATGCCCTCAATTTCCGAAGCCGCAACCATGCAGGAATTGCAGTTAGGCCCCATAAAGAACTCAAGGATAACAACCTTTCCCGAATCAAGATCGGCAAATAGGTGATGATTCGTACCATTGCAATCCATGCGGTTGAAATCCATGCCTGTTGTCTGCGCATGAGATATGTGTGCTGCCAAAAGCAATGTCAATACAGTGAGTAATTTTTTCATTTTATTAGTTTTTTATAAATTTTTGAATGCCAGTGTTCCCGTTCTCGTCAACTACTTTTACCAGATATATTCCGCTTGCCATCCCGGATATGCTAATCCTTGGGTTCAGGATCCCAGTACTAAATACCGCATCATTAACTACCGCTCCGTTTAAAGATGAGATGGTAATACTCTTTATCAATTTAGTGTACTGAATAGAAAGTGCGTTTGAACCGGGATTTGGCGAAACGGTAAAGCCAAGCCTATTTGAAATACTCTTTACGTTTGTTGCTACGTTTATCGCATTTTGCACGGCATCATATACCCCGGCTCCTGTACTATCTTTCTGATTAAAATAAATAGCATGGTCTGGCCCTACTACAACAATATGTGGCATACCAAAGCCACCATAGTTGTTTTCATCTATCTCATGATTGGTGTTGCCAAACAAGGTTGGATGCCCCAAGTGATTTGCAGAAGACCAACTTTGAAGTGTTGTGCAATCGTTTGGCGGGCCGGAACAAATAAGATATAAGAACACACCTGCGGGTATAGATGCCGCCAAACTTTGCCTGGCACTATCCGCCGCCTTCGCACCATTTACGCAACCGGAACATGGCATTACCCAAACGAGCACCATAACTTTGCCATTGTTTAATTCTGTAAACAAATTATGGCTACCACCTAAACAGTCTATCGCAGTAAAATCAGTGGCGGTAGTTTGTGCTTTACCAAGTCCGGCAATTAAAATAAGTGCCGTTGAAACAAGTACTTTTTTCATGTTTAGTTTTTAATAATTTCCTGTATGCCGTTTTTGCCCTCAACATCGGTAATCCTTACAACATACATACCCTTTGCAAGGTCAGATAGGTTAACCGATGGATTCATTTTTGCATTTGTATAATTCTCTTCCTTTACAATTTGACCAGTTAATGACGAAACTGAAATGTGCAGGATAGCCGTTATATGGCTTATTGATAGCTTTTCAGAAACGGGGTTTGGTGAGGTTGAAAACGAAGTTTGATTTACTACTTCACGTACATTCGTTGGGTTAATTGCAGTCTGTATCGCAGCTTGCACGCCTGTACCGGTTCCGTTTTTCTCATTGAAGTAAATTTTATGGTCTGGCCCAACCACTACAATATGTGGCATTCCGGAACCGCCATAATTGCTTTCATTAATAGCACTTCCTGCATTATCAAAAATGACTATTTTACTCGTATCAATACCGTTGGTAGTGGCCCATGCAGCTAGTGCAGAACAGCTTGTATTACCAGCATCATCAATTAAATAATATAAAACTTTGCCTGGGTTAGACGTAGCAAAACTTTGAACAGCACTAAACGCTGCATCACCACCACCTATACACATGCTGCATGGCATTACCCAGACCAACGCGATCACTTTTTCAGCATATAGTTCAGTAAATAAATTATGGCTGTTTCCTTTACAGTCTGTTGCTGTAAAATCAGTAGCCATCGTTTGTGCATTGGAAATAGCCGCAACTAACATCAATGCGAGAATTGTAATTATTTTTCTCATTTTTAAAAAATTTGAATAATTAAATGAATTGAGCACAGCGTACCCGATATACATAAAACACCTACTGCCATAGCAAATATGCTACGGCGATAAATCAAATTCTAAAAACGGAATGTAGAATATATAAAGGAGGGCCACCCGATTGAAGCGGAGGTGGTCGTAGATGAAAAGCAGTAACAGTAAGGTATTCGCAATGATTATCACTAAAAGAATAATCCGGTGTTTGGGTTAGCGCCTTACTAAAATCAGGAGGTACAGTTGAGAGTTTCGATATTGTCTTATGGTGGTCATCCTGACTGAATTTCACTGTTTTATCTTTACAGCACCTATCTTTCTTCTTTGTTCCGCAGCAGCCTTTATCTTCTATGTCGGGTGTAAGGGTTACGTACTTAAAACTTCCGCCGCAATAATGGAATGAAATGCACAAGCCACTTGCACACAGCATGTAGCTAAACATTATCAATATCGCTAACGACTTTTTCATACTAACTATGCCAAATATAACTTAATATTTGCTACTAACCTTCAAATAGCAATAATGTATAATCTAATAGAGAGGAACGGAATGCTATTGCACTAATTGACGATGCCTGCTCCACTCCGTCCTACAGTCGGGTTGGTAAATCGGTATTCAGCTTTCATGTTCGGCAAATAATCCGCCAAGCCAAACAGGCACTTGCTACTCGTTCAGCCACTCGCTACGCAAGAACCTGTCCGCCCATACTAAAGTTCGCTGCGCCAGCCCTCTAGATGGGTACGCTTGTCATATTCTTTGCGGCTCACAAGAAAGCTTCATGGCAGCTCCTGTGTCCTTTACAAAGCTGCATTCATTCCCGCTCCGTTTCGTTCCATGCGTTCCATTCACTGGCTCTGCGGCAGCTTCGCAGATGCTATAGGCTCTACACAAGCCACTCCCAAATAGCATTACTGCCTCGCCCGGCCCTTTAGTTCATTGCTCTTATTGCACTCCACTACGTTCTCCATTCACGTAGCCTTGTAAAGTCCACCCGTTGCCCGTCGTCTGTGCTCGCCTGCGAAGCCACCGGCTGCGTATCGGGCGGGTGCTGGCACAAACCCACGCATATTTGCATGCCACGCACCCGCCCTCACTGTGCGACCTGGCATTACATGGCAAGACAGGGCGCCCCAGCCTGTGGCGCTCGCGGCTTCATTCACTGCACTGTATTTCGTTCATTGCGCTTTTACGGCGAGCAGTTAGGATGTAAGCCTTCTACCTAATCTTAGTGTTTCTAACAGATGCCAAATTGGATAAAATCATTCCTTGGTATTGCCGCCAACGGGCAACGTATATTCTATGCCAAAGAATTTGGCATCCTCTTCAATAGGGTGTAATCCCATCGCTGCTCTCCTTTTGTTAACATTCTTCTCATCCTCTATTGGATAAAATTCCCACGCCCCGGTTGATTTGTTGGGGACAACCTGTGAGCCATATAATTGTTTTTTCCCAGTTCGCATTAATATTCTATCCTGTAGGAGCGCGAGATCAGAAGGACGGGACTGACTATCCGCAACTGATTGAATTAATAAAGGAAGATATTTTTCTTGAACGGTAAGGTCTGCATGCTGAACAACTAAAAAGACTGTACTATTTCCCCTTGAGCCAACAAAGCTCTTTCCAGGCCAACCATATGATTTAATTAAAGCCTCAATCATAATTAGATTAGAACTGTCTATCATCCTAATGTACTGGGCAGAGTCGCCATGTTTTCTTGTTTTTTGATCCCTTTCATGAATAAATGCTAACTCTTTAACAACGGCTGCTGTGTCAATCTTATGCTGCCCCTTAACCCATACAAAGGAGAACAGAAAGAAGAAAATAAATACTATCCGTAGCAGTATGTATGAAACTGAATTCAAAATAATCTCATATTTCACTATGCATCTCAAATATACTGCATTTTTTCAGCAACATGTAGAGTTTCTTTGTAATTTGAAACTTACTTCTAACAAAGTTTTATTGCGTAAAAAAGTAGTTATCTACCTTTACAAAAAGCTAAACATGGAACTCAATAGAAAAGCCCATTGGGAAAACATATATAATACTAAACAGCTTACTGAAGTAAGTTGGTTCGAGCCTACACCTCGTACCTCTTTATCCTTTTTAGAGCAATTTCAAGTGCCGCACAATGCTAAAATCATTGACGTCGGTGGAGGTGATAGCCTGTTTGTAGATCATTTACTCCGGCTTGGATATACCGACATAACCGTACTCGATATATCAGAAGCAGCCATAAACAGAGCTAAATCCCGATTAGGTGAAGAGGCAGTTAAGGTTAAGTGGATAGTAGCAGATGCCGCAAACTTCGCCCTCACAGAACAATATGATTTTTGGCATGACCGAGCAGCCTTTCATTTCCTCACTGAAGAAAGAGATATAAACAGCTATATCAATGCCATTCACACAGGGCTAAAACCCAATGGCATCTTAGTAGTAGGTACATTTTCAGAGCAAGGCCCCAATAAGTGCAGCGGCATTGAGATAAAACAGTATTCTGAACTGACACTTTCTGAACGATTGCAACAACATTTCAATAAGATTAAGTGCGTAACGGTAGACCATACTACGCCATTTCACACAATTCAAAACTTCATTTTTTGCAGCTTTAAAAAAGCTGCATAGCAAATCCAATCTATTAGCAAAGCGCTCTGTCCTGACCTCAGGCGTTGGCGTCATTGCCAGCTCTTTAATCTGGAAAAACAATACGCTATCCTAAAAACAGGAACACTCATAGATAATTGCCCTGCGCCACAGCAAAGGTGAGCACATCCGTTAAGCCTGGCAAGGTCAAGCCTCTAGTTTGGCCGCAACAATCTCCACTTTCCACTGCGGTATGTGCTTTGCTAAAGTACCTCCGCTCCCAAGTAGTATTCTTTTACCCAAAACCTTGCCTGTCTTTCCGTTTGTGCAAATGGGAGCTTACCACAGGGCAATAAGGCTTTTAGCCGAAGTGTTTTTTGTTAATGACTAAATCTACAAGCATGGCAACAAGAACCGAGAGACTATCCCGCTTAATGACCATAAGCTGGGCAATTCAAAGAAAGAAGCGCAACACACGCTCAAAGGCACTATCCCAGGCATGGGCAATTATTGGGAACGAGGATATAACAGTGTCATACCTCGTACAGAAGTTGAACCACAACAAGCCGGTAAAACCAACGGTAAAGAACCAGTTCAGCTTATTCCTTCAGTAAATCGCATTCATTCACATTTTAAACAGACAGACATGGAAATTATCGGCAGAGTAACCAAAGACGCAGAAGTAAAGAACCTAACAGATGGACGTAAAGTAGTGGCCTTTTCTGTAGCCATTAATGACTACTACAAGACGAAGAGCGGGGAAAAGAAAGAAGAAGCAACCTATTTCCAATGCAGCTGCTGGTTAAGCGAAAAAGCTGCGGAACGACTAAGGAAAGGCAACATTGTTTCCTTATTCTGCAGAGTTGGATTGAATGCCTACAAACGTATGGACGGCGAATTTCATGCAAACCTGACCTTTCACGTAAATGCATTGAAAGTAATAGCGACTACCAAGAAAGGCGCATCCGTAGAAACCACGGCAGTTTCCGCAGAAACTACTAGAGACGACTTGCCATTTTAGTATCAGTATGGATATATTAGACAAAAGGGGCGCAAGCCCCTTTACTCGTGATAATACTTTCTTTGTCAAACGCAACAAGAAAGTATGCAAAGAAAATGCGGCCTAAATTTTACCAAAGTTGTGATAAGCAAAGGATTTAGTTTTTCGCAAATGCGCAGCTGGATTAACCGCCAAAGGAATGCCCAATGCCGCTTTGTTTTTATGAAAGTAAATTTTCGAATGCTGCGTAGGTTCATACCTG
>APMI01026086.1_pt1 | contig 11508 bp, 25 predicted proteins | sample 667938 | NCBI WGS metagenome assembly APMI01 (sample SAMN01084076, study PRJNA167559) | wastewater metagenome | biome: Wastewater | place: Denmark: Ejby Moelle, Odense | collected 2011-11-28 | reverse complement strand
GGGGCGTAGGTCTGGGGCTTGGCCCTGGCGGCGACCTTGCCTTTACCCTCGCAGGTGCCGCAGGGCTCGCGCAGGCCCGTAGGTCGGTAGGTGTAGCCCTCCCCCTTGCAGTCCGGGCAGTCCTTCAGGCCCTCTTCGGAGATCGTTTCCACGCCCACGAACCCCCTGCCCTTGCAGCACGGGCACGCGGGGGCCATGTAGAGCCGGATTGCAGCGGTAGCGATGGCCCGAAGCTTCGGGCCGGTCATCAGCCAGTGGCGCCGAGCGCCGATCATCCGGACGATCTGCTCTGCCGCCCGATACGCCCGCACGATGGTGTCGGCCGACTGGGTGAGATCCGCATCCAGCAGGGCAGAGCCTGTCGGGTGGTGGATGCCAGCGGCCCCCAGTGCGGCTACGTAATCCACGTCGCAGCGGGTGTGCTTGTGGGAGAGGTCACTGGATGTCTTGGCTTCGGACAGCCGCTCCATCACCGAACGTTCAACCATTGCTTTTCCTCTTGATCCAGTCGTCGATTTCCCTGCGCACGCACGTAGCCACGTTTGCGGACTGCAGCCGGTTTGCCAATGCCGGCGAATACTCGGATGCCCGCAGCGCGACGCTGTATCCCCGTTCGTCAGAGCACACGCCCGTCAATTCCCCTCCGCGGAGGACGAACAGGGTTTCCATGTGCTCGCACCTGCCGGCGCGGATCATCTTTTCCTGGTGCTCGGGCGTGCAATCCACACACGGGAATTTCGCCCCTGCGCGGAACGCGTACCAGTCGGCCCATTCGGAATCCGTCGAGAAGCACGCAGGGCGGTCCTTGGCGCTCCAAACGACACGTCTTTGGGCGGTCATGGCTTCGCCTTCTTGTTGAGCCACAGACGGCGCCTCTGGGCGTCCGGCGAGCGGCTGAACTTGTCGCAGTGGCGAGGCCAGAGAACGGACAGCCAGTGGCCGGGCGGATCGATGCGAACGGCGCACGACGCGAAGCCGGCGCGCATCATGTGGTCGTCGCTCGCGACCGCAGTCTTCGGGCGCGTGGAGTGGGCGCAGTCAATGCACTGGACCTTTACGCCGGGCATCGGGCCTCCTGCCTGGTCTGCGCAACCAGATCCATTTCCGTGAGTTCGTAGGCGCTCTCGAAGGCTTTGCGGCCCATGCCGTGGATGCCGGAGTTTCCGCGGTGATGCTCGGGGCAGAGTCCGATCACGTCGTAGTGACTGGCCCTGCGGCCGGCGCCTGTCCCGGTGCGGGCGTGGTGGATCTCGGCAGGGGTTTCGCCCAAGCCAAGGCGGCGGCAGATCACGCAGCCCAGCTCGGCGACGCGGTTCAGGTACTGGCTTTCGGCTTTGGTCTTGCTCACAGATCGAACTCCACGCCCAACTCTTGGGCCGCGAAGGCTTCGACGTTCGCCATGTATTCGCTGAACTCGGCGACGGTCATGTCGGTGGTGGATTTGCGCTTGGTGACGATCTCGCCATAGGGCAGCACGACTTCATCCAGAAAGCCGAAGGTGCGGGCAAAGTGCTCATGCCACACCTCGGCCTTGTGCTGCCGGCCATCTACCCACGCCTGCTCGGCGATCTGCTTGAGCACCGGCCCCCAGTAGCGGCGGTTCATCGCAGAGGTGCGCTTCTTCTCGTCTTGGGTGACGATCAGGCGAATGGGCTTGCCTTTGCGCAGGCAGTCGGCCGCGTTGGCTTTGATGAATGCGCACAGGGCCGACCATGCGCCATGCCCGCGGAGGACGAACTCGCGATAGATGAGGGCTTCAGCCATGAAACCCGCCCTTGAGATTACGTCTGCTCATGCTCAACACCCGCGCCAAATAACATGGCGTGAATATCAAGCACGACAGCCGTAAAACCTAGCGGAGTTCCATCAAAATACTTGCCAGAACGACGGGCGGAGCATATCCACGGGCTGAAAGTCGACGTGCTCCATGTACTGCATGGATTCCTGGTCGAAGAACAGGCCCAACTTCCCTTCAAACTCACCATTGCGCTGCTTGTCGATAATCAGCAGTGCGTCGGGCGTGTTGGGGTCGAGGTGTTCGCCGGCCTGTCGCGCGGCCTCCTTGGCCTTGTTCCGCCACACCACAATGACGTTATCCACTTGATCGGTGATGGCGCCGGAGCCCTTCACGTCCATCTTGCCGGGCGGCAGGGTTTCGTCCTTCGCCTTGCGCGAGTGAGCCACCAGATGGATGTGCATTCCCGTGTCCCGGCCGATGGTGCAGATCGCATCAAGGAACAGCTTTTGTGCCGTGTAGTCGTCCTCCGAGATGCCGCACTTCATCAGGCTATCCACAACAAAGTGTTTTACCTTCAGCTCTTGCGCGGCGTAACGCATCACGGCGAGGATCTTGTCGGCGTGAATCTGCCCCTGCTGGTCGTAGAGCCACAGCCAGTCAGACCACACCTCATGCACGCCCAGCACCATTTCCCGGTCGGGGTGACGACAGCCGGCCGTCTGCCGCATCATCCGGGCGAGCGTGACCACGGGGCGCATTTCAAAGCTGGCAATGCACACCGGCTCCCGCTGGCACACAAAGCCGACCATGGCCTGACCCAGCGCCAAGGATTTGCCGTGCCCGTTCATCCCGCTCCACAGCGTCACCTCGCCGGGGCGGAAGCGGATCTTGTCGCGGGTCCGCTTCCACGGGAGCATGGCGCCGTGCATCTGCTCGCCGTTCAGCAGGTAATCGGCCACCTCTTCGGCGTAGGCGCTGGCCGGGATGATTTTGTGGGCGGCTTCGGTGCTCTCCATGTAGAGGCCAAAGTCGATGTTGTCGCGGATCATGTTGGCGCCGCTCATGCTGCCACCTTCGGTGCAATGGGTGAGTATTCGGCCTCTCCCCTATCCCAGCGGAACCCCAGCTCGCCCGGCATCCACTCCAGAACGAACACGTCGAGCTGCTTGACGTACTCCTTCAGGCGGTCGCACAGGCGCAGCAGCGCATCGCTGTAGCGGTCGGCCTGTACGCAGACCTTGAGGCCCACCAAGGGGCGAAGGTCAATCCGGGACACGGGAGAAGATTCGAGCATGGCTATTTCGACGCTGGTATCCGACCACTGCCACCACTTCACCTGCTCGTAATCGCCGAACAATATCCACACGTCGCCAGGAGGAAGGCGACCCGCCATACGAATTTCGACCAAAGGCTGCATCGAGCTCAGGAGCATCAGAGGCACCCCGCAAATATCTGGTCTTGCCCGCTCGCCCCTGCCCTCGGCGGCGGCAAGTCTTCGTCCTCCCACCCTTTCGCGTTCAGCCACGTCGAGGGGTGCGGGATGAACTGCCCGCCGTCCTTGATCCAGTCGGGCCGCTTCTTCGCCCTCGCCAGCGATTCGAGCATCTGAGCCTGCAGGTTGTCGTCAGGGTTGATCTTCGCGAAGACCTTCTCCGCCTGCCCTTTGCTGACCTTCTTCGGGTAGGCAGACCAGAACGCATCAAACGCGCTCGCAGAGAGTTCCTTCCTTTCCTTCCTTCCTTCCTTCCCCTCGCACGCGTCGTCACGCGTGAAAGGCGCGACTTTTACGCCACTTTCACGCGTGGCCGTTTTTTGGTCGGGAAGCGTTGATGCAGCCTCCTTGTTGTTGATGACCTGATGCTTTGCGAAGCCGGGAATCCACGCATAGATGCAGCCATCCACCTCGTAAAGCTGGATGAGGCCGGCGCCGACAAGCTCCGTGCCCAGCACTTCAGGGTCCGCATCGTCGGCCGGCAGGTATCGCATTTTCAGCGTCTTCGGCTTCCACGCGAGCCGCCCTTCCCTGTCGGCCTCACACCACAAAGACACGTAAAAGAGGCGTGCAAGTGGCGTCAGGCACACGATGTCTTCAGACGTGAAGAACTCGGGCTTGATCGTTCTGATTCGGGCCATTACACCAGCCCCCTTTCCGCTTCCATGCGCTTCACCGCGTCCTCACTCCTGCCGGCGATCAGCGCCCGCATCTGTCCCCATGCCACATTCCGTGCTTCGATGGTGCCGGCCGACTTCAGCAGGCTCATGGCGCGCTCAATCTTGTCTTCGCGCTCGTGGTCCGTTGCACGCTCCACCTCAAGCGGTTCTTGATCTTTGTACTCAGTCTTGATATGTTTAAGCATTGATGGCTCCTGTTTAGCCGTTAATCACGCCCCGGATCGTTTGCGCGATGCCGGGGTTTTTCTTTAGAACTCTTCGACCGCCCACCCGCCGCCGTCCTTCTTGGCTTTGGGGCGAATCGCCACGAATCGAAACGGGTGCATGTCTGCCGCAACCTTGATCTTCACGCGCGCGTCATCAGCCCAGTAGCCTTTCACTTCGTGCATTTCGAGATGGCCGGAGCGAAGCATCACGGCGAAGTCGGGCGTGTAAAACGTGTTGTCAGCGAGCCGCAGCTTGATTGCCTCAAACTTGTACCAAGCCACCTCGCCCGCCGCCTTCTGGGACTCAAGGAGGGCCGCATAGGCCGCTTCCGTCTTGTTCATCGTGCCGGCCTTGAGTCGGCCAAGCGCCTGCAAGCCCTTCGTGGATGCGCTCATTGAGGCAACCTCAGCCCGCAAGTTTTGGCTCCGCTGTGATACTGCAGCCATGCCAAGAACGCGCCTACCGGCGTATCCCTGGCTGCGCCCAACGCAGTACGAACCGCGCACCACCCGTAAGCCTTGGCCTCATGCCGTTGCCGGCAATACCACTTCCCGTTGATCCGGTAGATGTGCGGTTTCTTGTCGATATTTGCCATCAGTGCAAAACCTCCTGTTTGCGCCGTGCCACTTCCATGTTCAGCGCCATGAACCCGGCAAAACATGCTTGGTGCCACTCGGATTCCGGCTCGTTACCCGCAGCTTCGGACAGGTCGATAGCGGCCTGCTGAGTAAAGCTGCAAAGATCCTCGTCGCTCAGTTGATGCAGGTAGTCGTCCATCTCTTCTTGGGTCATCAGTGCAACGCCTCCGCAGGCTCGTCGCGCTCGATCTCGTCAAGCAGCAGCTCCAGGCTCTCTTCCGTCAGGTCGCGCTCGCAGGTGCGGAACAGGCGGATCGTGAGGTTCGCAATCAGCGTGCCGCGCTCGGTGTAGTCCATCGCGTCAAGCCCGGTGTTGATGCCAGCGACGATGCGGCTAAGGCTTGATTGGACTTTGGTTTCGTTCATGACAGACCCTTCAGCAGCGCCTGAAGCTGCTTGTACTTCTGGGCGTCCTCGCCGGCCTCGAGGATGTTGGCCTCAATCTCCAGCGCAGCGTTGTCGATGTCGTCGGCCAGTGTCTTCATGGCGGACATGGCGGTACGGACGCGCGCAGAGAGCGCCGTCAGCTTGTCGATTGCACCCTGCTTGGGCATGGCGGGTTTCTCCGGTTGTTTGGCTTCTTTGACGGCTTTGGGCGGAGCCTTGTAGGCTTCCTTGATGGCGACACGGGAGAACGTCCCGCGCGACGGCTCGGCGACGAGGCCGGAATCCACCAGCGTGCTCATGCAACCGCGGATCGTGTGCAGGTCGATGGTGTGGCCCTTGCGGGTCAGTTCCCGGCGTACCGCTTCGATAGCCCACTCGTCAGCGATAGGCACGGCGGCATAGACCTTTTGCGCGACTGACGAGAGCCCGCGGTGAATGGAGGAAAAGCGTGCTTCGTTCAATTGCTCACCTGCTTGTTTTTGAGAAGCGCCCGCAGGCGTTCGATTTCGGCTTTCAGTTCGGCCTTGTCGCGCTGCAGGGCTTCGATGAGATCAGCGGCCCAGTCGAGGCCCATGCGGCGCAGTCATTGTACTCGGCTCATTTTTTAAGCCGCTCAATCAAAACGCCACGAATGAATGCAGGGTCCGCCTTGTATTTCCTCAAAACCATCCCAACCGCCGAATTGAGGGCCTTGTCGTTTCCATCCGCAAACTGCTTTGCGGCGTTCGATCCCATCGCCTCGAAAATCGCCGCATCAAGCTCGGCAGGCATGGACGCAAGAAGCTTCCTTTTGGCCTTTTCCGCATCCTTGCGGCGCTGCGTTCCGGGCGGCGTCACCCTTCGCTTCCCGGCCATAAATCGCTTTGCGCAAAGACGCATCTGCTCGTCCGTCTCACAAAACCCAGCAGCCATGCAGCGGCCAACGTACCACGCAACCTCAACGCGACGGCTCCACCAATCCGTGCCATCCAGAACAGGAAGAAGCGCCGTAATGACTCGGATTTTTTCCGCAGAAATATTGAAATTCATCCTCGAAACCACCTCACAAAAGTTCTGCGCCACGCGTATCCGCGAGCGATGCTCACCACCGTGAAGATGCTGGTGATCTGCAAGTTCTCGGCGAAGCTGGTTTCGATGTTCCAGATCGGCTGAACGACGAAGTGCCACAGTAGGCTTGAGATCACGAAGCCGCTGCCGATGTTGGCGAACTGCTCGATGAGGGACGAGAGGCGGGATTGCATGGCCTATTCCCGGTTCGCGCAGCCGATGCACTGGGCGTCAGCCAAGCGGGCCTTCGCTTCGTGGCCGCACTTGATGGGCGTGCCGTCCGGGTTCGTGTCGAGCCAGCGGGTTGTGTGCAGGCGGGAAATCTGAACAGCCGTGGCCTCCATCGACCCACAATCAAGCGTGAATCTCTGCCCGACTTGCACGCGGTACGTTGACGGCCCCCCGCGCGGCTTGTCGCTGGTCTTGGACGAGTGACAGCCATACGTCCAGCCCGGCGCCATCACGGTCTTGGCGTGGGGCGTGTCGGCGTGCTTGTAGCCTTCGCGGACTGCCATTAGCGGGCACCCCAATTCGCAAACCCACTTTCCGTGCATATCAGCGGATTAATAACGGATAGGTTGCAGCAAAAAATCCCCTGTGAGTGACAGCAGTTCCAGCAGGATTTCGGCACCGCAACGCTGTGCGCCGTGATGGCCCCGACGCTCTCGGCCGTGAAAGGCACCGGCTCCGCAGAAAGCATTTCCTCAGCCAGCAGCGCCGCATACGCAACGCCGTCCTCCAAGGAATCCTGATGCGGCCTGGCCGGGTTTTGGAACACGCGAACCTGCTTCAGCACGGCCATGAACAGCCAGCCTTCAGCAACGGACAGGGACTTGCCGGTGATCGCATTGAAGGCCGCTACGGTCTTCGCCATGCTGCGTTCGCCTTCCGGCTTGTCGTAGGTAGCGGCGCGGTCGCGCATGTGCTTGGCGGCTTTTTCGAGCACGTCGGTGGCTTTCATTTCTTGAGCGCCTCCCAGTAGCCAATCCAGAATTTCCACGCCCACAGCGGATCGAAATGGACTTGGACGCGGACGGCGTTACCCGGATGGGCGGCGCGGTAGGTAACGAGATCAAAGATTTTTGCGGTCACGGTGCGTGCTCCGAAAAGGTGTTTTTGGTGGTTGCGGTCAAGATCACTACCGACACGGAGGCGCCGGCAAATTCGTTGTCGAACACCCGCGACCACTCCAAATCCCAGCCGGGCAGAACATCTTTCCCTTTGGCGGAGGCCGGCAAGATGGCAACTAGGCGACCACCCTTGGCCAGCAGGGCGGAAGCGTGCTCAATGTGCAGCTGCCAGCGTCCAGAAGCAAACGGCGGGTTCATGACGATGCGGTCGAACTTGTAGGCGCTTTCCCATTTCAGAAAGTCTGACTGCGCTACGTTGAACCCCTTGGCTTCCAGAACCTTGCAGTGAAGCGGGCTGATTTCAACGCAGGTAGTTACGGTCTTGGGCATCAGGTCTGCCAGCGAGCCGGTGCCGGCGCTCGGCTCCAAGCACTCGTGATGCGGACCGATCTGAGCCGTATCTACCGCCACCTGTGCCAACCCCTCCGGGGTCGGGTAATACTGGTGCGCCTTCTGGTCGGGCAGGCAGCCAGAGGCCGCCACTTCCTTGATCGCATCGCCGGGATGGAAGTCGAACTCGAAATACTCTCCGCCGCGCTCGTTGCTGACCTTTACGCCGCCGAGATAGGCCAGCACCCGCTCTGCTTCTTTGCGAGCCTGGCTGACAGCCCCCGAATGGAACTGCACAGCGTTCTTGATCTCACTCCGGCGGTACTTGTTTCGCCACGCATCCGGGCCGGTGTTTTCGGTGAAAACGTAAGCCTTTTCCATGGCAGCCAAGAGGGCCACCACAGCAAACGGCAGCGGCCGACCCATCATCACAAAGCTCTTGCTCTGCTTTTTCGGCTTGGCGCGGAACTCTGGGGGAATAGCCAGCGGGTAGAGGTGGGCCAAAACGCAATTCAGCCGCCAAGCCATATCGGGATGCACCTCAAGGTGCGCAGTCCCGCACTTATAAGCGCGCAGCCGTAGGGCTCCGCCATCCAGCGTTACCCATTCGCCTCGGCGCTCTCTGCGCGCGAAATCGACCACGCTGCTTGATGCGTCCCACTTCGGCTCTTCGCGACCCATGAACTTGGCGATCACGCAGCGCAGGTCGTTGATGAATCCGACGCGCTCCCATGCCGTGGTGCCGTAGGACGTAACCAAGTTAGCGACAATCATCCGGTTGCGAAATGCGCCGGGCGAGTTCGTGACATGCTCACCGGATAGCGCACGAAAGATGCCATCAACGCGCTCAGCAAGGAACTTTGCCCGGCTATTCAGCAGGCCAATCAGCGTGTCGCGAACAACCGTTTCCTCAAACTCAGGCGCGGTCTGCTCCCGGATCACCTTATTCCACTCTTCGCGGCGCGCTTGGGGCATGGCGTCATACACGTCGGTAAGATTGAGCGCCTTTGACCAGTACGCGGCATTCAGGGCAGCAACAGCGCCATCCTCCTGAAACATCTGAGCCGCGGACGTTTGCATCGAGAGGCGCCCGCGGTCTTCGTTGGCGTTCCCGCTAAGGAAGTAGTCAATGACGGCCTTGCAGGTGTCGCCCTCGGCAAACTGAGCCACGGCAGCGATGCGCTCGCGGGCTTGCCGGTATTGGCCTACCAGTCCATCCACCATGTCCGTCGAGGACGGGGCGAAGAACTCGTCGAGGAAGTCGTCGCCGGAAACCAGGCTCACTTCGCCTGCGAATCTGTCGTTCACTCCACACCTCCCCACCGACGACGGCGCCGGATCAGCGAAATCAGCTTCTCGGAAACGCCCAGCTCGGCGGCCAGCACGACGGCCTTCTCGCAATACTTCCGGCTCAACGGCGGTCGGGCACGGATGCGGCGCACTTGCTGTACGGTCAGCACGGCACGGCCGTTGGCCTCGCCCTTGCCGTGGTACGGGATCAGGTATTCAGCAGCGCGGCCCTTGGGCAAGGCGCGGTCAATCGTGGTGACGCCGGCTTGGTAGATCAGTGTTGCGGGATCGATCTGCGTACACATCAGGCAGCCCTCCTGACCATCAAGGCTTGACGGGCGACCTGTCCTGCCGTGAATTCCTCGCGGGTTGCCAGCAGAGCGGCGCGAGTGCGGGCGTTCTGGTCATGGACGGACCGGGCGCGGGCTGCTTGCGGGGTTTCGTGCCAGCCCATCGTTTTGCAGATGGCAGCCGACACGAAGCCGTGCGGGTTGCGGGTATTGACGCAGCGGTCGGTTTCTTCGCCGGAGGACGTGCAGCGCATCAGGCCGGCGCAGTCTTTACATTCAGCGGGGGCGTTCATGCCGTCACCTCGTCATCCGTGGTGATGGTTTCGGGTTCGTCGAGAGGGCGGATCGGGCGGAGGATTGCATCCATAACAACCCGCTGTTTGTAATAAAACAACCCCCCTTCGAGTGATCTTGATGGAATGCCATGCTGCCCGCTCTCCACAACCCAAGACGCACTGGCAGCCCCCCTCCAAACGGAGTGAGACATCCCACATACCGAGCGGCATTGAAATTCCCCGCAGAACGGCGCCACGACCCTCACGACAAGGCCGACCATTTCCGGGGTATGCGTCGCCCTGACCACAATAGCCAGATCGCCAACTTTGCAATTGAGAGTCATACGTGCGCTCCCATGTCGTCGCAGGGCGTGGCGTAGATCGCCATCACGGGGCCGATGCGCTTGAGGATCACGGCGCAGCCATCGACGCGCCGGCCGGGCGTGCAGTGAGCGTCAAGGCAGCTCGGATCGTTGATGAGGTCGCACCCGAAGCACGGCCCTCTGGTGGATCTCAGCTTCTCCGCCGCCCGATACCCTTCCGGGGCTTCGTTGGGATTCACAGATCACCCCCAATTAGCCATTTGCGAGAAACCGCACCGAACCTGATGCGGCCCTTTTTGCGCAAAGCCTGGAGGCGGGCATCAAGGACTCGGAAGGTGTATTTCCCGGACGCTTTCGCCAAGTCAGAAAGCTGGTCGTAAAGTGCAATCTCCATCCGGGATGCCGTATCGACACCAGAATTGATAACGCGAACAATTGCAGCATCCAACCTGTCGTACTGGCTCACAGCGCACCCCCAATCCAGCGCAGCAAGGCATCCACCAGCGCGTTCGCGTAGGTCAGGGCCACGTCAGCGGCGATGCCGACAGCGTGCATAGCACCGCCAGTCACCAACATCAGCGACAGGACGATAAACGCCACCAGTCCGCACACAACCCACAGCGGGGCCGGCTCGTTGTCGCGGGGGATGCGCGGCGCCTTCTTGACGAACGGGATTTGCTCCTGCTCTTCCACAAGCTCCATCGCGGGCTTGCGGCTGGCCGCGCAGTCGGCACCAAGGGAAACGGTGATCTGCTCGATGTCGATGCCGTTATGAATGTCGCTCATGGCTTTCTCCTAGCGGGGGCGCCGGCAGTTCCCACAGAGCGGGGACGAGGCGATGAATTGAGTGGACGCGGTGCGGTTCTTGTTGCAGCAGGGGCAGCGGCGCATTGCCGGGGTGTGGAGCTGCAGCATCCGGGCGCTGTTGTCCCGGTAAATCTGCTCGCGGGTGGCGGCGCTGTAGTGGGGAATGAACTCTCCCACCGCTAAACTCCTTGCGTTGTTGTAGCGGGGGTTTCGCGGGTCAAGGACTTTGACTTGGCGCGTTGCCGCGCCAGCGGTTTCGGTCTCGCCGCCACGCCCGTTCCAGGCGTGTGCGCATCGATGAGTGCCACCACTGCGGTGTAGCCCACCTCTTGGGATGCCCGCAGGAGTGCTGCGCTATTGACGCGGGCGGTGTGGGTGTCCGGGGCTGCGACAACGCCGTTGCGGAAAACGGGTGACGTGTTGCTTTCTGGGCGGAGTTCGCTTGCTACGCTGGAATCATTGGGGTTCATGGCGGGGTGTGTGATGAGGTTAGGATTTGCGAAGCACAGACCAATCAACGCCGGGGCATATTTCCTCGCAGAGGACAGCTCTGTCGGTCAGAACCTCAATTTCGGGGGCGTATTTCGCCGGTACAGTTCCATTGGAAACCCACTGTTGAACCGTCTGATACCTCTTGACCCCCTTAAGAAGCCGGGCCGCGTTGACGGGGCCACCAAGAAGGCCAACCGCTCTATAAACGGAGTTCTTTTTGCTCATAGACAAGATTCTATACAAGAAAAACTAGCAACTCAAGGCGAGCACCAAGAAAATCTTGCGATGACAGGGGTTCGAACGCCCCTAAATTCGCGGCTTTGACATCCTCCCCGCCCTAAAGAGCGGGGATTCCTAACCTCACGATCAGGACTTTCTGTTT
>APMI01025036.1_pt1 | contig 11509 bp, 10 predicted proteins | sample 667938 | NCBI WGS metagenome assembly APMI01 (sample SAMN01084076, study PRJNA167559) | wastewater metagenome | biome: Wastewater | place: Denmark: Ejby Moelle, Odense | collected 2011-11-28 | reverse complement strand
ACGACGCCAAATATGGCGTGCGCGATTATCGCGGCGGCGGGCGCTCCTCGGCGCGCGAGACGGCGGCGCGCGTGGCGGCGGGCGCGGTGGCGCGCAAGGTCATTGCGGGCGTGACGATCCGCGCCGCGCTGGTGCAGATGGGCCCGCACAAGATCGACCGTCGCAACTGGGACTGGGATCAGGTCGCGCAGAATCCCTTCTTCTGCCCCGACGCGCAGGCGGCGGCGATGTGGGAGGGCTATCTCGACGGCATCCGCAAATTGGGCTCCTCCATCGGCGCGGTGGTGGAAGTGCAGGCTGAAGGCGCCCCGGCGGGCTGGGGGGCGCCGATCTACGGCAAGCTCGACGCGGAGCTGGCGGGCGCCTTGATGTCGATCAACGCGGTCAAGGGCGTCGAGATCGGCGACGGCTTCGAGACGGCGACCTATAGCGGCGAGCAGAACGCCGACGAGATGCGGATGGGCAATGACGGCAAGCCGCTGTTTCTGTCCAACCACGCGGGCGGAATCCTGGGCGGCCTGTCGACCGGACAGCCGATTGTCGCGCGCTTCGCGGTGAAGCCGACCTCCTCGATCCTGACGCCGCGCCGCACCATCGACAAGGCGGGCCATGAGGCCGAAATCCTGACCAAAGGCCGACATGACCCGTGCGTTGGCATCCGCGCGGTGCCGGTGGCGGAGGCGATGGCGGCCTGCGTGCTGGCGGACGCATTTTTGCGTCATCGCGGGCAAGTGGGATAGCCTTGCCGTCAATGTGTCGCCGGTGACGACGGGAGACCCGGATGCGCGTGGACATGTGGTCGGACGTGGTGTGCCCTTTCTGCTGGCTGGGCAAGCAGCGCCTCGCTGCGGCGGCGCGGGCCGAGGGCGTCGAATTGCAGTTCGTTTGGCGCAGCTTCGAGCTTGATCCCAAGCGCGCGCGCATCGGCGAGCCAGGCCTCGTCGACGCCATCGCGAAGAAATACGGGATCAGCCGCGAGCAGAGCCTCAGCTCGCAACAGCAGTTGGCGCAGGCCTTCGAGCAATATGGCGGCGTCTATGATTACGAAAGCGCACGGCCCTCGAACACGTTCGACGCGCATCGGCTGACGCATCTGGCGGCCACGCATGGCCTCGCCGACGAGATGCAGGATCGCCTCATGCGCGCCTATTTCGGCGAAGGGCAAGCCATCGGCGATCACGCGGTTTTGCGCCGTCTTGCGGAAGAGATCGGCTTGAAGCCGGCCGAAATCGACGCCACCCTGACCTCGGACGCCTTCGCCGACGACGTGCGCCGGGACGAAGAGATCGCGACGCAGCAGCTCGACGTGCGGGGCGTCCCCTTCATCGTGCTTGAAGGCACGATGGCGATCTCCGGCGCGCAGCCCGTCGAAACGTTCCGCGCCGCGATCCGGCAGATGGCGGGACAGATCGCGGGTTAAGGCGTCGCGAAGCATGGAACGTGTGGACTCGTCGGCGCGTTTGCATGTGAGGCAATGTTGCGTCCTGCGCGCGACGAAGCGGAGAAACGTCGAATGGCAGACCTGGACGCCGCTCTCCTATCGCGTGTGCAGTTCGCATTCACGATCTCCGCGCATATCATTTTTCCTGCGTTCACCATCGGGCTGGCGAGTTACCTCGCCGTCCTGAACGGCGTGTGGCTGTGGCGCGGCGATACTGTCTATCGCGCGCTGTTCGACTACTGGAAGCGCATCTTCGCTCTCGTGTTCGGCATGGGCGTCGTGTCGGGCATCGTGATGACCTACCAGTTCGGCACGAACTGGAGCGTCTTTTCGGCGAAAGCCGGCGGAATTCTGGGGCCGTTGCTCGGCTATGAAGTCTTGTCCGCGTTCTTTCTCGAAGCGGGCTTTCTCGGCGTCATGCTGTTCGGGCGCGAGCGCGTCGGGCCGAAGCTGCATTTCTTCGCGACGTTGATGGTGGCGTTCGGCACGTTGATGTCAGCGTTCTGGATCCTTTCCGCCAATAGCTGGATGCAGACGCCGACCGGCCACGCCATCGACGCGCAGGGCCGCTTCATTGCGGTCGACTGGTGGAAGGTCGTGTTCAACCCGTCCTTCCCCTATCGTCTCGTGCATATGGTGCTGGCCTGCTACCTGACGACGGCCTTCGTCGTGGGCTCCGTCGGCGCGTGGCATCTGCTACACGGCGCGGGCGGGCGCGAGGCGCGCGTGATGTTCTCGATGGCGATGTGGATGGCCTCGATCGTCGCGCCGATCCAGATCCTCGCCGGCGACGCGCATGGCCTCAACACGCTCGAACATCAGCCTGCGAAAATCGCCGCGATGGAGGGCCATTTTGAAACGCAGACGCGCGCGCCGCTGATCCTGTTCGGCATGCCGAGCGTTGCGGAGGGGCGCACGAAATACGCGTTCGAGATCCCGTTGCTCGGGTCGCTGATCCTCACGCATTCGCTGGACGGCGAGTTGAAGGGCCTCAACGCCTTTCCGGTTGAAGATCGTCCCGACCCCGTCATCCCCTTTTTCGCGTTCCGCGTCATGGTCGGGCTTGGCATGTTGATGGCGGGACTTGGCTTGTGGAGTCTGTGGCGGCGCTGGCGCGGGCGGCTCTTCGACGATCGCTGGCTCCTGCGCGCGGCCTTCGTGATGGGTCCGAGCGGCTTTGCGGCGCTGTTGTCGGGCTGGTTCGTGACGGAGACGGGACGACAGCCCTTCCTCGTCTATGGCGTGATGCGCACTGCGGAAGGCGCTTCTCCGATCGCGGCCGCCTCGGTCGCGGCGTCCCTGACGGCGTTCGTGCTTGTCTATCTGCTCGTGTTCGGATCGGGCACCCTCTATGCCCTCGGGTTGATGGCGAAACCGCCGGAGCCCTTCGAAACGACGCGGGATGATGACTCGCCGCTGTCGGCCAGCGTCACGCCGCATGGCGTCAAGACGGCGAAGGAGGGCGCGTGATGGAGCAGCTCGTGCTGATCTGGGCGGGCGTGATCGCGTTCGCGGTGCTGGCGTATGTCATGCTTGACGGGTTTGATCTGGGCGTCGGCATCCTGTTCTTCGTCACGCCGCATGACGAGGACCGCAAGCAGATGCTCGCCTCCATCGCGCCGGTGTGGGACGGCAACGGCACCTGGCTGGTGATGGGCGGGGGCGGCTTGCTGGCGGCGTTTCCGCTCGCCTACGCGATCATCATGTCGGCGCTCTACGCGCCGATCCTGATCATGCTGCTGGCGCTCATCTTCCGCGGCGTCGCCTTCGAGTTCCGCGAGCGCAGCGCCCATGCGCGCGGCGCATGGGACGCGGGCTTCGCGCTCGGCTCGCTGGTCGCGGCGTTCGCGCAGGGCATGACGCTCGGGGCGCTGGTCGAGGGCTTGCGCGTCGAGAACGGCGCTTACGCAGGCGGCGCGTTCGACTGGCTCACGCCCTTCTCCGTGCTGACGGGTCTCGCGCTCATCGTCGGCTACGCGCTGCTTGGCGCGACGTGGCTGATCTATCGCACCGAGGGCGCGTTGCGCGACCGCATGCGGGGCTACGCCAAAATCGCCGCGCTCGGCGCGCTCGGCGCGATCGGCGTCGTCAGCCTGCTGACGCCGATCATCAACCCGGTTTACGCGGCGCGCTGGTTCGCCGCGCCTGCGATCTATTATTCGGCCATCGTGCCGATCCTGGTGGCGATCGCGGGCGTCGTGCTGTGGCGGGCGCTCGCCTTGCCGGGGCGCGACTCGACGCCGTTCCTCGCCTCTCTTGCGCTGTTCGCGCTGAGTTTCATCGGCATCGGGATCAGCTTCTATCCCTATATCGCGCCGCCCTCGCTGACGCTGGCGCAGGCCGCCGCCGACCGCAGCAGCCTCGTCTTTCTGCTGGCGGGCGCGGCGTTCCTGATCCCGATGGTGATCGGCTACAACGCCTACGCCTACTGGACCTTCCGCGGCAAGGTGGACCCGCAGGAGGGGTATCATTGAGCGACCCTCCTCCTGAACCGGGATGGGGCGCGCGGATCGGCTGGTTTCTGGCGCTGTGGCTGGCGGGCGTCGTCACGCTGGGCGTGGTGACGGCGGTGTTGCGGTGGGCGTTCGCGCGGTGAACGCCGCGTCCGTCACGCCCCCATCAAGGTCACCACATGCATGGCGACGCTCGACGCCAGCCCCTGCAAATCGTAACCGCCTTCGAGCAGCGAGACGACGCGGCCGCCGGCGTGTTTCTCGCCGACTTCCAGCAGTTTCTCAGTGACCCAGGCGTAGTCCGACTCGACACAATTGATGTTGGCGAGCGGATCGCGGCGGTGGCAGTCGAAGCCGGCGGAGATCAGCACGAGATCAGGCGCGAAATTGTGCAGGCGCGGCAGCAGCACCTCCGAAAACGCCGCCTTGAACTGCTCCGATCCATCGCCCGCCTGAAGCGGCGCGTTGACGACGTTGTCATGCTCTCCCGTCTCGGTCTTGGCGCCGGTGCCGGGATAAAGCGGCATTTCATGGACGGAGCAGAACATCACCGACGGGTCGTTCCAGAAAATGTCCTGCGTGCCGTTGCCGTGGTGAACGTCGAAGTCGATGACGGCGACGCGGCCCGCGCCATGCACCTTCTGAGCGTGGCGGGCGGCGATGGCGGCGTTGTTGAAGAAGCAAAATCCCATCGGGGTCACGCGCTCGGCGTGGTGGCCGGGCGGACGCATGGCGACGAAGGCGTTCTTGACCGTCCGCGTCATCACCTCGTCCACAGCGAAGCAGGCGCCGCCGAGAGAGTAATACGCCGCCTCAAGCGAGCCCGGCGCCATGACCGTGTCCTGATCGATTTCGACCACGCCCTCTTTCGGCGAATTGTCGCGCAGACGCGCGATGTAATTCTCGGGATGGACGCGCAGGATCTTCTCGTCATCGCCGCGCGGCGCCTGATCACGCAGAAGCGGTTGAAAACGCTCCATTTCCAGAACACGTTCGATCACGCGCAAACGGTCGGGGCGCTCGGGATGGCCGGGCCCCATGTCGTGCCCGTAACCTGCGCGGTGGGTGATCAGCAACGTGCTCAATTTTTGTCCGCCCTTGGGTGAGGGCGCAGTTTGGCGAGCGGCCCCACGCTTTGTAAATGCGGATTCGTGGCAACACCGCCCGTTTATCGACAGACCTTCGTCTCTTGCGCGCTTGCGTCGCAGGGGGCGTCATGCTCCGGTGCGGCGCTTGGACGATCTGGCGCGCCGCCTTGCGACATCCGCGTCGTTCGCCTTCCGGGTCGTTCGCCTTCCGGGTCGTTCGCGTTCCTGTCCGCGCCAAGTGTAGCTTTCATGCAACGCCGTCGGCAAAGTCGGCGCAGGCGTGGCGCCCAAACGGCGCATTTATGGTTAGTGAACCATTAAAGGGGTATGTCCTCCCCAAGAGGCATTTTTCAGGGGCCGCCACGTGAAACGACTTTCTTTCGCCCTCCTCCTGGCCGTCTCCGTCGCCGGCTGCCAGATGGTGTCGACGCCGGACCCGGTCCTCAGCTCGCGGGACGTCGAGTATTTCGCCAAGGCGCCGAAGGCGGACATCAACAGCGAGTATCTGCGCTATCTCGTCGACGATCCGACCGGCGAAGCGCCCGGCACCATCGTCATCGACACCAAGCGCAATTTTCTGTGGTACGTGCTGCCGAACAGGAAGGCCGTCCGCTACGGCGTCGCCACCGGCAAGGAGGCCTATGGCTGGACCGGCAGCGCGACGATCAAGGTCAAGAAGGAATGGCCGACCTGGATGCCGACCGAGGAGTTGATGCAGCGCTGGCCGGAATTTGGCGTCTATCGTTCGCATGGCCCGCTCGCGGGAGGCCCCGACAACCCGCTCGGCGCGCGCGCGCTCTACCTGTTCGACGCAAATGGCAAGGACACGCTCTACCGCATCCACGGCACAAATGAGCCGGAGAAGATCGGCCAGAACGTGTCGACCGGCTGCATCCGCATGCGCAACATCGACGCTGTGGATCTCTACAATCGCGCCGGCGTGAACACGAAGGTGATCGTGAAGTAACCGACGCTTCGTCCCGGTTTTCACCCGGTCCGATCGAGGGCGCCCTTCGTGGCGCCCTTTTTCTTTCGCGTAGTGTCCGGCGGCGCCTCAGGCGCCGAGGATCGGCGGGCCGAGCGTGACTTCGACCACCTCCGGCGGCACGAACAGGCGCAGCGGCGCGATCGAGGTGCCAAGGCCCCCCGAAACGATGAGATGACGGTCGTTCTGGACGATGTGGCCGTAGCGAAAGCGACGATCCAGCTCGCGATTCATGTGCAGCGGCCCGAAATATGGCAAATTCACCTGACCGCCATGGGTGTGGCCGGACAGGGTCAGCGCGACAGGACGGGGCGGGGTTCGCGCAAAGATCCAGGGCTCGTGCGCGAGCAGGATCGCAGGCTCGTCGGCGCGGGTGCGCGACAGAGCGAGATCGAGATCGTCGTCGCCTCTGAACATGCCGCGCCGTCCCAGATAATGGGCCATCTGATCGCCCAGTCCAACCAGCCAGAACGGCTTGCCGAGATGGGTGATTCGCACCGCGTCGTTTTCGAGCGGCGGACAACCGGCGCGCCGCAGCGCCGCGCGGACGCTCTGGGCGTCGTCACGAGGCTCGGTCGGGATCGCGGCCGACCACCAGTCGTGATTGCCCAGAATCGACCAGACGCCGAGCGGGGCCGAAAGCCGCTTCAGCCCATCCGCCCAGGCTTCCGACCGAACGTGGCGGGTGACGAAACGATGGGTGCAGACGAAATCGCCGAGCAGCACCGTGATGTCAGGCTTCAGGGCGTTGGCCATGTCCACGATGTCGTGGACGCGCGCTTCGGAGATCCATGGCTCGCCGACATGCAGATCGGCGATCACGGCGATTCGCAGCGGCAGATCTGCGGGCCAGCCGGGCGGCGATACATGGTATCGCGTCAGATCGAGCATCCAGCCGGGCTCGACGCCAGCCGCATAGGCGGACGCGCCGATCAGAGTTGCGCCAGCCCCGGCGCCAGCGGTGAGGAAAGTGCGTCGCGTGAACGAGGACATGACACGTTCCACTGACGCGCGAATGCGGCGGAACAGCGTTCGCCGCGTCCCGCCGCAGAAGTAACCTTTACGGGCTCGCCTCGACGCTCAGGCCGCCTTGGCGCGCGGCGCGGTGGCGGCGGTCGAGGCGTCGACGGTGGTCTGCACCTGCGCGAGGATTACTTCCGTCGGCAAGCCAAGCTCACGCGCGACAGCGTAAAGGCCGAGCTGGCGGTAAAAACGCTGGAGAAATTCGTCCAGCTCCGGGCGAGCCCGATCGACGATATTGTCGCTGACATCGGACTGAGACATGGGGTGAGACATAGCAATAACTCACGCGGCGGGCGCCGGCAGAATGGCGATACGACGACCTTGCGTGAATTGCGTTAAGACGACGTGAACCACGCCGTCCGCGGCCGATCTCGCGCCAGGACGCGATCGGCCGCGTGTGCGGATCAGGCGCTCTGGCGCAGATTTTGCGACCGCACCCACGCCTCGCCGCGATCGAGCGCGCGGGCGAGGCGGTCGAACATGTCGTCGATTTCGTCCGTTTGCATGATCAGCGGCGGGCAGATCGAGATCGTGTCGCCGATGGCGCGCACGATCAGGCCCTCATCCTGCGCGAAGTTGACGATGCGCGGGCAGACCGCCTGCTTGGCGGCGAAGCTGCGCTTGGTCGCCTTGTCGGCGACAAGTTCGAGGCCGGCGACGAAGCCGACGCCGCGCAGTTCGCCCACGAGAGGATGATCGCGGAAGCGCTCCAGCCCTTTCCAGAAATGGGGAACGATGCGCTTCACATGGCCGAACACATCGTCGCGCTGGTAGATCTCCAGAGTCTTGACGGCGACGGCGGCGGCGACCGGGTGGCCTGCATAGGTGTTGCCGTGGCCGAAGGTGCCGATCTTGCGGCTCTCGTCGAGCATGGCCTGATACATGTCCTCCCCCACCAGCACGGCGGAGAGCGGCATGTAGGCCGACGTGATCTGCTTGGCGAGCGACATGGAGTCGGGCGTGTAACCCATCGCCTGACAGCCAAAGGGCTCGCCGAGGCGCCCGAAGCCGCAGATCACCTCGTCGTCGATGAAATGCACGTCGTATTTCTTCAGAACGGCGGCGACCTTCTGGTAGTAGCCCTTCGGCGGCACCAGCACGCCGCCCGCGCCCATCATCGGTTCGGCGATGAAGGCGGCGACCGTGTCCGGCCCCTCGCGCAGGATCATCTCCTCAAGCTCGTCGGCGCAGCGCTGGGAGAAGGCCTCTTCGCTCTCGCCATCTTTGCCGAAGCGATAATAATGGGGGCAGCTCGTGTGCAAAATCCCTTCGATCGGAAGGTCGAAATCAATGTGATTGTTGGGCAGGCCGGTCAGCGACGCGGCCGCCACGGTGACGCCGTGATAGCCCTTCAGGCGCGAGATGATCTTCTTCTTCTTCGGACGGCCCAGCGCATTGTTCATGTACCAGACGAGTTTGACCTGCGTGTCGTTGGCGTCCGAGCCCGAACAGCCAAAGAAGCTCTTCGACACCGGGAAAGGCGCGATCTCTTTCAGCTTCTCTGCGAGTTCGATCGCCGGGTCGTGGCTCTTGCCGGTGAACAGATGCGTGAACGGCAGACGCTCCATCTGGACGCGCGCGGCCTCGATCAGTTCGCGATTGTCATAGCCGAGCGAGGTGCACCAAAGCCCCGCCATGCCCTCGATGTAGTCCTTGCCGTCGACGTCGTAGAGACGCACGCCTTTGCCGCGCTCGAAAATCAGCGGGCCGGTTTCGCGGAACGCCGCGAGGTTCGTATAGGGGTGAATCAACGTCTCGACGTCGCGCGTCTGCAAATTGGTGAGCATCAACGGCCTCCCTTTGCGCGCGACAATGACGCAGGGCGTCCCGGAGCGAAACCCCGCGCCGCGAGAGGCGCCTATTCCCTCGCCACATATCGGCCCCGCCGAGCCGCGCTGAGCTGACGCACGTCAAGGCTCCATCTGGACAAATGCGGTGGATCATCGTATATTATGCTCAGTTTGAACATAATGAAGGCGGCGGCGAAACAGCAAGGCCCGCGCCTTCGTTCATCAGGCGCCCGGCGGTTTCCGGCGCGTTTCGGGAGGCAAGAATGCAGGTTGGGACCACTTCCGCCACCGCAAGCTCCGCCATGTTCGGCGGCGCGCAGCGCGCCGGCGTCGTGCCCCCGCTTTCGGAGGCGGCGCGCAAATATGGCGTGCTGCCCTATCCGGATCTGAGCTGGACCCCCGAGGTCGAGCGCGCGACGGCGCATCTTTACGAGAAAGTGAAGAAGATCATTCCCCCCGTGGAGTGGCCCTTCCACGCGCCCTACGTGAAGGCGATCAACGAGTTGAAGGCGCAGCGCAACGCCGTCATTCTCGCGCATAACTACCAGACCCCCGAGATCTACAACTGCGTCGCAGACGTCGTCGGCGACTCGTTGCAGCTTGCGCGCCTCGCCGAGAAGTCCGACGCCGACATCATCATTCAGGGCGGCGTGCACTTCATGGCGGAGACCTCGAAGCTGCTCAACCCGAACAAGACGGTGCTGATCCCCGACATGCGCGCGGGCTGCTCGCTCGCTGAGTCGATCACGGGCGCGGACGTGCGCGCGATCCGTGCGCGCTATCCCGGCGTTCCGGTCGTCGCTTACGTCAACACGTCCGCCGACGTGAAGGCGGAGGTGGACATCTGCTGCACGTCCTCGAACGCGGTGAAGATCGTCGAGAGCCTCGGCGCCGATCGCGTCATCTTCCTGCCGGATCGCTTTCTGGCGCAGAACGTCGCCGCGCAGACGAAGGTCAAGATCATCGCCTGGCATGGCGCCTGCGAAGTGCATGAGCGTTTCACGGCGGACGAAATCCGCCGCTACAAGCTCGACGATCCCACGATCCAGATCGTCGCGCATCCCGAATGCCCGCGCGAGGTGGTCGAGGTCGCCGATTTCGCGGGCTCGACGGCGGCGATGATCGACTACGTGAAAACCAAGAAGCCCAAGCGCGTTCTGCTCGTCACTGAATGTTCGATGGCAGACAACGTCGCCACCGAGACGAGCGGCGTCGAGTTCGTGCGGCCCTGCAATCTGTGCCCGCACATGAAGCGCATCACGCTGCCGAAGATTCTCGATAGCCTCGTCTATCTCAAGGAAGAGGTGACGATCGAGCCCGACCTTGCGGCGCGCGCGCGCCGCTCCGTGCAGCGGATGATCGACCTCGTCTAGGAGAAACGCGCATGGTCGGCTCGACCGTCATTCCATGCTATCGCTATCGCGACGCGGCAAAGATGATCGGCTGGCTGTGCGACGTGGTCGGCTTCCGCCGCCATGCGACGCATTTGGATGAAGAGGGCGGCGTCGCCCATGCGCAGCTAGTTCGGGGCGACGGCATGATCATGCTCGGCTCCTCGCGTGACGATGCGTTCGGCGATTTCACGTCGAGCGCGTATGTCGTGGTCGCCGATCCCGACGCCGTTCATACGCGCGCCGTCGTGGCGGGCGCGGCCAGCGTTTATGCTCCGCGAAACGAACCGCATGGCGGACGCGGCGCGGCGTTTCGCGATCCCGAGGGCGTGACGTGGGTCGTGGGCTCCTACGATCCATGGCGCGAGGCGTCATGACGTCGCGCCGGTTCTGACATATCCGCGTCCGGCAGGCCAAGGCGCCTCGTTTCAATCTCTGCTCCACTCTCTCTGAGCGGTCACGCCGGAGAACCCCTTAGACCCAGATGAGTTCAGCGCGTCGATGTCCTCTTCTCCCATCGTGATCATCGGCGGCGGCATCGCCGGACTTTTCACCGCGCTGAAGCTTGCGCCGCGCCCCGTCATCGTGCTGGCGGCGGCGGAGCTTGGATCGGGCGCGTCGTCCGTATGGGCGCAGGGCGGCATCGCGGCGGCGATCTCCGAAGGCGACACGGCGGAGAAGCACGCCGCGGACACCGTCGCGGCAGGCGCGGGCGTCGTCGATGAAGGCGTCGCGCTGAACATGGCGCGCGAGGCGCGCGAGCGCATCGAGGACTTGCTCAGCTACGGCGTGCCGTTCGACCGCGATCTGGCGGGCAAGCTGGTGCAGGGCCGCGAGGCCGCCCATTCCGAGCGGCGCATCGTGCGCGTGAAGGGCGACACCGCCGGCTACGCGATCATGATGGCTCTGGTGGACGCGGCGCGCAAAGCCCCTCACATCAAGGTTCTTCTGGGCGAGGCCGAGCGCCTGACCTTCGACGGCAAGCGCGTGACGGGCGTCGTCTCGCGCGCGCCGGGCGGGCGGGCGCTGCATCTTCCCGCCGGCGCCGTGGTGCTGGCGACGGGGGGCGTCGGCGGGCTTTACGCCGTCACCACCAATCCGCCGCAGGCGCGCGGCGCGGGCTTCGCCATGGCGGCGCAGATCGGCGCGACCATCGCGGACGCCGAGTTCGTGCAGTTTCATCCCACCGCCATCGACATCGGCCGCGACCCGGCGCCGCTCGCGACCGAAGCCCTGCGCGGAGAAGGCTGCACGCTGATCAATCGCGCGGGCGAACGCTTCATGCTCAAGATCGACCCGGCGGGCGGACTCGCCCCCCCCCGCGGGGTGGGGGCGGGC
>APMI01015392.1_pt1 | contig 11509 bp, 11 predicted proteins | sample 667938 | NCBI WGS metagenome assembly APMI01 (sample SAMN01084076, study PRJNA167559) | wastewater metagenome | biome: Wastewater | place: Denmark: Ejby Moelle, Odense | collected 2011-11-28 | reverse complement strand
TCGGCAATTTTCTGCCTGAACATCGTAGTCATTGCCCGCAATTCATCGTTGCTTAGTGACTGAAGTTTTGCGAATTCAACCTTGGCTTTTTCGACTAAAGGCGTGATGTTTTTTATATCGCGGTCGGATTTGGTACCGCCCGAAATCATTTTTAAAAATGAATTAAGCATTGTAGTAATGGGTTAAGCGAACATAAATTTGTTCAGTGTGGCATGCAAAGATAATGTATTCCGGCAAAAGGCAATAATCCCCGAAATACTGAATGGGTTATGGCAAAAGCAGTACCAAAAACAAGAAATCGTTTAGAAATAATATTTTCCCGACAAAGTGGCAGACAATTTAAATGCAGGGAAAAACCGGCAACTAAAATTCTGAGATTTTTTGTTTTCACAAATTCCTTATAAACAAACCGGGGCGTTGGTTTTGCCAGCGCCCCGATATAATTCTGTTAGTATTCGTCTTCGTGAAAGAAAAAATCTTCCTTAGAAGGATAATCAGGCCAGAGATCTTCGATGCTTTCGTATATCTCACCTTCATCTTCCAGTTCCTGGAGGTTCTCAATAACTTCCATAGGAGCTCCTGAACGAACACAGAAGTCCTGAAGCTCTTCTTTTGTAGCGGGCCAGGGGGCATCCTCAAGTTTTGAGGCTAATTCTAACGTCCAGTACATTTTCTCAAAAATTAGGTTTAAATTTTTTGCAAAAATAATCTATTCAACATAAAAATCAATACCTGCCTTAATTTTGTGAATAACTTGTTAAATATTAGGTGTTTTACCGACAAAAAGAGTGCTGTAATACCGGATTTTCCTGTATAATTTATTCTCAGGTATTGGGTAGTTTAGGTTTCCAGGGTAAATCGGATACGTGATTCATGTAAGCCAATTCGCGGGCAAGTACGAACAGGTAATCGGACAAACGATTCACATATCGTATCACAACTTCATCTACTTCCATGTGTACAGACAATTTAATAATTACCCTTTCGCTTCTGCGACAAATGGTACGACAAACATGGCTAAGCGACACAAGGGGATGTCCACCGGGCAACAGGAACGAATTTAAAGGTGGCAGATGTTGGTTCATTGCATCAATTTCCAGCTCAAGCGCATGTACATCATCTTCCGAAAGCGTTGGTAACGAACGGCTTATTTCCTTACCAGGGTCCGTGGCAAGTAACGATTCAGCTGTAAAAATGTTATCCTGTATCTGCAATAATATTTCCTGTGTGCGTTTGTCCGAAATCTGATCGCGCAGCATCCCTATAAACGAATTAAGTTCATCGAGAGTGCCATAAGCTTCAATTCTGTCGTGGTATTTGGGAACGCGCGTACCTCCTATCAGTGATGTTTCGCCCTTATCCCCGGTTTTGGTATAAATCTTCCTGTTGTTATCCATAATATATTTTCACCAGTTATGGCGATGATACTTCATTCGCTGATTATAATTACAGAAGGTATTATAACAACCAGTCCTGCATTAATTGTTCAAAAGCTGGGCAGCAGTAATAATATTGGTATTCTGATAATCGTCGGACACTTTTCCGTCCATAAGCCTGATAATACGGTGGGCATGCAGGGCGATGTCTTCCTCATGGGTAACAAGGATAATGGTATTTCCAGCTTTGTGAATCTGTTCGAGCACGCCCATAATCTCGTACGAAGTTGTGCTATCGAGGTTACCGGTAGGTTCATCGGCAAGGATAATGGACGGTTTGTTAACCAGCGCCCGGGCAATGGCAACGCGTTGACGCTGTCCGCCCGAAAGTTCGTTGGGTTTATGCGATGCGCGGTCGGTAAGTCCAACGCTGGCAATTACCTCGTTGGCGCGCTCAAGCCTGGCGGCTTTGGAAAAACCGGCATAAACCTGCGGAAGCATAACGTTATCCAACGCAGTACTGCGGGGAAGGAGATTGAAGGTCTGAAAAACAAAACCTATTTCTTTGTTACGGATCCTGGCAAGTTCATTGTCATTCAGTTTGCTAACGTCCTGGTTGTTCAGTATATACTGGCCACTGGTAGGCGTATCAAGGCAACCCAATAAGTTCATCAGGGTTGATTTACCAGATCCTGATGGGCCCATTAACGCTACAAATTCGTTTTTGTAAACGGATAGGGAAACCGAACGTAATGCTCTTACTAACTCAGTACCAACCTTATATGTACGCGTAATATCGGTTAAACGGATTATTTCCTGCTTACTCATATGTAATGGAATAAAATGATTTGATAACAAAAGTAGTAGTTTTTATAATGGCCCTTATTGAAATGCGCAAGATATTTCGTATTTTTTACCACTTACCAGCAAATAAAATATAATATTAGATAAACAAGGAGCCAAAACACCCCTGAGTGAAAATTCCGATTTAAAACTTCATGTTGAAAAGTCCCAGCAACAAAACCTTTGCGCAGGAAGGCGACATAATAAATGTAACGTTGAAAATATCTCAGATCCTGATTACCAGGTTCTGCCTCATTACTTCCTTCCTGAGAAATACAATCCCCATACGGAACAAATCAATACTCAGTGTAACACGTTCGTGGCCGGATATTTCGTCCCAGGCTTTTTGCATACCCGCTGACCAATGTATGTCGTCGAAAACAAAGATGGTTTCGGGATGTGAAATCTGAAGCAATGCATTGAAATTAGCCATAGTTGCATCATAGGTGTGATTCCCATCAATAAAAACCAGGTCAGCCTGTGGGGTTTCATTGATAACCTGAGGAAGCACAATATCGAATCGCCCGATATGCTGGGCAATATTTTCAAGTTTCATTGCACTGAAATTAGCCGCAGCCTGTTCCGATTTGGTGGTACATCCTTCGAGGGTAATCACTTTGGTATCACGCTTAGGCATAGCCAGGTATAAGGTGCTGATGCCTACTGATGTACCAAGTTCAATGATGGTGTTTGGTTTAAAATATTCGACAAGCCTGAATAAAACCATACCACATCGTTCGCTTATGGCACTGCTTTTTACAATGGAAGCAACCCTCACATACTTAAGCTTGTAGCTCATGTTACCTGCCCCGGAACCAAAGTCGGTACTTTCAATTACCTGGTATTTTTGGAGCAGGCGTTTCCTGAGTTGTCCTATCTGATTGTAGGCCTCATGATGTTCCTGGTTTTGTATTACCTGCTTAACTACATCACTGGTAAAAGCATTATCGGACTGATGACCTGAACCTGATTTCATCAGGTGTTGAAGGTATGCCAGAACCATAAAAATTGACTGCTTCATTTACAGGAATATGGTGATTTATTAAAATAATTTCACTTCGGAAACTATCCTTGTGTATTTTTGTTCCCATTTAGAACAAAAACCGGGACTCATGTTGTTTCAAAATATGATTGCGAAAATAAATAATTATCTGTCGCTCGTTAAATTTCCGCATACAATATTTGCACTTCCTTTCGCATTACTTGGGTTTTCACTTGCAACCATTCATACCAGCGAACCTTTAAGCTTACAACTCCTTCTGCTGGTATTGCTTTGTATGCTTTTTGCCCGTAACGCAGCCATGAGTTTTAACCGCTGGGCCGACAGAGATATTGATGGAATAAATCCCCGTACGGTACAACGCGAAATACCAGCTCGTAAAATCGGTGAGCGTTCAGCCTTAATATTTTGTATAGTAAATGCATTGCTTTTTATTGCAGCCACATGGTTTATCAACAGGCTCTGTTTCTATCTCTCGCCGGTTGCATTAATCGTAATATTAGGATACAGTCTTACCAAACGATTCACGGCACTTTCGCATTTTGTTCTCGGGCTTGGCCTGGCACTGGCACCAACCGGCGCTTATATGGCAGTTACGGGTAAATTCGACTGGATTCCTGTCATCATCTCTATATCAGTGTTATGTTGGGTGTCGGGATTCGATATTATTTATGCGTTACAGGATGATGAATTTGACAAACAAAACCACCTCCGGTCGGTACCAGTTTGGCTGGGGAGAAAAAGTGCGTTGAATTTATCGCTGGTATTACACATTATTACAGCCATACTGTTGTTTTCAGCCGGGCTGATGGGCACTTTCAAAACAATTTACTGGATTGGACTGGGAATATTCTGCATTTTGCTGTTCTACCAGCATACCATCGTAAAATTTAATGATTTAAGGAAAGTGAACGTAGCATTCTTCACGCTGAATGGTATTGCAAGTATTGTATTTGCGATATTTGCCATCACTGATTTATTCCTTTTAAAATAAATATCAGTTGCTTTTTCCCAACCCGACAGCTGCCAGAACAGCCTGGTCAAATATTTGCTTGTCTGCCGGGTGAAATTCGAAGGTAATGGGTGTATAAAAAATGGGCAAATCGCCTAAAATGGCTTCTGCATCTGCATTTTGCAGCCGTTTGGCATCTTTTTCGGTGGTTACAATCATTTTTCGCTTGGTAGGCAGGTATTTGAACTTATCTTTCAGGATGAGCAGATCTTTTTCAACAAACTGGTGGTGGTCGGGAAATTCCATGAGTTCCAGGTCAGTACAAAACCTGCGTAAGTATTCCTCCATGGGCCCGGGATTGCCTATGCCTGAAACCATAATTATTGAATACACACTCTCTTTCATACCCGAAAAATCGCATTGGCTCTTGTACACGGGCTCAAAAGGCAGATAGTTGATAAATGAAAAACATACAAGCTGCCTGGGGTAAGGCTTAATATCCTCAAGGAGTTGTTTGCGCACAATGGGTGAAAATATCCTGGGTGTTTTGGTAACGACAATGATATCAGCACGTTTCCGGCCCGAAATAGGTTCACGCAAACGGCCATAAGGCAAGAGCCAGTCCCTGTGATAGAGTTTAAAATAATCAGTAACCAGTATCGATATCTTAGGATTTACATACCTGTGTTGAAATGCATCATCAAGGATCACAACTTCAAGCCCCCCGACATTTTTAATCAATTCGCGTATGCCTTCCCGCCGCTTTTCGCAAACAGAAACATGTAGTGAATCAAATTTCTGGTGGTATTGCAGCGGTTCATCACCCAGGCTTTCGACAGTTTCGTTTTCGCCAGCAAGCCTGAACCCTTTGGTTTTACGTTTATAACCCCGACTCAAGGTAGCAACATTGGTACCTTCACCCAATAACCTTACCAGGTACTCAACCATTGGAGTTTTACCGGAGCCCCCGGCAATTAAATTTCCGACTGAGATTACCGGGATATCAAATTTTTCGGAGGGAAGAAGCTTAATATTAAACAGAAAATTCCTGGCACGTACAATAAGCCCGTACATCAAAGCAAAAGGAAAAAGAAAAAATCTGAAAGCTTCCATGTGATAAAGGTACAAACATTTTTTGCTGAACCTAACAAATTAAGCCCGGTTAATTATGATATTCAGAAAAACTGGTGTTTTTTGAAACAGTATCATGTCAGCAATTCGTTTTTAATATGATCATTACAGCGATTGGTTGTAAAAAATTGAATTTTTACTAATTTTACAGCATATAGTGACCTTAGGCCTTTAATATGATTTTATCCGAAATTACTTCTTACCTCAAATCGCTGATTCCATTAGGATTGCAGGAAAATTATGATAATTCCGGTTTACTCATTGGCCTGGAAGAAACGGAAATCAACGGAGTACTGATTTGTCTCGATGTTACCAGCGATATTCTTGACGAGGCGATTGAAAAAAAGTGTAATCTGGTTATCTCACATCACCCTTTGATTTTTTCAGGGCTTAAAAGTATTACCGGGCGCAGCCAAACTGAGCGGCTGGTAATGAGAGCTATAAAGGAAAATATCGCCATTTATGCGCTTCATACCAATCTCGATAATCATCACGAAGGGGTAAATTATTTACTGTGTCAGAAAATCGGAATACAACAACCAGAAATTCTGAAGCCAATGCCCGGAATACTCAGGAAACTGGTAACATTTTGCCCGGTTTCGCATGCCAACAATGTACGCGAAGCATTGTTTGCTGCAGGAACTGGTCATATCGGCAATTATGACAGCTGCAGTTTCAATTCGCAGGGCGAAGGAACATTCAGGGCACTGGAGGGAGCAACCCCATTTGTGGGCGAACCTGGCATACTTCATACAGAGGCCGAATTGCGAATCGAAACTATTTTCCCCGCGTACCTCGAAAACTGTGTAATTAAGGCGTTGAAGCATGCCCATCCTTACGAAGAAGTTGCCTATGATATTTATCCTTTAAGCAATCCACATCAGAAAACCGGAGCCGGAATGATCGGGAATCTTCAAAACGCAATAGATGCAAGAGATTTTTTACAAGGCATTAAAAATATTCTGAACATCGGGTGCATCCGGCATACTGAACTTAAAAATAAAAAAGTACAACGAATAGCAGTTTGCGGTGGCTCGGGCAGTTTTTTAATTAATGATGCAATTAACTGTGGAGCTGATATTTACCTAACCGGAGATATTAAGTATCACGACTTTTTTCTGCCTGGTGATACAATGATTTTAGCCGATATCGGCCATTATGAAAGTGAACAATTCACAAAAGAACTGATATATACCTTATTAAAGAAAAAATTTACTACCTTTGCACTCTTTATTTCCGGATCGAACACTAATCCGGTTAATTATCTGTAAATCAACATAAAACATTATAATCTGCTATGGCAAAAAGTCTTGCTAACCCAGCTGAATCAATCGGTGACGAGATCAATAAAGTTGTAAATGCTACTGAATCGGGCGAAACAACCGGAACGCATGTTCCCGTTGAGTCTTCGAAAGAGGAGACAGAAAGTTCGATTGAGAAAAAACTCATCGCCTTGTATACGCTTCAGCAAAACGATTCGAAAATTGATCGGATAAAGATTGTTCGCGGGGAATTACCACTTGAAGTGGAAGACCTCGAAGATGAAGTTGCTGGTCTTGAAACCCGGATTGATAATTACATCCAGGAAATTGAATTACTCGACAAGCAGATTGCTGACAAGCAGTTGGCGATTAAAGAAAGTCATGCGCTTATAAAACGTTACGAAGAGCAACAGAACAACGTTCGTAACAACCGCGAATACGATGCGCTTACCAAGGAAATTGAATTCCAGAACCTCGAAATTCAATTGGCTGAAAAACGTATCCGTGAATTCACTGCCCAACTCACCATGAGCAAGGAAGAAATTGAAAACGCACAGCACGAACTGAGCGATCGTCGTAATGACCTGGAAGCTAAACGCAGTGAATTAACTGACATAGTGGCTGAAACCGAACTCGAAGAAAAAGAACTTATACACAAATCGGAACTTCAGCAGCGTAGCATCGAAGAGCGCCTTCTGATAGCGTATAAACGCATCAGGAAGAATGCCCGTAACGGGTTGGCTGTAGTACCTGTTGAGCGCGATGCATGCGGAGGCTGTTTCAGCTATATTCCTCCCCAGAGGCAGCTCGATATAAAACTTCACAAAAAGATCATTGTTTGCGAATTCTGTGGTCGTATCCTTGTCGACAAAGAACTGGCTGATTCACTTAGCTAAAAATACATCTTTTAAAAAAAAGGCTTCAACCTGATGTTGAAGCCTTTTTTTTTATCCTTTATTTATAAAAGTTGCACCAGGATATATAAAAAACATGGGCTGATTCTCCGAACCAGCCCATGTAAAAACAATTTATTATTCAGATCAAACCTAAACCATCTACCAGCAAACATCGGCATGTGCAGCAATACGAATAGGACCAGTTAGCCCGGTAACAGTATACGTATCAGTTGAAACGCTGTTCAATGTATGCAAATTCCCAAATTGACCCGGAGCAGCTGAGTATTTTCCATTTTTATATGGAAGATACGCTGAGGCACCGTTTCCAATCCACAAATTTGTTGAAGTCAGCTTATAAGGTGCATCAAGGTTATAAGTAACCGTTGCAGTAGTACCTGTATAATTAACTGACAAGGTACCAACCTTAATTCCTTTAGTAATATCACACTGTCCGGCACCGGCATATATGGGCCATGTGAGTGAAGCAGGAGCACTTATCGGGCCATTAGACCAACCCCAATTTGAAATACCAATTCCCAGGTTCAGGAAACAATCATTCTGATCGCCACCGTAGGCATAACCTGTTTCACATTTCCCTACCGTACAAGTCTGCAGGCAGTGAGTAAACCAATATCCGTACCCTTTTAAAAGATTACGGGCAGAAACATATTTTTTCACTGTACCATCAGTAATTCCGGCAAATGCCACTACCATCGGGCAATCAACATTAATACTTGCGCGGGAAATGGTGAAAGTGTAAGTCTTTTCACCAGCATTTACAGGGGTGTAATGATTTTTAAACATTGGGAAATTGAAATGCCCAGTCGAGTCAGAAGTTTTTATATCATAATTGTAAGGAGATGCTTCAAGCTCTTCCTTGGTTCCAACAAACAAATAACAACCGTTGTAGTAAATTTCAGGATCAATATCCTTTACCATAAAGGTCCAGTCACCTGTTAAAGTAAAAGTTACATAAAGGTTATTGGCATCGTTACCAACTGTAACAGTACCATAGCTGGTTTTAACTTTGTCGAAATACCCATAAAGGTAAGCAGTGGTGGTTGTGCCACAGTACGTAATGCTTTTTAAGGCATTATCAGCTTTTGCAGGAGAATTGTCAGTCATTTCTGACTTCTTGCACCCAATAAACAGGATGGGTACTGCCAATATTAAAAGAACAATTTTGAGAGGTGTTTTCATGGTTTTTGGTTTTTGGTTTTTAGATAAATACAGTTTAAACAACTAAAAAAAATTTGAGCATAAAAATCTCTAAATGCTTAAGTGGATATCTATTTTCAACTATTATACCAAATACTATATATATTTATTATTCAATTATTTAAATACATTTTAACACCTTATTCAAACGTTATTTCTCCCATTCTGAAAAAAAACTGTCCATAAATCAGAAAGATTTATCTGAATGTACATGTGTGATTAAATTATGTCCGAAATCATTCTTTTGCAATTGGCATGTCCGCAATTTGCAATTGAAGTTAAAGTTGAAGTTACCAATTAACTAAGTATAATTATTTAATGATGTTTGTCCTGAAATCACTTCTGATTTATTGTACCTTTAGTCATTAAAACCACCTTTAAATAATTTAAACCATGATACAGTTCGAAGCCCTATTTAAAATTTCTTATGGTTTGTATATTGTTAGTTCGGGGAATAAAATCAAAGGAAACGGATTTATCTCCAATACCTTTTTCCAGGTAACAGCTGAGCCACCAAGGTTTGCGTCATGCTGCAACAAGGATAATTACACGGCATCTCTTATTCAACAAACCGGCGCATTTTCAGTTTCGGTGATTCATACTGAAACCGACCCGGAAATTATCAGCCGCTTTGGTTACAAAAGCGGTAGGGACATTGATAAACTTCAGGGTATGCATGTGAAATACGGAGAAACCGGTGTGCCGATTGTTCTGAATGATTGCATCGCATTTATGGAATGTAAGGTTATACAAACCATTGATGTGGGTACGCATTATATGTTTATTGGTGAATTGCTGCATTCAGAGATCCTTGACGACACAAAAGAACCGCTTACATACGCATACTACAGGCAAATAAGAAAAGGATCCGCACCTAAAAATGCACCTACCTATATCGAAAAATCAAAACTAAATGCTACTCCACCGAAAACCGATTTCAAAAAATTTGAATGTACAGCCTGCGGGTATATTTACGATGAAGCCGAAGAAGATGTAAGATTTGCAGCTCTGCCCAATGATTGGGTATGCCCGGTATGCGGTTCAGAAAAATCGGATTTTGTTGAAATAACATAGCCGACATTCCAGACTTTCTTATCAAGAATAACCTGGCCTTATTTATACAGGTTTCTCGCCTGTGAGTTCGCTGATAACTTTTGTCTTCTTGCGGCTTTTTACCGGCCATATCAGCGAGGCCGCTATACTTACGCCAAGTATCAGAATGATGGCAAGCAGTGAATGTATGGTTGTAAATCCCCATTGCTCTAACTGAACATGCAGCAGCATTTTAAATCCGATAAATGAAAGTAATACGGCGAGTCCGTGTTTCAGGAACCTGAACATACCGATAACATGTGCTACTACGAAAAACAAAGAACGTAAACCCATGATCGCAAAAATATTTGAGAAAAACACGATATAAGGATCCTGCGTTACAGAGAAAATAGCCGGAACCGAATCAACGGCAAAAAGGACATCCGTAAATTCAATTACCAGCAACACCAGGAAAAGCGGTGTAAAATACAAACGGTTGTTATCATGTTTATTACGGAACCAGAAATGTTGCCTGAAATAAACCGGGTGCACCGGAAAATAGCGCGAAACCAATTTTACAACCGGATGGTGTGCAGGGTCCACCTTTTCTTCTTTGTTGCGCTCCAGGAACATTTTTACGCCAGTGATAACCAGGAAAGCACCAAAAATATATAATATCCAGTCGAAGCGTTGTATTAGAGCCGCACTCAGGAAAATGAAAACAAATCGCATGATAACAGCACCGATAATTCCCCACATGAGCACCCGTTTGTAATACATTTTCTGAACACCAAACGAAATGAATACAAGTATCATCACAAACACATTGTCAACCGACAGCATATACTCAATCAGGTAACCGGTGAGGTATTCGAGCCCGAGATTATTGCGATAAACACTTACAGCCTGAGCATCAGTAAAGGAATCGGGTAAGCTGATGGTATGCTTAAATTTTGCTACCTGGCTTATTACCTGCTCTTTGGTGAATACCCCGTGCAAATGATTTCCAAAGAAAATAAGCAAAAAGTAAAAACCAATAGCAAAACCCACCCAAATAAAAGTCCATATTAAAGCTTCGCGAAATTTAACCTCATGGCTTTTCCTATCGAAAATGCCCAGGTCAAGCGCAAGTATTGTAGCTATAAAAAGAAGGAAACCAGCAAAAATGAGGTGTTCTGATGTTAACATAATCAGGTTGTTAATGGTCTTGTACTTTAGAAGCGTTCAAAATTACTCATTTTAAGTGAAATGCGTATTTTTTTTTGTTTGTTGAATGCTAAAGTTGCTACTTTTGCCCCCACTTTTTAGCTATCCAACTGCATGAAAAATCCTTTTGCCAACAGTCTTACCGAGATGAATCCCAGCTCATTGGTGCAATATCTTAACAAGCCCAGTGATGAATTTACCAAAGCCGACCTGATCCGGTATATTGATGATCACAATATTTCGATGATCAATTTCAGGTATACCGGGGGTGATGGACGGCTAAAAACACTCAATTTTGTAATCAACAGCCGCGAACATCTCGATAATATCCTTTCGACAGGCGAACGGGTTGACGGTTCAAGCCTTTTCCCTTTTATCGGGGCCAGCTCGAGCGACTTATATGTAATACCCAGGTACAAAACTGCTTTTGTAAATCCTTTTTCAGCCATACCCACCCTCGATATCCTTTGTTCCTATTACGACAAAGATGGAAACCCGCTTGAAAGCTCACCCGAATATATTCTCCGTAAAGCGCACATTGCACTTAAAGAACATACCGGATATTCTTTTGAGGTGATGGGAGAACTGGAGTA
>APMI01006972.1_pt1 | contig 11509 bp, 9 predicted proteins | sample 667938 | NCBI WGS metagenome assembly APMI01 (sample SAMN01084076, study PRJNA167559) | wastewater metagenome | biome: Wastewater | place: Denmark: Ejby Moelle, Odense | collected 2011-11-28 | reverse complement strand
ATGGGCTTTAAATGTGGGATTGTTGGCTTACCAAATGTTGGGAAATCGACGCTATTCAATGCTTTGACTAAAACAGCTTCAGCACAAGCGGCAAATTATCCATTTTGTACAATTGAGCCAAATGTTGGCGAAGTTGCTATGCCAGAGCCACGCCTTAACGAACTTGCCAAAATAGTTGGTTCAAAAGAAATAATCCCAACACGTATGAACTTTGTTGATATTGCTGGTCTTGTTAAAGGCGCATCAAAAGGCGAAGGACTTGGCAACCAATTCCTTGCAAACATCCGCGAATGTGATGCTATTGCATATGTTTTGCGCTGCTTCGACAATGATGACATTACTCATGTTTCTGGGAAAATTGATCCGCTTGACGATATGGAAGTTGTCGAAACCGAACTAATGCTTGCCGACCTTGAAAGCGTTGAGAAACGTATCACAAACCTTGAAAAAAAGGCGAAGTCTGGCGGAGATAAAGAGGCTAAAAAAACTCTCGAATTATGCCTAGAGGCAAAAAAATTGCTGGATGAAGGTAAACCTGCCCGCCTTTATATACCTGACAATGAAGATAAAAAAGCTTGGGACATGCTTCAACTTTTGACTTCAAAGTCAGTGCTTTTCGTATGTAATGTTGATGAAGATGCCGCCGCAAGTGGAAATGATTATTCACGCCGCGTTGAAGAATATGCAAAAACCCTTAACGCCGAATGCGTAACCATTTGTGCGCAAATGGAGGCTGACCTTGCAGTTTTAGATGATGAAGAGGCAAAAGAATATCTCGACACAGTTGGCCTTGAGGAACCGGGACTGAACCGCCTTATTCGCGCGGGATACGAACTTCTTGGCCTTGCAACTTATTTCACAGTTGGCCCAAAAGAAGCACGTGCATGGACAATTCACAAAAATTGGACTGCGCCAAAGGCAGCCGGAGTTATTCACGGTGACTTTGAAAAAGGCTTTATTCGTGCTGAAACTATTTCCTACGAAGATTTCGTAAAGTTTAACGGTGAACAAGGTGCAAAAGAAAACGGTAAAATGCGCCTCGAGGGGAAAGAATACATCGTTCAAGATGGTGATGTAATGCACTTTAGGTTCAATAACTAATAGATATTTTCCGCCATAAATATAATTCACTGCTATGGCCTATTTTTAGATAAGTCATAGCAGAAGCTTGTCTTTTCAACATTACAAAAAATATATGTTGCGCAAAAATTGATTTATTCTCAAAAATCTTAAAAATTTAAAAAGCAAAAATATAAATAAATTCGTACCTTAGATGAAAAATATATCAAATTTGCGGCATTTTAATACGCAATTAGCAACGTGTAACGTCATCAAAAACCGCCCAAAGGTTAATGAATTTATAATATTTTATTAAGTAATTTATGAGTGAATATGCCTAATATACGCAGAAATAGCTTAAATTTTTGACATAAATAGAAAAATAACATCTAGTTTGATTGTTTTTCTGGGATTTATTTTTTATTCTGCTGATAGGTTGAGTATGGGGCCGACCCAAGTTGGAAATAATGTCCGCCTAATTTTTGCCCGCTGGGGCGCGGATTAACCTTCTATTGAAAAATAGGGGATTAGGAAAAGTTAGAGAACATGGTTAAAACTAAAACCATCAAGTCACGTTTTTTGTGCAATACGAATTTTACCACAAGGTTTTCAATCGGATTGGTAAGTGCAGTTTCAATATTAACATTTGCCGCGCCAAGCTATGCCGGTGGCAAACGTGCCGAGATTGTTGTTGATGCTGACAATGGTGTTGTTCTCCATGAAATGAACGCAACAGAAAAGCGTTATCCGGCCTCTATTACAAAAGTTATGACGCTTTATTTGCTGTTTGAAGCTATTGAAGATGGTCGTATCAATTTTGAAGACCAAATTACTTACTCAAAATATGCCGCATCCCAAAGCCCGACAAAACTTGGTGTCCGTGCAGGCAATTCAGTTGATGTCGAGACCGCAATTTTATCGCTTGTAACTAAATCAGCCAACGACACGGCAGTTGCTGTTGCTGAACGACTAGCAGGTTCAGAATCTGCTTTTGCTGAACGTATGACCGCAAAGGCACATGAACTTGGTATGAGTAATACCACCTTTAAAAATGCTTCTGGCCTTCCTAATTCACAACAAGTCACAACTGCTGAAGACTTGGCAAAACTTGCAATCGCAATTCGCCGTGATTTTCCGCGTCAATATCATTGGTTTAGCACTGAATACATGGTTTATAATGGTCAACGGATTAACAACCATAACCACCTTGTAGGAAAAGTTGAAGGTGTTGATGGCTTAAAGACAGGCTTAACACGTGCATCTGGTTATAATCTTGCAGCAACTTCAAGCCGCGGTGGGCATCGCCTTGTTACAGTTGTAATGGGTGGTTCTTCGTGGCGTGAACGCGATCTTCGTGTAGAAAACCTTATAGAAGCATCATACAATCAAATCGGTGTAATACGAAATGCACAAGCACCAAGTGTAAATTACTCTCTGGCAAATTTATCAGAAGATGATCGTGCTGATGCTGAAGCAATTTTGATGGATCAGCCTAAATATAGCGAGCGTAGCTATAATATGGCGCAAAACAATCTGACACCAACCCCAGTTCCCGTTAAGTTTTCTATGAACGAACGTACAGATCATCAAAAAGATATCTCTAATGATGATGTTGATATCAAAGCGTCTAGTGGCGATGACGAAGGTTCAGAAGAGACTTCAACCCCAACAATGATGGCAACCGCAACCCCCATAAAAGTTGAGACCAAAACTCAATCAACGGCTTCTAACCCAGTTGTTATGTCATTCAGTGCACCAATAACACAATCGGCGCCTGTGGTAATGTCTGAAAATGAGAACACTCCAAGTGAGGACTTGCGTGGTAAAATAGAAGAGCCAAAAACAGATACGCAAGCGCCAATTGTTATGGCTGCGGTAGCAACACCAAACATCAACAGTGACCCCCACAATGGCCTTGAGTTTACTGTGCCAGAAGCAACCACAAATAATAGCTTGGTTATGGCTTCTTTAGAGCCACAGGCTAATAATAATTCTGACGAAATTGAAAAAATGCGTTTAGAGGCAAAAGCCCGTGAAGATGAACGCATTGCGCAAATTGAACACGATGAAAAATTAGAAGCAGCCAAACGTCAGCTTGCAGAAAAAAAGGCACGTGATGCCGCAAAAAAACTTGCGGAACAAAAAGAAGCTGCACGCCTTCTTGCTGAAAGCAAGGAACGTGACGCTGCTCTTAAACGTGAACAAGCACGTCAAATGGCGCTTAAAAATCAGCGCGGCAATGCCATTGTTCAAGTTGGTGCATTTAAAACCAAATCAGATGCGAATAATACTTTGGCTATGATGTCGTCTTATTTCCCTTCATTTGCGGCAAAACAAGTTGTGAAGTTTGAAGATGAGCGAGGAACTTGGTTCCGCGCACGCATTACTGGGCTCGGAAACGATGCGGCCAACCTTGCTTGTAAAGCAGTTAAATCTGCCGGCGGTCAATGTTCAATTGTTAAATAAGCTAAGCAAAAAATGAAACTTATAAAAATAGACGGCTTTGTAATTGCTATGTTACTGGCCGTCATTTTTTCATTTATATTCCCTCAATTAGGTGGTGATAATTCTCCATTACACCTTGGCCTAGTAACAACTTGGGGAATAAGTCTTGTATTCTTTTTGCACGGTGCAAATCTTTCATTTGGTGCAATCAAAGCAGGCCTAGGAGCTTGGCGTTTGCACCTTTTGGTACAAGCAACTACTTTTGTATTATTTCCTATAATAGGTTATGCAATTTATTTTGGACTTGATTTTTTGTCGCCTGAAGTACGTTTAGGCCTATTTTTTCTCTGCGCCCTACCCTCTACTATATCTTCGTCGGTTGCAATGACCGCAATTGGCAAAGGGAATGTTGCTGGTGCAGTGTTTAACGCAACCCTTTCCGGTATATTGGGAATGATAATTACCCCATTTTATATTTCATTAATAACGGCAACGACAAATGGTGGACATTTAGACGTGCTTGGGGCCGTTTTGGATATAATGAAAACCCTGCTTATACCTTTCATTTTGGGCCAAGTTTTACGCCCAATTTTGAAAGAGTTTTTGCAAAAAAATAAGAAAATAATTAACACACTTGACAGAACAACAATTATTTTAATCGTCTTTGTTGCCTTTTGTCATTCCAATATTTCAAATATTTGGTCAAAAATTCCGGCGTTACAGTTGGTTTTGATATTTGTTATTGTCGCAATAGTTTTGGCATTAGTATTGTTTATAACAACCATAACCGCAAAAAGCTTAGGCTTTAGCCATGAAGATGAGGTTGCTGGTGTTTTTTGCGGATCCAAAAAAAGTCTTGCAAATGGCGCACCAATTGCCGCAATATTATTTGCAGGAAGCCCTGTGCTTGGAATAATCATCCTACCAACAATGATTTATCACCAATTGCAATTAATGGTTTGCAGTGTGATTGCGGCTAGATACGCGTCTAAAATCAGTTAACCACCGATAAAATCTACTATCTTACCTCCCAGTGAAGCATGTCCTTTGTAAAGCTCTGTATAGCCGCATTTTCTGCATGATATTGCGGTAAATTTTTTAGTAGAAACATTGAAAAAGCGGGAAAAAATCCCACCCTCAGTCGAAATTCTTTCAGATGTATAATCACCGTGACCACATTTTACGCATTGAAATGAATTGCCCATACTTTCTCCCAATTAATAAATCTAATCGTCTTTTATAAGTCGCTTTCCATAAGAGACTATGTCTTCTTGTTTGTAGCCAATCTTGTCATAAAAAGTGCAAACTTCAATATTGCTACTACGTACCATCAAATTTATTTTGGGACAGCCAGCCTTTTTCAATTCATCTGCCGCATGTTGCATTAATCTACTAGCCAGCCCATGCCCTTGGTACTTTTTTGCTATGGCAAGATAAAATACACTACCACGGTGACCATCGTAACCAGCCATAATTGTGCCAATTACACTGTCGCCATAAGTCATTATAAAGAACCATTCAGGCTGAAATGCAACTTTGCGATCTATGTCTTTGTTTGGGTCATTCCAAGAACGTATGAGTTCGCATTCTTGCCATAGTGCTATTACCGCTTCACGATCTTTTTCTACAAAGCAACGGATTTGTGGGACAAAATTATGCATGCCCCACTATATCCAATTTAATATTATATTGAAGATGCAATCACATCTTTTAAAGTTGTGGTTGGTCGACCTATTAAACCACCAAGGTCTTTACTTTTTGAATATAGCTGCCCCTTTGAAGCACCAATATCAGAATCCGCCAAAATATTCACAAGTGCTTCAGGAAGCCCTGCACCAACCAATGCTGCCGCATACTCATCTTTTGGAAGATTTACATAAGGGATCGTTTTACCCACTTGTTTCGATAATTCATCGGCATATTCATTCAAGGTGAAAGCATTATCCCCAGCCAATTCGTAAATTTTGTTTTCGTGACCATCTGAGGTTAAAACAACTGCCGCAGCTTCTGCATAGTCTTTTCGTGCTGCTGCGGATACTTTACCATCACCAGATGCTCCTATAATTGCCCCATGCTGCAAGGCAACAGGAATAGAACCGGTATAATTTTCAATATACCAACCGTCACGTAAGAATACATATGGCACGCCAGATGCTTTTAAGTATTTTTCAGTTTCTTGGTGATCTTTAGCTAGTAAAAGCTCGGATGTGTCTGCATTTAAAATAGATGTGTAAGCAATCAAACCAACGCCAGCTTTTTTTGCGGCATCAATAACATTTGCATGTTGCTGCTGACGGCTGGCAGCAATATCGCCAGATGAAATTAATAGTAATTTATCAACACCCAAAAGTGCGCGTTCAAGACCATCAGGGTCATTATAATCGGCAATTCTTAAAGTAACGCCTTTGGCACTTAAGTTTTGCGCCTTGTTCGTATCTCTTACGCCCGCAATAATTTGCGATGCCGGAATTTTTTCAAGAAGTGAATGGATAACCAAATTACCCAATTGTGATGTTGCAGCAGCAATAAAAATCATTTCAATCTCCATTTTTGGTTTATGGGCTTGAATTTATTATTCAGCTATATTATTTACAAGTACATACAAAAAAGTTAGTATCAAAAAGCAACAGTTAAATGGAAAATAATTCTCAAACAAAATTATCAACAGGGTCAATATCAAAGGCTATTGAACGTGGAATGGTGTTTTCCGATAAATGTCCATCTCGTGAAATTTTTAAACACGTTACTAATAAATGGGGCCTTCTTGCACTTGTAGCACTTTTAAACGGCACGTTGCGTTACAGTGATCTAAGAAGAAAACTTCAAGGCGTCTCTGAAAAAATGCTTTCCCAAACACTGCAAATACTTGAACAAGATGGTTTTATAATCCGAACCGCCTATCCAGTAATCCCACCGCATGTTGAATATTCTTTGTCAGAAATGGGCAAAGAAATTGCAATAAGAATGGAAACATTGGTCGATTGGATTGAAATTAACTTGCCCAATATAATGAAGTATAAATCAAAAATTCAGTAATTGGATAACTATATATTACGCTTCAAATCTCGAACTTTGCGAGCCATAGCATTTGATAAATCGGTTTTGTCAATTGCCTCCAATTTATCGTGGACCGATACATAGTCATTATAGGCCTTATTTTGGCTGATTTTGCTTTTGGCAAAAAATCCGGTGACTGTGATTTTAACGCCTATTATTTCCTGCATCATTTCTTCAATATAATCGCGTGGTGCATCTGACATTTTCCACGGATTTTGTTCACCAATTTTTGCTTCATGATGATTGGTAAGCCGCGCCAACAAAACCCGCATAAACGTTATGTCATCGGTAAATTCAATATTGCCGTAAAAATGAACCGCACGATAGTTCCAGGTTGGAACTTGGCGATGATGTTCCTGCTTTGATGGATACCAATTCGGACTTATGTAAGAATCCTCAGCACGGTAAATCAAAAGCACTTCCTCACCATCAGCGACTTCGGAAAAAAGTTGATTGTGGCGTGATATATGACCATGAAATTCAATAATATCCCCTACCCCGTTCTTTTTTGTAAGCATAGGGATATGGTTTGCAATCAAACCACCCGAACCATTGGCAACCAATGTCGCAAGCGGGTAGTTTTCAACAATTGCTGCAATCTCTGAACGGTTAGTTTCATTAAAATGTTCAGGGACGTACATAAACTATTCCCACTCAATCGTGCCGGGTGGTTTTGAGGTTATGTCATAGGTTACGCGGTTGATACCTTTAACTTCATTCACAATTCGTGTTGAAACACGTGCAAGGAATGACATTTCAAACGGATAGAAATCGGCAGTCATGCCATCTGTGGAATTTACCGCACGCAATGCGCAAACATAATCATATGTTCGCCCATCACCCATAACACCAACAGTTTTAACCGGAAGCAATACGGTAAACGCCTGCCATATTTTATCATAAAGACCGGCATTGCGGATTTCTTCAAGATAAATGACATCTGCCTTACGCAAAATTTCCAATTTTTCACGTGTAATATCGCCTGGAATACGAATGGCAAGACCAGGACCAGGGAATGGATGGCGTGAAACGAATTGGTGATTAAGCCCCAATTCTTCACCTAATGCGCGCACTTCGTCTTTGAACAAATCACGCAATGGTTCAAGCAATTTCATATTCATGCGTTCTGGAAGGCCGCCAACATTGTGGTGCGATTTAATGGTAACCGATGGACCACCATCAAATGAAACGCTTTCAATAACATCAGGGTAAAGCGTACCTTGGGCAAGGAATTCTGCACCACCAACACCTTTCGCTTTTTCTTCAAATACATCAATGAAAAGCTTACCAATAGTTTTGCGTTTTACCTCTGGGTCGGTAACACCCGCCAATGCCCCAAGGAAACGTTCGCTTTCATCGGCATGAATAAGCGGAATATTATAATGATTACGGAACAAATCGACCACTTGTTCTGCCTCACCCGCGCGCAAAAGACCATGATCAACGAATACGCATGTAAGTTGGTCGCCGATTGCCTCGTGAATAAGAACCGCAGCAACCGATGAATCAACCCCACCAGAAAGACCACAAATTACTTTACCTTTACCAACTTGGGCACGTATTTTCGCAATTGCTTCTTCACGGAATGCCGCCATTGACCAGTCATTATGGCAACCAGCAATTTTGGTCAGGAAGTTATTGATTAATTCTTTGCCGTCTGGAGTATGAACCACTTCTGGGTGGAACATAAAGGTATAGTACTTTTTGGTCTCATTTGCGGCAATGGCAAAAGGTGCATTTTCGGAGAATGCAAGAACCTCAAAGCCCTCTGGAAGTTTAGTGACGCGGTCACCGTGGCTCATCCAAACGGTGTATTTGCCACCTTTTTCCCAAATACCGTCATAAAGTGGGCTATTCTTCAAGACTTCTACATCAGCACGACCAAATTCAGCCGCATGACCACCCTCTACAACACCGCCCAATTGGGTAATAAGTGTTTGTTGCCCATAACAAATGCCAAGAATAGGAACACCAAGTTCAAAGCACTCTTTTGGCGCACGTGGTGAATTTTCACGCAATACACTATCAGGACCGCCAGAGAAAATAATTGCCTTTGGCGAATGGGTTTTAAGAAATTCTGCGGTGCGATTATATGGATGAACTTCGCAATAAACACCACATTCACGAACGCGGCGCGCGATAAGCTGGGTCACTTGTGAGCCAAAATCAACAATCAACACAATTTCGTGCTTGTTATTATCAATATTTGTCATTTTGTCCTCATCTAATTTTTTTCGATAACCGCGAAATAAAAGCCATCTGTATTTGATTTATATGGCGTGAACTGAATGCCATATTTAGTTTTATGGCATTTTTCAAGCAAGTGACTGAAACCCAATTCTTCTAAATGCTTATCAATTGGTTTTAGCGTGAATTCAGAATTATTTTCAAGGAATTTGCCAATTGTATCATCATTTTCCTCTGGTAAAACTGAACAAGTTGCATAGGCAATCAAAGAGCCCGATTTAACCAATGGGACAGCAATTGATAATGCTTCTTGTTGGTTATTTTGGCGGGTTTCAATATTTTGCGGGCTTATACGCCATTTCGTATCCGGTGCGCGTCGCCATGTCCCCGAACCGGTGCATGGTGCATCAACCAAAACTATGTCGCATTTGCCATTAATATCTTCAAGTTCATGCCCACGTCTTTGAGTGCGAACATCAACACATGTTACCCCTGCACGAGTTAGGCGTTCAAATATTGGCGCAATCCGATTTTGATCTTTGTCATAGGCAATGATTTTGGCATTATTATTTGCCATCATTGCAAGCGCAAGGGTTTTACCACCCGCACCAGCGCAAACATCGGCAATTAACATACCTTCTTTTTCACCTGTTAAAAGTGCAACTAATTGGCTTGCCTCATCCTGCACCTCAAATTCACCTTTAAGGTATGAAAATTCGGTAGCCCAAGGGAAATTCTTCCCATTACCCCAAGGAATTCTTACGCCCCATGGCGAAAGTGCGGTTGCATCAGGCTTTTGAGTAAGCTTGGGTGATGTTGAAAGCTCTGTAATTAAATCATCACGATTTATTTTCAAAACATTCGTACGCAAATCAAGCGGTGCAGGTTTGGCCATTGCAGCCATTTCAACAGCACGATTTTCGCCAAAAATCCTTTCAAGGCTTTCATCAAGCCAATCTGGATAATTACCAAAAACGAAATGTGGTGCATCCGAAACTGGTTTGCTTAATGCCTCAATTTCCTCAAGGCTTAAGGCGCCAAATGAATGCTCATTTTCGACTGCTAGCTCTTGAATTTTTTCGATTTCATAAGAAAACCCAAACTTCAAGGCACCTAATGCCCATGCCCGTGGTGTTTCCGCCTCAAGCGCAAATTCAGACATCGCACGAACGCGCAGCGCCATAAACACAATATCACCAATTGCCGAACGATCTTTTGAGCCGGCAAAACGATGCCTAACCGCCCAATCACGCAATGAAAGCGCGGGTGGGCGGTGATGTTCGGCACTGTCGGTTAATACTTCAATTGCAGCCTGAACGCGCGCACCGTCACGCATTTAGCCACCCACCGGATAATTTGGTGCTTCACGAGTAATCGCAACATCATGAACATGGCTTTCACGAAGTCCAGCAGATGTAAGACGAACAAATTTTGCACGTTCATGGAAATCCGCAAGACTAGCAGAGCCAGTATAGCCCATTGCCGCGCGTAAACCGCCAATTAACTGGTGTAAAATTGGGCTAAGTGGGCCTTTAAATGGAACACGTCCTTCAATGCCTTCTGGAACCAATTTCATGCTGTCGGTAACTTCTTTTTGGAAATAACGATCCGCAGAACCACGCGCCATTGCACCCAATGAACCCATACCACGGTAAGACTTATATGAACGCCCTTGGTAAAGGAAAACTTCGCCCGGTGCTTCTTCTGTGCCAGCAAGCAATGAACCAAGCATAGCAACTGACGCACCCGCCGCTAATGCCTTGGCAAGGTCACCAGAGAATTTAATGCCGCCATCAGCAATAACAGGAATATTCTGCCCGCGTGCTGCTTCAACCGCATCCATGATTGCGGTTAATTGTGGAACGCCAACACCGGCAACAATACGGGTTGTACAAATTGAACCAGGACCAATACCAATTTTTATCGCATCGGCACCTGCATCAATCAGTGCCTTTGCACCGTCATAGGTCGCAACGTTACCTGCAATGATTTTTGCCTTGTTGGAAATGCGTTTTGCCTTTTCAACAGAATCCAAAACCATTTTAGAATGACCGTGCGCAGTATCAATAACCACAACATCGGCACCAGCTTCAATTAATGCTTCGGTACGTTTATAGCCATCATCACCAGTCGTAGATGCCGCACCGACACGAAGACGTCCAGATTCATCTTTGCATGAATTTGGGAAAGCTTGTGACTTTTCCATATCTTTTACGGTAACAAGACCTACGCAACGCTCGGCCTCATCGACAACGATAATACGCTCAATTTTATGCTTTTGTAAAAGCGCCTGTGCGGTTGCAAGGTCAACACCTTCTTTAACCGTTACAAGGTTTTGATAGGTCATAACCTCTTTTACAGTTTGGCTATCATTGGCAAAGCGTATATCGCGATTTGTAACGATACCAACCAGCTTACCACCGCGAACATCGTCAGAACGCTCAACAACTGGAAAACCAGTAAAGCCACGAGCTTCTTTGATGGCGCGAATATGGCCAACAGTCATATCAGGGTGAACCACGATTGGGTTAATTACCATTCCGCTTTCAAAGCGCTTAACTTGGCGAACGTGGTCTGCCTGTACCTCAACATCAAGGTTGCGGTGAATGATACCCATGCCACCAGCTTGCGCCATTGCGATTGCTAGGCGGGCTTCGGTAACGGTATCCATTGCAGAAGAAATTAAAGGAATATTTAGAGTGATGTCACCTGCAAGGCGAGTTTTGACATCAACAGCAGCGGGAAGGATATTTGACGCGCA
>APMI01005375.1_pt1 | contig 11511 bp, 11 predicted proteins | sample 667938 | NCBI WGS metagenome assembly APMI01 (sample SAMN01084076, study PRJNA167559) | wastewater metagenome | biome: Wastewater | place: Denmark: Ejby Moelle, Odense | collected 2011-11-28 | reverse complement strand
ATGGAAGAGAAAAGCCTCGATCGCAGGTATAACCAGGGCGGACTGCTTTTGGCTTCACGCATATTTACCAAGTACCTGGGATTTTTTACAGGTATGATACTTGCCATTGTCGGGTCGGTATTTATCATCGGGAAACTTCAGGAGAGCTCTGCAGATATTGAAGGAGCTGTTGGAGACCAGATGAAACTCAAGATTGTATCCTCTTCGCCGGGTATCATTTTTGGAGTGCTCGGCACCGTGCTGATGCTTTCCACCATCCTGCAACATGCAGTAATTGAACTGAAAGATCAGCCCCTGTTTCTGAATTCCTACAACATACAGGTAAATTCAATGGATAAAGGGCAGCCTGCAGCAACGCCTGCTGACAACAATACAAACAGCGCGCTCATGGATAGCCTGCTGAAGGCAAAACCTTAACCGGCTGCGCCTACCGGTTTACGAAGCCCCGGCAACCAACAACAGTTTTTTTCATCCCACATTGCCATTCCCCCGGCACTTGTAACGAAAGATTTTTCATTTAATTCAATCTCATATGCGAAACCTATTTTTGCTGCTGATGGTGATTGCGAGCCTGTGTACTTATGCGCAGAAAAGCATCGATAAAGATCATTTTTACAACCTGATCAAAGCCAAAAATTATCCGCAACTTCTTGTTGATGCGCATATGGTTCGCAAAGAAGTTTATGGCAAAATATGGCTGGTTGATTATTATATTGCCAAGGCCAATTGCGGGTTGGGAAAACCTCAGAATGCCATTGAATGGTTCAATTCGAGTTTAAAATACCCGAACGTGAACAACGACATACGTAAATTCCTGCTGGCTGAAATGGGCAGTTGTAATACTGGGCAAGCTTCAAATGCAGTATTAACCACAGGCGTTGCCATGCCCGATAAAAGCCTGCTCAATATAACAAATCTTCCAACCAGCGGCGTGATGGGCAAATCGGGCCCGATATACAATTGTAAAACACCTCCGCAACCGGTGGCGCTGTTACAACCCAAATCAGCCACCGAATTCGAATCAAGGATTTTTGATCTTGATAAAAGTGCTGAAGCCATACAGAAATACAAAACCCTTCTCAATGCCAATTACCACATTTCAGTGTCGGGGCGTTTCCTGCTCATTACTTACGGCAACAATGTTTTAAATAAAGAACAGGCAGCCAAAACCAGTGGTTTACTCGAACGTACATACAACTTTTTTTGCCAATACTATAACCTTCGCCCACCCGATAAATTGCTGGCAGTTTACCTGCTTCCCGATAAAAACATTCTGCGCCAGACCGCCTTACGGGTTCATGGGATCAAAATACCAGATGCAAATATCGGCTATTCGAACATTGGCGACCTCAGCCTGCTGGGCATTAGTGACTTAACGCGAATCGGCACCCTTTGCCACGAATTATTCCATCTTATGATACGCACCGATGTGGGCGATGTTTCGCCCTGGATGGATGAAGGCATAGCTTCGGTTTATGAAACCAGCCAATGGAAAGACAACCAGCTTAAAGGTGATCTCGAAAACTGGAGAACTGACGTGCTTAGGAATGCCCGGTGGAATATGCAGGAAAAAATACCACGGTTGCGCCAATTCCTGAATTTTAACTGGGACCAGTTTAACGGGCTCGAAACCAAAGACCAATGCCAGGGCGCTATTAATTATGCCTATGGCAAGCACCTCATGTTGTATTGCCAGGAACTCGGTAAGTTACCCGCCCTGGTGTCCGCGTTTAAAGACCGAAACCTTTTTATCAGCGTAGATGAAGATTATCTGCGCAACGATATCGAACTGTTCGAAAAAGCGCTGAACAATCCGGTTGACAGCATCGAAAAGCAGTTTAACCAATGGATGGACAAAAAATATCATCTGAAATTGTCATCGCAGGTATACATACCCAACAACAGCTTACCATCCTCAGATCAAACCAACTTACCTATAAATGAAAATATCCCGATGAATGCTGCAGAAGCAGGCAACCAGAATATTATTCAGCAAACAGAACAAATTGAAATCCCGGAGACCAGCATAGCAAACCAGGTGGTGCCGCAAAATATAGCAAATCAAGCCATTATAACAAACCCGGCGGTTCAGCAAAGCGTGTTAAAACCCGAAGCCAATGATATTCTGAATTCTCTTACGCTGCATGTAAAAATTGATAATGCCGATAAAATGGGAGATTCGTTTGCCTACACCTATTATCTCGAAGCCGATGATGATCTGCTGGATGGTATTGCTGAAGTTTATTACCAGAGGAACCATCCCGGCATGTCAGAATACAAATCGAAAACTTATAAAAAATCCACGGCCAGGCCAGGCAAATTTTCATTCAAAGCTTACCAATGGGGTTATATTGATACGGCGTATGTATACATTGTAACCACCGGCGGAGTGCGATCGGTAACAATGCTTAAAACAATTACATACGACAAATAGCCTGGCAGTGTGCCGCAAACTGCATATGTTTGAAAAGGAATCCGGAATTGGTTTTATTATTTATCCAAAAAAATGATTCCATCCCTGGTAATCCAGGCATGCGTGGTCGATTCGTACCTGTCAATTTCATCACCCTTACCATCCCTGCGCGGATCATGCGAAGCTTTCATCCATTCGTCGAGGCGTTTGCTGAGTGAAGTTTTTATAGCCTCATATTGTTTTACAGCAGCCAGATTATGAATATTATAGGGGTCGGTTTTGATGTCATACAATTCTTCGGCAGGCCGTTTTTCGAATCCCAGCCTGAAGTACGGGCTAATTTCGGGCTCATTGCGGTGATCGAGCAGGTACATTTTTGTTAAGCCCCCATCAACATCTCCATAAATTGAAGGCGTTCCGGGAATGGATTCATCGCCTGCCGGGTTTCGGTCGGGCCGGAAATTTCGGATATACAAAAACCTGGATGTTCGGATGGCCCGCATCGGGTAACCGGCTCCATAGTCCATTTCGGCACGGCAAAGGCAGTGTCGTTCGCGCTCAAGAAATACCTCCTCACGATGCGTGGAGGTTTGCCCTTTTAATACAGGCAGCAGGCTTTTCCCATCCACCGCGGATTGATTTTTAATCCCGGCCAGGTCCAGGAATGTGGGCATCAGGTCCAACAGGTTTACAAATGAAGTATTCAGGTTATTCTGGTCGTATTTCGGATAACCGCTTATGATCAATGGCACCCGAGTACCATAATCGTACAGCGTTGCTTTGGCATGCGGAAACGGCATGCCGTTATCGGAGGCAACAACAATAATGGTATTTTCAAGCTTCCCGTTTTTTTTTAGCAGTTCAACCAACTCACCAACTTCTTTGTCGAAATGCTTGATTTCCGAAAAATAATCGGCAAGGTCAGTTCTAACCTCAGGAACATCGGGTAAAAAGCCCGGAACTTTTATCTTCGAAATATCTACACCTGCTTTTTTACCAGCATCCTTACCGAAAGGCCTGTGGGGATCATTGGTCCCGAACCAGAAGAAGAATGGCTTATTGGCTTCAAGCCCTGCAAGAAATTTTGAAAATTCAATTTTTTCTCCGCACGGATTTTCGGTATACCCCATCTTGGTATAATCGCCCGGTGCCCATCCTTTCCGATCGAAAGCAACGGCATACCCGTTTTCGCGCAATAGCTGAGCGTAAGTAGGAATTTTAACATCGAGCCTGCCGCACAGGTTAACTCCTTCGTCCAGGTTATGCGGGTAGCGCCCGGTTAGTATACTGGCCCTCGATGGCGTGCACGAAGGTGCCGAACAATACGCATTCGGGAAAACAATACCTTGCTTTGCCAGTTTTTCAATATTCGGAGTAGGCACATTGGAGTCGCCGTACAGGCTTGCATAAGGATAACTCCAGTCGTCGGCCAGCAGGAATAGGATATTTGGTCGATTTGGTTCTTTTTTTACACAGGTAGTGAGTGTACTAATTACGGCTAATGCCAAAATAAATTTGAAAAGAGCTTTCATTTTGGAGAGGTTTTTGATTAATTTTATCCTACCGAATCACAGAAATTCTATTCAAACCTACATGAAAAAAATCTATTTAACAAACACCAGATGAAACTTTCATGTAGGTTTCCTCTGACCTATTTGATCAAATTATTTGCAGAGGAAATTTATAAAAATTTAAGCATGGCCTTCAGTAATAAAAACTATGTAATATGTATTACCAGCAGAGCCATAGCCCATAAGTCCTCAAGTAGTATTTAAATAAAAGTCTATAATAGCATTGACTAATCCTTTGTTCCAAAAAATACAAAAACCATGAAAACAATTTTCAGCCTGATGTTTGCCCTCCTCATTGCAGGAAGTTTATTTGCCCAGGATAATGCGCCAGCAGATAAAAATGAACAGAAATCAAAAAAAGAACAAAAGCAAGCTGCTCTTGAAGAGCAGTATCAAAAGAACATTGCTTTAATTGAAAGCAAGCAGTTTGTACTCGAAGCAGATTTCTTAGTCAGGCAATCTGGTGTTCAGGATATGGTTACCAATGTTTTAAATTATATTCTTGTCGACTCCACCATGTCAATTCTCCAGGTAGGTCAAAATTATGGTATGGGGGCCAACGGAGTTGGCGGCTTTACTGCGAAGGGCACCATAAGTAAATGGAAAATAGATCTCGACAATAAGAAAAAAATTATCAGTATCCGTTATACAGTGTCGGCTGCAGCTATTGTGTATAATGTATTGCTTTATCTGCCTACCAATGGAAATGCCAATGGTACCATAAGTGGCTATTCCCTGAGCAATAAGGTGAATTTTGTCGGGAAACTGGTTCCCCTCAAAAGCTCAGTTGTTTTCGAAGGCCGGTCGTTGTAGTGAAAAACCTTTAGTTGCTGTTATACAAGCAATACCTATTGTTTCGTTTGTAAAAATGTTGAAGATTAGTATTGAACTGCCGACCCATCGGGTAATTTAGCAGGGGCGGCAAATGCAGGGTTGGTAAGGAAAGTGTCGTCGCGAAGGGTTTTTATAAAGGCTACCAGGTCCGATTTTTCAGTCGGGGTTAATTTTATACCACCATCGTAAGCATGATGCATGAGCGGGTGCACATATGGCGACCAGATAATGCCCTGCGAATAAAAATCAATAACCTGTTCGAGAGTTTTAAACCTGCCATCGTGCATGTAAGGACCTGTTAGTTCAACATTGCGAAGCGTGGTAGCCTTGTAAGCACCCAGGTCCATGGAATCGCCGGTTACCGAAAAACGGTCGCGGGGATCATTAAAAACTTTATCCTTGCCGTTGTTATAAAACAGGTTCGTGGTAAATAGCGGGTTCCCGGATCCGCCATGGCAATGGAAACAATCGGCTCCGTCTTCGGTCATAAAAAGTACGTAGCCATTCAGTTCCCGGGCACTGAGTTGCACTTCGCCCCGCATATATTGATCAAATTTCGAATCGGATGAAATGAGCGTGCGCACAAACTGGGCCACTGCTTTGCTGATATTTTTGAAAGTAACTGTGCGGCAGCCAAAGGCTTTTTCGAAAAGTTCCGGGTAGCCGGAAATACTTTGAATCAACGCTTTAGTTTTATTGGTATCGCCTGCCATTTCGTGGGGAGCAACCACCCCCAGACGAACAATATCTTCGATGGTTCGCTGCGATGTATTCGGGTTACTATTCGAAACAGAGCCCGACCAGAAATAACCGGACTCGTTCCATACCAGGTTAATCAGCGGCAACATAACATGAGGTGTTTGTATGCCCGTAATCCCAAAAGGATGCCCCCCGGTAAATTTGGGATGGTCAATTCCGCACTCAAACGAACGCGATTGCAGGTGGCAGGTGCCGCAGCTCATTAGTTTGCCTGGGTCGGTATTGCCCGATAATCGTCCATCGTAAAACAGGTATCGTCCGAGTTCAACGCCCTCCACTGTCATCGGGTTGTCGGCAGGGATGTTCATCCGGGTAGGGAAAAATTTCGGAACCTTTATTTCATAAGGTGTCGGCGAAAAAACGGGATCGTCCTCAGGCTTACAGGCTGAATATTGCAACATCACTGCCAGTACACAGAGTATGGCAAAAAGAAGGGAAGCCTGCTGTATTTTCCGGTTTTTCACGGTTTATTTTTTGGGTTTATCCTTTTTGATTCTGGGTTTAATATTGCTGCAACCGTTTTAAATGAACGCTTCAGCCTTGATCACTCCTTAAGTACGGCCTGATGCCTGGCTGCGAAAACATGAGCCCCGTTTTGGCAGGCTTTATGCATGGCCGGCTGGTTCTGCATAATTTGTCCGCCAATCACATTCCAATCCCAAAGGTTTGGCGATTCGAACCATTTTTCGATATTCATGGTGATATAAAAAACATTGGACACCTCGCCAGCAACAAATTTCAGCGGCAGCGTAACCCTGAAGTAGTTTTGGTAAAATACGCCCATTTCGCCCATACCGATGCCCAGGTGAAAATTGAACGGCTTGATAACATCACCCGGGGCTTTCCATTTACCGTTCATTTTCATGTAGTGATAACCGCCACCCATCATATCGGGCCAGAACATATCGCGCTGTGGCGGATTTACAAATAAGCCGGTTTTGTTTTTTAATTCACTGATGCCAAATATAAATGAAATGCTGTCGTACGACTCTACCGGGATGCGATCAGCCGGATTCCAGTTGAGCGAAGCAGGAATTGCCAGGTCGATATAATGAATAGCACTGTCGGAAGTAATAGCCACCTGCTGCCCGGATGATTTTTTTAACGTTAAATCCGAAATAAAATATTGCAGTTCATCCACTTCGTAATTATTGCCGGCCAGGTTGGTGTACTTCATTTCTGCTTTTTGAAGTGAAGTTCCATCGACATGATGTTCGAAAACAAACTCAACCGGGGCATACTTTGTTTCCTCTTTTTTGCATGAAACCAGCAAGAAAACGACGGCTGGCACTATTAAGGTAAAGACTAAATTTTTCATGATGGATAGAACTAAAAACGTTTACAAATTTACTGCAATTTTCTATTGATGGCTAATAAACAGCAACATTGGCCAGGCAGTGTTGCTCCATCATAATCCATGATTGAATTGTTCGTATCTTTGCACCCCTTTTCAAAGAATTGGCAAGCGTAACATTTAATGATTTTATAAAGAATGTAATTCAAACAACAGAATTACAGATAATCAGACTACCGAATGAAATTTAAACCCGGAGATAAAGTAAGGTTCCTCAACACCACTGGTGGAGGAATTATAGTAAAAGAAATAAATGCTGCCATGGTTTCGGTGGCAATAGCTGATGGATTTGAAATTCCGACACTGATAAGCGAACTGGTAGCCATTGAACCGTCAGGGGCTTCGGGTGATTTATTCCTGAATAAAAACGAAAAGCAGCCCGAAAAAGCGCCCATCATACAACCTGAACCCGAGGAAGCAGAAACCGAAAGAATTTCCCGGATTGTCCATCGCGGCAGCGCTGCCTCCATGCCTTCGGGCGTTTATCTCGCCTGGGCTCCGCAGGACCAGCAGCGTTTGCTTGCCGGTAAAATAGATGTGTACCTCGTAAATAATACCACCAGTGATATTCTTTATACTTTTATGCTGAAAAACAGCGACGGAAGTTTTTCGGGTATCGACTACGGATCGGTGCCCCCTGAATCGAAACTGGTGATTGAAAGTATTGTTCGCGAAGATATCGGCATGTGGTCCAACGGTGTAATTCAGGTACTTTTCTTTTCTGACGAAAACGACAAAGTACTGATGCCGGTAAGCGCAACTTTCAGAATTAAAGGTTCTGTATTTTACCAGGAAGGCAGCTACCACGAAACGCGTTTCCTGGCCGGACAGCAAGCCATTTTATATACCGTGTGTGAACTCAACAGAATACCCAGCACGTATGATCATATCCTCAACGAAAAGGAAAACCGCGAACCTTTGCCTGCTTCGGCTGAGCGTTTCCGGCCCGAAACAGGCATTGACCAGTACCGTACCACAGCCAACGAAGCCGTTGTTGACCTTCATATTTCAGCCCTCCGGCAGGATTATGCAAACCTGTCGCCACACGAAATACTTACCATACAGTTGGGCGTTTTTGAACGATTGCTCAGTAGCGCCATTGCCTTAGGGTACAAAAGTGTTGTTTTTATTCACGGCATTGGCAACGGAACGCTGAAACAGGCAATTATAAAGCGAATCAGCGATTACGACGATATCGAATTCCGGAATGCGTCGTTTGCAAAATTTGGCAACGGGGCAATTGAATTTATTTTACACCGCAACCAATAAGTTGCATTTAAAAAAATCGCATATATCCGATTTTCACCTTAAATGTTAAATACAGAAGAATTAAGAAAATTTGAATTAGGGAAGAATAAAGATAAATTTGCAATTGTTTATAAGCTAATAATCATCCGGAAATGATTTCTCTGTCAGTTATTATTATTACTTACAATGAAGAACAGAACATTTTAAATTGTCTGCAATCTGTCGAAGGAATAGCTGATGAAATCATTGTGCTGGATTCATTTTCGAAGGACAGAACCAAAGAAATCTGTCTCCAAAAACAGGTAAAATTTTACGAGCGTGCATTTACCGGGTTCAATGAGCAAAAAAACTATGCATTATCGTTAGCGTCAAGTCCTTACATATTGTCGCTCGATGCCGATGAGGTCCTGTCACCGGAATTGAAAAAGTCAATCCAGGCGGCAAAAGAGAACTGGGCTTCGGATGGATATACCATGAACCGGTTAACGAATTATTGCGGAACCTGGATCAGGCATTGCTGGTACCCCGACACAAAGCTGCGCATGTGGGATTTGCGTAAAGGAAATTGGGATTGCAACAAGATTCATGAAAAAGTTGATCTTGCTGATGGAGCAACCATTTCACATCTGCAGGGCGATTTGCTTCACTATTCGTACCACACGCTCGACGATCACCTGAGACAACTGCACAAGTTCAACGAAATTGCTGCTATTTCGGCTTACAATGACCACAAGAAAAGCAGTTTTCTGAAATTATTTTACAAGCCTGTTGCTATATTTTTCAAACTGTATATTTTAAAAGAAGGCTTCCGCGATGGCTATTCCGGGTATTTGATTGCACGGATTTCGGCATTCGGAGCTTTTATGAAATATGCACGCCTGAAGCAGTTAAACGAAAGCAATAAGCAAACATAAAGATGAAAATCATTCATGTTTCATCGGCTTTATCGTGGAGGGGTGGCGAACAACAGATTGCATATCTGCTCATGGAACTCGCAAAACGGGATATCCCTCAGGTTGTATTCTGTCCGGATGGATCGCCGCTTCACACATTTTGTAGTAAAAATGGCATTGCTGTAATAACATACCGCAATCGTTCAGGCTTTTATTTGTTGCATGCCTTAAAATTAACTTTGCTGTGCCGGAAAGTAGCAACGCCAGTCATTCATGTGCACGATAGCCATTCGCATACCATTGCGTTTCTTTCGGTGGCTTTGTTTATGAACAAAGTGCCGATAGTGATTCACCGAAGGGTGAGCTTTCCTGCAAAAAAAAGTTTCTTTTCGAATATCAAATATAATCACAGTGCTATCACGCATATCATCTGTGTATCAGATCATGCCCGGGCACAGGTTAATAGAAGGTTATTAAAAACCGATAAAACCGTGGTTATTCATGATGGCATCGATTTATCAAAGTTTAAAGAAAAAAAGGCAGGAAATATTCTCCGCAACAAGTATAACCTGCAAAGCAGGCACATACTCATCGGCAATATTTCGGCCCTTACACCCGAAAAAGATTTAATTACGTTTATCGACACCGCCGGATTTCTGCTCAAAAAAAATCCTGATTTGCGGTTTTTCATAATTGGAGACGGTGCTCAAAAACAAACAATCGCCGCTTATATTGCCGCGCATAAAATTGGAAACGAAGTCATTTTAACTGGTTTCCTCGATAATATTCCGGATATTTTGCCGGAACTGGATTTGTTTTTATTTACATCCGCCAATGAAGGTCTGGGCACAACGCTGCTTGATGCTTTTGCTTGTAAAGTCCCCGTTGTTTCGACAAATGCAGGAGGAATTCCCGAAATTGTTAAAAACAATGTAACCGGGATATTGGCTGGTGTAAAACAACCATCCGAATTAGCCGAAGCCGTAGAAATAGTATTAAATAACAGCGAGTTAAAGCTTCGGTTGGTGAAAAACGCATTTGCTGAAGTTCAGGAATTTTCGGCTGAAATTATGGCCTTAAAAACGATTGAGATATACAAAGATTCAGTGGAAAAAAATTACGGCAAACAACCCAAGGACTGATAAAGCATGAATTTAATGATCTGATTAAATCATTTGCATACATATAAAAGCCCTGCTATAACTCAAGAAGTACCGCAGGCAACAACCGTACATCTAAATACTTCACTGATGGAACTCAAATCAGGAAACATCAAACTTCGTGCATTACATTTGCAGGATGCAAAGCGCCTGGCAGAGCTGGCCAACAACGAAAAAATAAGCCGTAACCTGCGCGATGGATTCCCGAATCCGTATACGCTCGCTGATGCTGAGAAATTTCTGACAAATTTCTCCAATCAGTACCCGGTAACCTTTTTTGGTATTGAATTTAACCACGAATATGTAGGAAATATCTCACTGGTACCCTGCACCGACATTTACCGTATGTCGGCCGAAATTGGCTACTTTATCGGCGAACCATACTGGAATAAAGGAATTGTAACCCGTGCCGTGAACCTGATAACCGAATATGGATTCAGTACGCTGGGCCTTGTGCGCATACAAACCGGAGTGTTCGAGTATAACCTGGCTTCGCAGCGTGTGCTCGAAAAATGTGGCTTTGTGAAGGAAGGGATTTTCCGCAAATCAGTTTCTAAACAAGGTCAGCTTTGGGATGAGGTGCGGTTTGCACTGTTAAAACCGGGGTTATAAAATAACACTGATACAGGGTGAAGGCATAATGATGTGCCATACGTATTTCTTTCAATCCTTTTCGTAGTAAGTATTACAACGGAGCAGTGGGAGCCCCGTACAGCATGTCGTTAAAAACGGGAATCCGGCAAACCATATTTTTCGTACCTTTGCAGTGGTGACAACCTGTTCTATCGTATCCCGGCATGTCCGCGGGTAAGGAAAGTCAGGACAACACAGAGCGCCATACTTCCTAACGGGAAGGTCCTGCGGCTGAACACCGCGGGAACAGCCAGTGCCACAGAAAATATACCGTCCCGGTTTACCGGGATAAGGGTGAAAACGCGGGGTAAGAGCCCACGCCGTGATGCAGCAATGCAGCATGAGGGTAAACCTTATGGGTTGAAAGACCAAATATACCGGGAGTAGCGCCGCTTCGGCGGCTGCTGAAAGGGTTGCTCGCCCGATGCCCGGGGGGTAGGTCGATAGAGGCCATCAGTGATGGTGGTCCCAGATAAATGATGGAAGCCGGAAGGTCGGCAACAGGCCCGAAGGAACAGAATCCTGCTTACAGGGTTGTCACCTAAGTGTTGCATTTATGATTGAGGATTGAATCGATCAACATTTCAGGCGCTATCAAAAACATTTTTATTTTGAAACTGTTAATCAACCACGGGTTTAACATTTC
>APMI01042131.1_pt1 | contig 11512 bp, 9 predicted proteins | sample 667938 | NCBI WGS metagenome assembly APMI01 (sample SAMN01084076, study PRJNA167559) | wastewater metagenome | biome: Wastewater | place: Denmark: Ejby Moelle, Odense | collected 2011-11-28 | reverse complement strand
CTATGATCAAATGAATAGCGGTTTTCATCTAACTCAACAAAAAAGGTGTTAGCATCAGCTTGTAGATTATTTAAATTAATTCTCAATTTATATTTGGATAAGAGTAATGGCGAATTCTCGCCTCCAAAATAAAACCAAATTTCCAATTCACAGCCATTGTCCATTTGGTGAGTTGTCAATCTTACAGATTCAGATCGACGGTAAGGACTGTTATAGTATATTGTATCGTTTACAGATATTCTTAATTCGTGCCCATCCATAAAGTACGTATCGTTCGGCCCCATTGCTATATGCCTTGAATAAACTGCTCCGCGACCTACAATAATTCTGTAGTTGGCCTTGTGCTCATTTTGAAGTTTTGATAAGTTGAATATGATAGATACCAAGTTGAATGTGATAAAAGGCCCTTGATGATAAAAGTCCTCGACCATAATGTACCCTTTCAGTTTGGGGTAGGTAATTTTTTTAAACAGAGCTTCTATGTAGTGATGTGGTGCTGGTTTGGTTTGCCCATCAATACGCATATAATATATGCTCCGAAACTGGTGTGGACTGTATTCGCTTTGAGAAATATCAATTAGATAAATGTTGTTCCCATTGCCATTCTCAATTCTCTTAAAATATATGCTATTTGGTGCGGGAGTAATGGAGTCAGTAATCCGGTTAATAAAATAATCTTTTTCTATTAGGGAACTTACCGGCGAGAGATCGCCAGTAAATACTTTCTCATTTCGTCCTGGTGGAATGTTCCCTATTGGTGCCCCCCATATTATTAATCCGCCACTTGAGTTCAAGAAAGCACAAATGCTTCTGATAATTCCATTCTCTTTCTCTCGTTGATTATTTTCTCCAGGGAATGTAAATGATTTGAATTCTATTTTGTCAGATTCCTCTCTTTCAATAGCGAAGAAATCAATTACGTCTTGATAACTAATCTCATCGGGTCCCTTTCCGAAATATTGTGATATATAGCTCATAGTATTAAAAATTTGCGTTGCCTTGTGAATTACTCAGCTTTATGGCTTTCAACGTTTCCGATATTTGCATCGGATATCCACCTTCGAAATATTCAAAAGTTAGTGGATTTCCTGAAAGAAAAAGGCATGTTAAATCAATCCATTTATCTATACTTACTTCTCCATTTAATTTAAATAGCTTTTCTGATAAAGTTTTAATCTGACTATTGTTCTTGTTGTTATAATTAAAATCTGAATCACGGCGAGCGTAATATTCTTCCTTCGTATAGTAGTGAATGGCACCATCAAAATGTCTAACTGTATCGTTATTTATATCGACTTCTGCGTGAACGTATCTTACTGGGAAGAAAACTGTGTTGTTCTTGATAATATTAATATTATCTGTTTTAAACTCTTCCGCTTGAAAAACTTTTATACCGTCTTTCGATGACCATTTGATATCTAACGAATACGCACTTTTAAAAATAAAGTCGACCTGAAAATCATCTAAATAAGCTGGAGGTTTTAACTTTATTATGTCATCAGATATTTTGCGAATATTTCTGTTGAATTTTGCTCCCCACCACATATCATGCTCCATATACATAGGCCCATTCAAATCAATTCGCACCCTGTCGAAATCTAAAGAAATGTAAGGGTCAATTTTCAGATCGTTTATACCCCAAAAAGAATCAATAAACCCAGGCAAGAAATTATTTTTGGGGTTATAGGCCCTTCTGAAATTTGGGTGGGGCATTAACATATAGCTGTCGCTAGCCAGATAACCGCTAAAAAAGCGTTTTCTTTCAAATTTTGTATTTAACGTCCGAAAATTTAGTAACCCTTCTTTGTCCCTGACTAGCTCAGGACATAAAAACCCAACCAAATTTGGATAACTTGCTATCACACCAATGGTCCGAATATATTGAAAATGCTCTCTCTTTAAGATAAGGCCTTTTAATAGAAGTAATTTCTTGAAACTCTCAATTAGGGCTGAGTGTTTTTCTAATTCCTCTTCTGCTTCCTCCAACAGTCCTTGTTCATATTTTTTTAGTCTTTCCTCGTAACTCATAGCTATGAAATATACCTAAAGATAGAACATGTGATTTTGAATAATGTCTTGTAATGCAAAATGTGGATATCATTATTTGGATCTAATATCCTCTTACATAAAACTTCCGCCCTCTTACATAAAACATCGCGGGCCGGTTTTTCCCTGCATTCGTATTTGCTTAATTTCAACATAGTCTAAAAACTATGTTTATGAAAAAACTCTTACTTACTGCTTTTATCTGCACTTTATCGATAGCCTCCTTTGCGCAGGCGGGTACGCTGGACAGTACTTTTGGTGTGGATGGCGTGGTGAACTCACTGGTGGACTCGGGCGCCACATGCTGGAAGCTGATAGCCCTGCCGGGCAATAAGCTGCTGGCAGCAGGCAATTATAAAAAGAACGGCAGGTTCGTACCCCATATAACGCGCTACAGTGCCGATGGTAGTATAGATAATAGCTTCGCTACCAATGGTACGGCTATAGCCGACGATACCACAAGTATATCCATCTTTGGTGCTGTGATGCAGCCCGATGGTAAGGTGCTGGTGTGCGGCGATTATTATAATGGGGCAGGCTATAATTTCAGGCTGGTACGCTTTAAGGCCGATGGAAGCGTGGATAGCAGCTTTGGCAATAATGGCAGGGTAAGTACACCTGTGGGTAATGGCAGTAGCGATAATATAGGTCGCAATGTGCTGCTGCAGGCCGATGGCAAGATCATAATGGCGGGCACCACTTACGTGAATGGTAACAGCGATTTTATTGTGTTGCGGTATAAGACCGATGGGCTGCTGGATTCCAGCTACGGTACCAATGGTATGACCGTGACCGCTATAGGCAGTTTGGCCGACAATGCCTATGCAATAGCCATGCAGGCCGATGGCAAGGTGATACATGTGGGCGATCATTACGATGGCAGCCTCTGGAGCCTGGCAGTACTGCGTTATGATACCAGCGGTCATCTTGATAATGGTTTCGGTACCGGCGGGCAGGTGGTAATGCCGCTGGGCACAGGCGATATTTATGGCTATTCGGTACTGGTGCAGGGCAGCCAAAAGATAGTGGTGGGTGCCTTTAGCCAAACCTATAATAATACCTTACTGCGCTTTAATAGCGATGGCAGCCAGGATAATTCATTTGGCGATAATGGTATTTGCTACCGCAGCTTTGCTACCAGCGACCATGCCAATTTCATAGATACCCTGAGCAATGGCGATATTATATTGGCCAACAGGTCGACGCTGAACAGTACTTATGCCTTTGCCAAATTTTCGGGCGAGGGGCTGCTGGATACCTCGATAGGTGACTCGGGCCTGGTGGTGGTGACCGTGAACAATGGCTACGACTATAGCACTACGGTGGCTGTGGATGGGAGCAACCATATCATTATAGGCGGCTACACCAATACGGCCAATGGCAATAATATTGTGATGGCGAGGTTCAAATCGGGAGTGCCTGTGGGGATCAAGGAGCATCGTGTATTGCACGATGCAATGCTGTATCCTAATCCGGCAGAGGGGGATTTGGTTTTAGATTATGCACTGGCTGATAATGACCGGATATCCGTTTCTGTGTATGATGAACTTGGACGCCTGGGCATGCGGGTGAAGGACAAAGAGCAGCAGTATGCGGGTAAGCAATCGCTGCACTTTACATTGAGCAAAGGACTGCCGGCGGGTAATTATGTACTTAGCATTGCGGGTAGTAAGGGTGTGTATGGGACGGTGAAGTTTGTGAAGCGGTAGCCACAAGGCAGGAAGGTAAGACGGGTATATTTAAAGGCTCAGGGCTGATCTACAGGGTTTTTATTAAAAATAAAATGAATTAGCTTTGCCCTTTACTTATTCTTATGAGGCGAAATCTCTTTTTCTTCCTGCTCACGTTTTTAGCATATAAGGCTTCGGCACAGAACGACCTGGCCATGGCGGCACCCGGTGGCACCATAACAGCGCCTGTTTCGGGCTGTGGCCTTACCGCTACCGAGAATGTAACGGTGAGTATATTCAATTTTGGCAGCACATTGCCTGCGGGCACAGCTTTCAATGTGAGCTATGTAATAAATGCCGGGGCACCGGTTACGGAATTGGTGGTGCTGGGCAGCCCGCTGACCTCTAACAGCAGGTTTACCTATACGTTTGTAACCCAGGCCAATTTATCTGTGCCCGGCCCCTATACATTTGATGCTACCGTATCTCTTGCCGGTGATGTTAGCCCGGCCAATGATGCTTTCACAGGCCACCTTGTTACCAATACTGCGCCCTCTGTGGGAGGCACTATAGCCGGCGGTGGTAATGTATCATGCGGCGCTTCGGGTGTTGTTACGCTGTCAGGGCAAACAGGTAATGTTGATCACTGGGAAATATCAACGGATTCCGGAACTACCTGGCTATACTCGCAGAATACGACAACTACACATGCCTATACCGATATCCGGCAGACAACTATGTATCGTGCAGTAGTTATTAATGGTACATGTTCACAGGCAGTTTCAGCAACAAGTACTATCACCACTCCAGTTTGTCCATAATATGAGAAAGCTATTCGTTTTATACCTGCTTACTTTCATGGCCTTCGCAGCCAGGGCGCAGAACGATCTGTCCATAGCATTGCCCTGGGGGGCGATAACAGCGCCTGTTTCGGGCTGTGGCCTTACTGCTACCGAGAATGTAACGGTGAGTATATTTAATTTTGGCAGCACACTTCCTGCGGGCACAGCCTTCAATGTGAGCTATGTAATAAATGCCGGGGCACCAGTTACGGAATTGGTGGTGCTGGGCAGCCCGCTTACCTCTAACAGCAGGTTTACCTATACGTTTGTAACCCAGGCCAATTTATCTGTGCCCGGCTCCTATACATTTGATGCTACCGTATCACTTGCCGGCGATATTAGTCCGGCCAACGATGCATTCAGCGGCTACCTTGTAACGAATGCGGCATCTTCTGTGGGCGGAACGGTTAGCGGAACTACAACGGTGCCGAGCGGAAACAATAGTGGAGCAGTTACGCTGACAGGTAATATAGGGCAGGTGGAGCGCTGGGAATTAAGCCGCGATGGCGGCACTACCTGGTTGTGGGTATCGAATACAACTACAAGCCAGGGATATCTTAACCTTACCCAAACGACGATGTACCGGGCAAGGCTGAAGAGCGGCGCTTGCTCGTTTGCCTATTCATCGCCTGCGGCTATAACTGTTTCTGCCCCATTACCCCTCGGCCTGACCGGGGTGACTGCGGTGAATATGGGTAACCGGAATAAGATAGAATGGAGCGTTAGCGACCAGTCGGACTTGCTGAGTTACCAGGTCGAGAGATCTGCTGATGGTAAAATTTTTGAAGGGCTGGAGGTGATCGGGGCAAAGAATAAATCAATGATCTATGAAACGTACGACAACAGTCCAATTAGGGGCGTGAATTATTACCGCATTAAAATGGCCGACAGGGATGGTTCTTACACTTATTCTAAGGTGGTTAGTGCCATAATGGATGGCAGTAATGCTTTTGTTATCAATGCTTATCCAAACCCGGCAAGCGACCGAGTGAATATTGATATAAATGGTGCGGCAAGCGGTACATTGGTACTGACTGATATCGTTGGCGCGGAGCAAACTTCCACGGTCTTTTCCGGGGGGCATACTGAGATCAACATTGCGACCTTGCCTGCGGGCGTCTATTTTCTGGAATGCAGCAACGGGGTCTCCGCCAAAACGATCAAACTAATAAAGTACTAGCTAATAAATGAGCATATTATTTTTTTTGGATTCGTTCCCTGCCGGGTGTAGTTTAAATATCGGAAATGAGCCTTTTTCAATGTCAATTGATTCCTTCCCAGGGCGCTAATCCGTTGAGGTCCGCATATCGTTTTACCACCATCATTACATATCGCTTCAGGTAGGTCTCATTCAGGAATACATTCGACCAGTTATCGAAACGACTGCACTGTATGCCGAGGTAGAAAAAGTACATGGCAAGGCCCAGCATAGGCAGGATGCGTTGCTCTTCGGCTGATAAGGGTGTTATCGAATTGTAGCCGCGCAGGAAGCTTTCTGTTTTGAGTTTGCATTCGGTCTCGTCCCTTTCTACATTTTGCAGTTGCAGGATATAGTAAGCCACATCGAGGCAAAGCCAGCCATTGCCGCAGAAGTCGAAATCGAAGAGGGTGATCTTGTTTTCCTTGTCTATGTTCATATTGTCGAACCAGATATCCATGTGCACAGCGCCGTTTCGCAGTTGGCTGGTATCTATTTGATCAAATTCAGTGAGCAGGTATTGCTGCGCTTTTTTCATGAAGTCCATTTCTGCGCTGTCACCGGGGAGGAAGTTCTTTATTTCTTCAAAGGGTTCAATGAATAGCTTGGCGGCCGAATACTGAACGCGATCGATGGCGAAATTTTCTGTGGCTTTGTGCATTTGTCCCATAATCGCTCCGGCTGCGTAATGCAGGTCGGGGGTATAGTTGTGTTGCTTCTCGCCTTCGGCATTGGAAAAAAGCACAGCATAACGCAGGCCTTCGGGAGCATTTAGTTCCTGTATTAAATTGCCGTCCTTATCGGGCAATGGCTGTGAGAGGGATATACCACTTTCCGAGAGGTGCTTAATGAGTCTTAATTCTTCGGCTATCTCCTGCTGGTGCGCCAGTTAAGGCTGTAGACCCGGAAGATGAGGCTGCCGGTAGATGTGGTCGCCTTGTACGTGTCGTTTACACCTGCTTTTATGATGCGGCAGTTGACGCCATCAAGTGAGTACCGCTGCTGTATGAACTGGGCAAGGTGGCTTGCTGAAAGAGTAGAATTGCTGACCGGGAACTGTGACATGGGTTGAAAATACAGATAAAAATGCTTTGGAGGGAAATGGCGTGTGTTGCAAGGTACAGCTCATCTTACCAATGTCACATCGCCTTTCAGCACCCGCATGTTTTGTTCGTTGATGATGGTGCCTGAAGCCGCATTAAGCCGGGAGCTGTAAACGAGCTCGTAAAAGTAGGTGCCTGTTTCCTGGCCAGCCCCGTTCCACTTGCGGGTACGCTCGGCGGTCTCGAATACCTTCTGACCCCAGCGGTTAAAAATGCGGAACTTGTAATAGGCCGGGGCGCGCGGGCAGTCCACTACCGGCCCGAAGGCATCATTTATACCATCGTTGTTGGGTGAAAAAGCGTTCGGGAAAGCGATATTACAGTTACAGTTATCGGAGCCGATATTGATGCTGTCTGTTTTTTTACAACCCTCTTTATTTACTGTAGCCCAGTAAAGACCGGGTATGGATATGTTCCTGTCCTGCAGCCGGAAGCCGTCCTGCCAGAGATAGGAGGCATTGTCGACCGGTATATGCAGGGATATGTATTCGCCGCTGCAGAGTGCAGTATCCGGGCCGATAGAAAAATTGAAGTCCTGTTCCTTTATTACGAAGGTATCTATGCCCAAGGTATTGCAGTCCATAATGGTCTGTACCCAATATGTTCCTGCTGCCGCTATAGCACGTGTGCTGTCGCTGCTGCCATTGTCCCAGTAGTATGCTATACGGCCGGCAGGCGCCCGGAGTGTTATGGGTGTATTGCCTGTGCAAAAGGAGCTATCGCTGCGCACTACCTGCTTATTCGTAAAGACAGGAACATACTCCATCGTGAGCTGCGTGCGCGTGTTGCCCCATGGACGGGTACTGGTACCGAGCGTAAAACCGCAGGAAGCGGCGGGCGCATCGGGATAGTTGATACAGGCTATGTCCTGGTAAAAATCGGTGAGCACTCCGTATAGTTTGCCGTCGGGGCCGATGCGTGTATCGCAGGCATTGTGCGTGGCAGGGTCAAGAGCGGAGATGAGGGTGAGCGACTGACGTATCGCATTGCTGTCGGGCAAGCTGAGGTCAACCTGCGAAAGAGAAATATTGGCAAGGTAAAGTTTAGTGTTGGACGGCGAGAAACAGGAGCTGAAGTACAAATTGCTGCTGAGCACAAAAGGAGCCGAGACGATACCTGTGTTAGCATCGAAGTTGTAAAGCACTGCGCCGCCGCCATTGAAGCCGGGTACGTTGCAGATGCATATTTTTTTCCTGTCGGGGGAAACTTTTATAGAGCTGAAGTAGTAAGGTGAAATTTGTACCTGTGAACTGTCAAAACGACCAATGGCGGAAATGACGGGTTGCGGGCTTATGCCCGAAGCCGATATCTCGTACACTTTAAACTTGTTGTCAGCTATATTGTGCAATACCAACCAAATGTTGCAGTTATTGCCTCTTACAGCCACCATAGCTTCCGAAAAGCCGGAATCGATGATTATGTGTTTCTTACCCGGCACTACATTGCCCAGGCCATTGGCAAGCCTCATGTCAACCACTGAATAAGACAATACCGAGCCGTAGGGACTAAAGTTATCTATGCCGGACAGGCTGAAGACATAATATTGGTTCAGCGTATTGATGACCGGTACAATCGCGGAACCCCTATAGGCATCGTAAGGGGATTTGGTGTGGGTAAGACCATAGCCGTCCGGCATTGGGTGGTGCTCCCTGTTCCATATGGTATCCGGTGCCGAATAGAAGAGTAAATTGCCGGCAGCATCGCATACTGATGCGCAACCACCTTCGCTGAGCATATGTGTTTCGAATGCTACTGGCTGGCCACTGCTAAAGTCGAGACCGCAATGATTCCCGAATGCCCAGACATTATTTTCTTTAGCATCGTTCTGCGCCCTGGCAGTAATAAACAAACTTAATCCCCAAAGGAAGAAGCATAGTTTTTGCATGGGTAAATTTAGTAAACATATAAATACAAGTCCGCCCGGTATAGTATGCAAACTGTCATAAAATGTGGATATCCTTATTTGGAATCGCCTCCTTCGGGGCTGTATATTGCGAGCTTGCCGGCATTTTTTTGTCGGCATAAGTTCTTTGTTTATTGCGAGGCCGGGTAACAAAATGGCCACTGGAAGTAGACCGGGTGCGGATCGGCAATTTTCGGGTGCATATCGGGTGTGCAATCCACATTAGGTATGGCTTGTAAGATGCTGATAATCAAAAAAGAGGATTAAAAAATGTTGATAAGTCACTTCCGGTTTTTAAATTATGCTGAAACCGGAAGTCCTACCGGCTGAACAGGGGTAGGGGAATCAATAATGATTTTATAGCTTTAGTCTAAATAGGTATAAAAATGCAGGAACAGGTTTTTATTTGTGAGGAGGCGCTCATTGATGAACGATTGGGCAAGCTGAAGTTTGCAGGGTTTAGAGACGATGTTGAGGACTACCTTGATCCGGAGACCGGCACCAGCTGGGAACTCACCCTTTACACCAGCGAAGTGCTGCAAAAAAATATCCGCCTGCTGCAGGCGATGCCCCGACCCGGTACTGCCGATCTGATCAATATCGCGCTATCCTCGGATAGTGAGGATACGGTCTCCGGCGCATCGATGGAACTGTGTTTTAGAGAACAGGGCAATAACGAGCAGTACAGAGAAGAGTTGCTCGCCGGCCTGGAACGATGTGCGGCTAACGGAGAACTGAGCGACAAGGATAAAAGGCGTATTCAGCTGGTCATCTTCGATGCGGGCCTGTTTTCGTCCGCCAACATAAGGCCGGTGGTGGGGAAGCATTATACCGAGATATATGCTGATGCTGCTTTTTTTAAGGATATAGCGGAGCGAAGTAAGAAGCTGCTGGAACTGCTGGAATGAAAGGCTTTTTGGTTCCATGATCGCCGGGGTGGCAGATATGTGACAAGAATGGTGCACACATGCCCCTTCATTATAATGACCAAACAATTACAGAGGCACCGCGCCAGGCTTGCTATATTTGTTACGTTTAATCAAATGCCCGTGAAAGGAAGGCTGTGCATATTGTTCGCTGTTATTGTCGCTGCAAACCTCTGCTCTTGCAGGAAACATTCTGTACTGCAACCATCATCCGGCACCATTACCCTGCTTGACTCTGTACATATACATAGTGATGGGGGCAGCAACAGCCGGGTCTACAAGTTCTTTTACGATGCAGATGGCTATGTGGTGAAGATACATGCCTATGAGATCTCCGCCTTTAGCTATTATCTTAGTACCGACTCGCTGGTGTACGATGCTGCACACAAATTGCAAACGATGTATACAATTAATGTGAACGGGATTAGCCAGGATGATTTCCTGTATGATGGGCAGGGGCAGCTTACCAAGGTAAACTTCAGGCCACAGCAGCAAAGTGTGAGCAATTACGTACTGCTTACCTACTACGCAGGACATAAGATAGCTGCAATGGCTAACTATGTTAATAATACCCTGGACTCGGAGATAAGCTATACATATAGCCCGGACGGAAATTTATTAACTGAAGCGGATACAGGAATTGTAAGCCGGACTAGTAGGCATTACACATATGATGCCTACGATAATAAATCCAACTTCAGCCAGCTGTTGACAGGTTTGAATGTTTTCATTTTGCCCGGTGAGCTTTTCCCGATGGCAGCGGCAAATAATATCTTAAAAAAGACATATGCTGACAGCGGCAAAGTATATAACTATACTTATGACTATAACAACAAAGGACTGCCCGTGAAAAGGACTATGAACAGCACAGGACTTAGTAAAGTGACCACCGAGTTCTTTTATGTTGAGGCTCCTATCGTCCTGAAAAAATAGAAGAAGCCCTGCATGTTGCAAGGCTTCTGAATTCTATTTATAACCCGGAGTTATTATTGTGCTGATGAATTCGATTGGTTAACTACATTCATTACTTCGTCATAGTTTCTCCAATTGGTGTTGGGGTGTGCTTGTTTTTGAGCTGCTGTTATAGCAACGACTTTGAACGTAGCAGAAGTAGGAAGGTAAGTATCCAAAAGGTCTTCTTCAGAGAAATATACCCGGACGGTGCCCACATTATACACAAAATAATAGCTAATAGAGATGCCCGTGGTAGAATAGTCGGTGTAGGGGAGTGCTATCCAGCCGCCTGCACCATTGCTCATATATACCATTACGGCGCCATTATCCACTACGTTTTGTGTGATGTCGGCATCGGTCATGTCGGCGGTGCCATAGCCAGTGGAAGAGTTGAATGCAAAGTTAACCGTGACTGTGCCTCCCCTTACATTGGCATCCTGGCCGTTATATCCTGCAGGTCCCTGTGGTCCTTGCGGCCCTTGCGGCCCTTGTTTTTTACAACTTGTTGCTATCAGCGCCAGCATTACTGCGGCTAGTGTGATGATCCTTTTCATTTGTATTGTTTGAGAATTTAGTGATTAAATGTATTGAGTAACATTGATACACTATTCAAAAAGGATGCCAGTAATTCTAAGAAGGTCATTTACTCCTAAAATAGTCAAAACTGAGTTTGCTTATTTCGGCTATAATGCGCTCCCCACGGCTTACCCCGCCTGTGTAATTAGAGAAACAAACTACTATGGCGTATTGCCGGCCATCGGGAAGCGTTATGATGCCCACATCATTGGTTGCGGCGGTGATACCCTTACCGTTGGTGTTGGAGGTGCCCGTCTTATGAGCTACAGGCGTGTTAGCGGGTAATAGTCCCGC
>APMI01036569.1_pt1 | contig 11518 bp, 10 predicted proteins | sample 667938 | NCBI WGS metagenome assembly APMI01 (sample SAMN01084076, study PRJNA167559) | wastewater metagenome | biome: Wastewater | place: Denmark: Ejby Moelle, Odense | collected 2011-11-28 | reverse complement strand
AGGCGATGACTGTAGCCGGCGGCACGAAGGGCTACCCTGTCCTGGCTCAATTTGCAGCAAACAGTGTCACAGCCGGAAGTTGCCGTAATGGACAGGCCCGCCCACGCCAGAGCGCTACCATTGACGATTCCTTTCGCATTTCTCGAATAACATCGAAGCCCGCGCGTGATTCCCACTGACCGCCTGCACCAGCTGCTTCGCCTGCTCAGCCGCCGCCGTGCCGTCCCTGCCAACGACCTGCAGTACGAACTCGGCATCTCCCGCGCCACGCTGACCCGTTACATCCGCGACCTGCGTGACACCCTCGGCGCCCCCGTTCATTTTGACCGTGAGCAAGGAGGCTATCGGCTCGAAGACGGCAAGCACCAGTTCGCCCCCCAGTTCGAACTTCCCGGCCTTTGGTTCACCGCCGAAGAAATCCACGCCCTCCTCACCATGCAATACCTGCTGGCCAACCTGGACACGGGCGGCCTGCTCGGCCCCCACATCCAGCCCCTTCTCGCCCGCCTCGGCCACATCCTCGGCACCGCCGACGACTCCGCCGCCGAAGTCGCCCGCCGCATCCGCATCCAGACCCTTGGCGCCCGCAGCTTCCGCCTGGAGCACTTCCAGGCCGTCGGCTCCGCCACCCTGCGCCGCCTGCGCCTCGTCATCGAATACCACGCCCGCGGCACCGACGAAACCACCCGCCGCGAAGTCTCGCCCCAGCGCCTCATCCACTACCGCGACAACTGGTATCTCGATGCCTGGTGCCACCTGCGCGAAGAGCTGCGCAGCTTTGCGATAGACGCCATCCAGCACACCGAAATCCTCGACGCCACCGCCCGCGACATCGACGACGCCACCCTCGACCAAGTGCTCGGCAGCGGTTACGGCATCTTCGCCGGCGCCGAAGTGCAATGGGCCGTACTGCGCTTCAGCGCCGAACGCAGCCGCTGGATCGCGCAGGAAAAGTGGCACCCCGACCAGCAAGGACACGCCCTGAACGACGGCGGCTTCGAACTCCGCGTGCCCTACAGCCAGGAACCCGAACTGCTGATGGACATCCTGCGCCACGGCCGCCACGTGGAAGTCATCGCCCCCGCAGCCTTGCGCGAAGCAGTGCGCAGGGAACACGAAGCAGCGTCGAAGATTAATTTGTGATGCTCATGGTTTGAGCATGGGGGTGGGCAGAATGACCAACATCGATTTCCAGAGGTAGCCGGAATGACATTCCCGGACGACACGTCGCGGAACAGAGGCATTGCGGGAGAAGTGAGAAAACTCCCCACAGTGTCAGGGAAGAGGTATGGCGATGAGTGACACACAAAAAATAGTCGAGCCCGATTGGCTATCCACCACCAGATATGATGGCAGGGCAATTGCGCATTGGAGAAAGTCCGATGAAACACCGCAATACCTTGCTAGGCACCTACAGAATGTTGGTGCATTTTCAAAGAGTTTCAGCAAAAAAATTCACCTTGAAACCTCCGGTGAATTAATCGGGCTGCTTCACGATCTGGGTAAATACAGCGAAGAATTTCGCAACTATATTCATTCGGCTCTCGGATTGCTTAATCCCGATGAAGATGATTATGTCGACTCGACTGTCCTGAAAGGAAAAGTTGATCACTCATCTGCCGGCGCCCAGTTCGTATGGAAAGAGCTGGCAAAAAAAGGGGCGGTGGAGTCCCTAATCGGCCAGTGGCTGGCACTCTGCATTGCATCGCACCACTCAGGTTTGATCGACTGCCTTGCCCCTGAAGGCATCGACGTCTTCGGCAAGCGCATGAGAAAGTCGGAAGAAAAAGTTCATGTTGATGAGGTGAAGCTGCGCGCTGATCCGGAGATACTTGAGCGGGCGCAAGAGCTACTGGACTCACCCGCTCTGATCAACGAACTGCGAAGTTTGCTTGCCAGCATCAAGCGCAACGAAAAAAACCCGAGACCTCTAAGTCAGCAGTTGGGATTAGCACTCCGTTTTTTGTTCAGTTGCCTGATTGACGCCGACCGCATCGACACCGCGAACTTCGAACACAAGAAAGTGGCTGCCTATCGCCCACAAGGTGACTACGTGCCCTGGCAGGTACTGATCGGACGCCTAGAGAAAAAACTGTCCGGATTTGCGCAACGCTACCCAATTGACGATTTGCGGCGAAAAATATCTGACGAATGCCGTGCCGCAGCCAATCGACAGTGCGGAATTTATACTCTGACCGTTCCAACCGGCGGCGGTAAAACACTGGCCAGCTTGCGCTTTGCCTTGCACCACGCGGCGGTTCGCAATTTGGAACGGATCATCTACGTCATTCCCTTTACGTCAATCATCGACCAAAACGCCAAGGTAGTCCGCGACATTCTCGAACCCGAAGACTGCCCCCAAGACCGAGACAAGGTCGTGCTGGAACATCACTCCAGCGTCACGCCAGAAAAGCAGACCTGGCGCGAGAAAATTCTCTGCGAGAACTGGGACGCACCTGTTGTGTACACCACCATGGTTCAACTTCTGGAGAGCTTATTCGGTGGCGGCACACGCGGCGCCCGTCGCATGCATCAACTAGCCAATGCGGTGCTGATATTCGACGAAATTCAAACACTACCCATCCGCTGCGTTCATCTATTTAATAACGCGATCAACTTCCTAAGTGAACAGTGCAATAGCACCGTGGTGCTATGCACCGCGACACAACCCTTGCTGCACAAGGTGGCGATTGAAAACGGCGCTATCCGTCTGGCAGACCGGCATGAGATGGTCAGCGACGTGCGACAGCTGTTTGCAGATCTCAAGCGTGTAACCGTTCAAGACCAACGTCGTCCAAATGGCTGGCGCTACGCTGAGATAGCCGATCTTGCCAATGATGAAGTCAAACAAGTCGGAAGCTGCCTGGTCATCGTCAACACCAAGGATGCTGCCAAGCAGATTTTCCTGGCCTGCCAAAAATTGGGCCACGAAAGTACCTTGTTCCACCTCAGCACCGATATGTGTCCGGCCCACCGCAAGACCGAGTTGGCGACAGTGAAATTGCGGCTTGAGGCAGGGCTGCCGACGATTTGCGTATCCACGCAATTGATCGAGGCAGGAGTCGACGTGGATTTCAGCGTTGTGATCCGCTCGATGGCGGGGCTGGATTCCATCGCTCAGGCAGCAGGTCGCTGCAATCGCAATGGCCGACCTGAGCCGGGGCGTGTTCGTTTGGTAAATCCATCGGATGAGCACGTCACGCTGGAGCATCTGACCGACATTGCGATTGGCCGCGACAAGGCCGCCTCTATCCTCGACTTCTTCCGTGAAGCACCTGAGCGCTACGACCATGATTTGCTCGGCCCTCAAGCCATGGTCGACTACTACACTCACTATTTTTTCGAGCGGCAAAAGGACATGTCTTATCCCGTATCCGAGAAGGAAGCCAAGGACATCGGGCGCCATGACTCGCTGCTGAGCCTTTTATCCGAAAACAGTCCGTCCTTAGATGAGGCTGTGCGAAAAGGGAGCCAGCCTCCTTCGCGACTGCTGAATCAGTCCTTTATGGCGGCCGCCAATGCCTTCAAGGCTATTGATTCTCCAACCCAGGGGGTCATCGTGCCCTTCGGAAAAGTCGGTGCCGATTTGATTGGCCGTCTGTACGCAGCATTCGATATTTCTCTGGAAGGCGAACTATTGCGCAAAGCCCAACAATTCACCGTAAACGTCTTCCCTAATGCGTTCAAAAAACTATCCACGGCAGGTGCATTGCGCGAAATAAAAAAAGGCGTGCGCATCTACAGCCTTGACCCCCGTTACTACAGCAAGCAGTTTGGTCTGGCGACCGAACCCGTTTCTTTGATGGAGACACTCGATGTCTAGCACCCGGCGTAACAGTATCGAATTTCGGTTATGGGGCCGATATGCCCTGTTCACCGATCCGCTAACCCGAATTGGCGGTGAAAAGTGCTCGTATCACATCCCGACCTATGAAGCACTCAAAGGAGTTGCCAAGTCGATCTATTGGAAACCGACATTGATCTGGGTGATTGACGAAGTGCGCATCATCAAGCGCATTCGCACCCAGACCAAGGGAACCAAGCCGCAGGAGTTCAGCGGGGGTAATACCTTGGCAATTTACACCTTCCTCTCCGACGTGGAATACCAGGTGCGGGCGCATTTCGAGTGGAACATGCATCGCCCGGAATTGACGGCTGACCGCATTGAGGGGAAGCATTACGACATCGTCAAGCGCATGTTGGAACGAGGTGGTCGCCAGGACATATTTTTAGGAACCCGCGACTGCCAAGGCTATGTCGCACCTTGCGAATTCGGTTCCGGCCCTGGGGATCTCGACGCAGACGGCGAACTCGGCTTCGGGCTGATGTTTCACAGTTTCGATTACCCCGACGAAACCGGTCCGGATGCAGACGGCAAAAACAAACTATTCACTCGAAGTTGGCAACCGACGATGGTGAATGGAGTGATCCGCTTTGATCGACCGGAGGATTGCAAAGTGCGTCGGTTTGTCCGCGAAATGACTCCGAAGTCTTTCGACATTGGCCAAACTCAACTCTCGGTTGAGGACGAGGAGGCCGGTCTGGTCCGACAGCTGGAAGTGCAGCTATGAGCTGGATTCAGAAGCTCTATGAAACCTACGAGCATTGTGCTGAGCATGAGCCGGAGGGGTTTTCACCGCTGATGCCGATTTGCCACACCACGCAACAGGCTCAGATTGAAATCGTGCTGGATGCAAAGGGATCTTTCAAACGGGCTTCAATACTCGAAAAATCTCAAGGGACGACTATGATTCCCTGCACCGAGGCTTCTTCAGGAAGAGCAGGCAGCAAGCCGATCAATCATCCACTGTGCGACAAGCTGCAATACGTCGCCAAGGATTTTTTGGATTTTGGCGGTGAAGTAACATCAGGTTTTGCCAAGGAACCGGAAGTTCCACATCGAGACTATCTCGTGACTCTGCGCGACTGGGCCGATTCAGTATGGGAGCATCCCAAACTAACAGCCATTGTTTCCTACGTGGAGAAAGGAGCTGTAATTGAGGATTTGGTTCGGTCAGGCATTTTGCCCGTTGGAAGCAACGGCAAGCTTCTCAAGTCCTGGAGTGATGACCAGAACCCCGCGCCAGCAATTTTCAAAGCTATCCAAAACACCCAAGCCCCCGAGGATGCTTTTGTCCGCTGGCGAGTAGAAAGTACGCCAAACGATCCATTATCCGCAACTTGGCAAGACGAAGCCTTAATTGCCTCTTGGATAGCGCATTACCAATATACCCAGACCTTGTTTGGGATATGTGCGGTGACTGGGCGGGAAAGTTCACTGGCACTCCAACACCCTGCCAAGCTGCGTCACGCAGGAGATAAAGCCAAGCTGATTTCTGCCAACGATAGCTCGGGTTACACCTTCCGCGGAAAATTCCTGCAGGCAGAGGAAGCTGTATCTATTGGATTCGATGTTACCCAGAAAGCGCATAACGCCCTGCGTTGGCTTCTCGCCCATCAAGGGTATCGCAAGGGTGACCAAGCCATCGTGAGTTGGACTGTGTCAGGGACGCCACTGCCTGACCCACTCAAAAACTCCTTCGATCTTCTGGAACTCGACACCTCCGACATCGCAGAAAGCACCACTTCCGCCAGCACCGACCAGTACTTCGCTCTCCGTCTCCGGAAGGCCATCGCCGGCTATGGCTCCAAGCTCGAACCCAACGAAAATGTCGTTGTTATAGGACTGGACTCGGCTACACCTGGGCGTATGGCGATCAGCTTTTACCGGGAATTGAAAGGCTCCGATTTTCTTACTCGAATCGAGGCTTGGCATGCCCGCTATGCCTGGCACCAAAATTACAGCAAGGAGGCACGGTTTATCGGTGCGCCGGCGCCCCCCGATATTGCCGAAGCGGCCTACGGTCGTCGTTTGGACGAAAGACTCAGGAAAGCAACCGTAGAGCGCCTTTTGCCTTGCATTGTCGACGGCTGGAATTTACCGCTTGATCTTGTTCAAGGCGTGACACGACGAGCGACCAATCGGGTCGGACAAGATCATTGGGAGTGGGAAAAGGTCTTGGGAATTGCATGCGGATTATTCAAGGGATACCACACGGAAAGGAACTACCAAATGAGCTTGGAATTGGATCGAAAGAGCCGCGATTACCTGTATGGGCGCTTGCTGGCGATTGCGGACAGCATCGAAGGTTATGCGCTGTCTTCGACGGACGAAGGCAAGAAACGAGAGACCACAGCGGGACGACTGATGCAGCGTTTTGCCGACCGTCCTTTCTCAACCTGGCGAACCATCGAACTGGCGCTCAAACCCTACGAGGCCAGGATGCAGGCGGGAAGCGATAAATCCGTTGCCACCCTGGTGAAGCGCCGCAAGTTGCTGGATGACGTCATGAGCGCCCTGGACTCACTCGGGGAAAGAACCAGTGATGCGCCGCTGACCGGTGAATTCCTGCTCGGTTACCACTCACAGCGCAAGGATTTCTGGCCCTCGACTGACATGAATAAAAAAGCCGCCGAGAACGAGAGCCCTACCGATACCACCAATCAAAGTAACTAACTTTTTTCTGAAAGGAAATTTGTATGAGCACCCTGCAAAATAAAATCGACTTCGCTCTTGTCCTACGTGTGCGTAACGCCAATCCGAATGGTGACCCGCTCAACGGAAATCGACCCCGCACTGATTACGGCGGCTTTGGGGAAATTACGGATGTTTGCCTAAAGCGCAAATTGCGGGATCGATTGCAAGAGTCTGGCCAAGCCATTTTTGTGCAATCAGATGACCGGAAAGTGGACGGCGAAGTCAGCCTGCGCAATCGCGCCGAATCGGAAAGCAATGGCTTGGGAAAAGAAGCCTGGAATCCGAAGAAATCCAAAAAGGATGAAACCGCCAGAAAAGCCTGCGACAAGTGGTTTGATGTGAGGGCTTTCGGACAAGTCTTCGCTTTCGGCAAAGAAGGCGACGCCAGTGGGGTTTCCATTCCCGTTCGCGGCCCGGTAACGGTCCAGTCCGCTTTTAGCAAGGAAATCGTCGGCGTTACCAGCACCCAGATTACCAAGAGCGTTAGCGGCGAAGGCGATGGCAGCAAACGAGGCTCCGACACGATGGGCATGAAGCACCGGGTCGACGCAGGCGTCTATGAGTGCTTCGGCAGCATCAACCCGCAGCTTGCTGAACGTACAGGCTTCAACGATACCGATGCAGAGGTAATCAAAAGCATGCTTCCCCGTATTTTTGAAAACGATGCTTCCTCGGCTAGGCCAGATGGCAGCATGCAGGTGCTGAATGTTGTCTGGTGGAAGCACAACTGCAAGGCCGGTCAGCACTCCTCCGCGAAGGTTCACGATTCGCTGCGAAAGCTGCTCAAAGAGGATGGCAGTTTTGATCGGGACGCCTTGCTACAAGCCCTTCCCGGGTTGATTCCGGAAATTATCGAAGGCTTTTGAGGACGCCGCTCAGCGCCGCCTCGCCCAGTACTCCGGGCGGAGGCGCAGGTGGCCGATGGCCACGATGAAGAGCGTATCCGCCCGCTATCCGGTAAATGCGCAAGCAACACAAGCCTCATGCCGGCTGGCTTCCAATCCGGACCCGGGCTTGGGCAATGACTTCCTCGACGGGCAGGACTTGGGTTTCGCCGCGCGCCAGCGCGTCGATGCAGCGCTCCCGGCAATACTGGTTGTTCGATGCTAGCGCCGAAGGCTCCGGGCGCTAGCATGATCTTGCGGATTACAAAGCCAAAAATGAATCCTTCCGATGACCCCATCCCGCTGTCGGCCCTCCAGCACTGGGCCTATTGCCCGCGCCAATGCGCGCTGATCCACCTCGAACAAGCCTTTGAAGACAACGTATTTACCCTGCGCGGCCAGGCCGTGCATGCCCGCGCCGACCAGCCTGGCGTGGAGGTGCGATCCGGGATGCGGGTGGAGCGCGCCCTGCCGGTGTTCTGCGACCGCCTGGGGCTGATCGGCAAGACCGACGTCGTCGAGTTTCTGCCTGACGGCACGCCCTACCCGGTGGAGTACAAACACGGCTCGCGCAACAAGAAGGCTTCCATTGCCGCCTGCGACGACCTGCAACTGGCCGGCCAGGCCCTGTGCCTGGAGGAAATGAGCGGCAAACCGGTGACAGAAGGAGCGCTCTTCTACGCCACCTCCAAGCGCCGCCGGGTGGTCCCCGTCACACCGGCCTTGCGCGCAGCCGTCGAAACCGCGGCAGCCGAAATCCGCACCATGCTCGCCGCCGGACACACCCCGCCGCCGGTCAACGACGAGCGCTGCCGGGCCTGCTCCCTGCGCGACCTGTGCCAGCCCGAGGCGCTGTCTCATATGGCCGACATGGCCGCCCTGCAGCACGCCCTTTTCGACCCGGACGCCTGAGCCATGCAACTCCTCAACACCCTTTACGTGACCACCCCCGAGAGCTACCTGCATCTGGAGAACGACACAGTGCGCATCGAGGTGGAACACGAGACTCGCCTGCGCGTGCCGCTCCATCACGTGGGCAGCATCGTGTGCTTCGGCAACGTGTTGCTGTCCACCCCGCTCATGCACCGCCTGGCCGAAAGTGGCATCGGGCTGGTGCTGCTCGACGGCCATGGCCGTTTCAAGGCGCGCCTTGAAGGCCCCGTCTCGGGCAACGTGCTGCTGCGCCAGGCCCAGTTTGAACGCAGCGGGAACCACGCTTTTGCCCTCGATATCGCCCGCTGCTGCGTGGCGGGAAAGATCAAAAATGCCCGGCAGGTGCTTCAGCGCGGCGCGCGGGAGTCGAAAGACCCTGCCGATACAGCGGCCCTTACCCGTGCCGCCGACGATCTCGCTGCCGCCCTGAGAGCCCTGCCCACCGCCACCGACCTGGACACCCTGCGCGGGTTCGAAGGCGAAGCGGCCCGCCAGTATTTCAGTGGCCTCAATCTGGTTGTTCGCCCCGAGGCCCGCGATGCTTTCCAGATGGACGGCCGCAGCCGCCGGCCACCCCGCGACCGCATGAACGCCCTGCTGTCTTTCCTTTACTCGATGCTGATGAACGACTGCCGCTCGGCCGCCGAGGCCGCCGGGCTCGACCCCCAAGTCGGCTTCCTTCACGCATTGCGCCCAGGTCGCGCCGCGCTGGCCCTCGATTTGATGGAAGAGTTCCGCGCCGTTGCCGACCGCCTCGCCCTCACCTTGATTAACCGCGGGCAGATCTGCGCCAAGGATTTTGTCGAGCGCGAAGGCGGCGCCGTCCTGCTGGAAGGGGATGCACGCAAGGCAGTGGTTGTGGCCTGGCAGGAGCGCAAACAGGAGGAGTTGTCGCACCCTTTACTGGAACAACCCGTCCCTCTGGGCGTCATCCCGCTCGTGCAAGCCCGCCTTCTGGCTCGCAGCCTGCGCGGCGAAATGCCCGAATACCTGCCCTTCGTCATCCGCTAAGGACGCCGCCATGCTCGTCATCGTCTGCTACGACGTCAACACCGAAACAAAGGTCGGCCGACGTCGGCTTCGGCGTGTTGCCAAAGTCTGTGAAGGCATTGGCCAACGCGTCCAGAAATCCGTGTTTGAATGCCAGGTAAGCCTGATGCAGTTTGAAATGCTGGAGCGGGAACTCCTCGCCGAGATCAACCCCTCCGAAGACAATCTGCGTCTCTACCGCCTACCTGACAGCCGCGGTTCGGAAGTCCGCGAACACGGCACTTTTCGGGCGACCGACTTCAACGGCCCCCTGGTGCTGTAGCATTCCGCATCGCGAACCCCAAGTGAACATGATTTTCCCGTGAGGTTCGCGCGGAAACCAAGACCTTGAATTGAATGAGTAAAGTATCAACGCTCTCCCCCTCCTTCCGTCTGCCACCCAGCTTCACGTGCAGGTTCGCGCAATGCGGGCTTTTTGCGGTGGCAAATCAGACGCTTGCACATGAAGCGATTCGCTCGTCAGTAATGACGGGCGTGGATTGAAACCATCCCTAACGCTTGCGGCATCCTGCCGCTAAAACCGATTCGCTCGTCAGTAATGACGGGCGTGGATTGAAACCCTTTTGCGTGGTGCAGCAAAAAGAAAAAATCAAAGATTCGCTCGTCAGTAATGACGGGCGTGGATTGAAACAACAACTGACAAGGTGATGCTTGGTATTGGTGTCGGATTCGCTCGTCAGTAATGACGGGCGTGGATTGAAACTTCGCCCCGTGGCTAGACAAGAAGTTTCCCAACCCGATTCGCTCGTCAGTAATGACGGGCGTGGATTGAAACTCCGCTGATGCGTGGCACGAATACCTAGCGCGCCAGATTCGCTCGTCAGTAATGACGGGCGTGGATTGAAACAATAATTGCTTTGTCGATATCTGCTCGTGGGAAATGGATTCGCTCGTCAGTAATGACGGGCGTGGATTGAAACTCTGGTACGGTCGGGGCTAGCGTTGTCGCCGCGCAAGATTCGCTCGTCAGTAATGACGGGCGTGGATTGAAACATTAAGGCTACGGCTGGGGGTTGCGTCAGTCGCGGGATTCGCTCGTCAGTAATGACGGGCGTGGATTGAAACTCATTCATCGTTAATCTCCCGCGGGTCGGTCGTTAGATTCGCTCGTCAGTAATGACGGGCGTGGATTGAAACGCATTGAAACTTCGAGTTGAGAAATTCGGTGCGATGGAGATTCGCTCGTCAGTAATGACGGGCGTGGATTGAAACGTCCTAACCCTGCAGCGGCGCGACAGGATTTCACTCGATTCGCTCGTCAGTAATGACGGGCGTGGATTGAAACACTGGCCATCTTGCTGATTTCCTCGCGCAGCCAAGAGATTCGCTCGTCAGTAATGACGGGCGTGGATTGAAACAAGCCCGCCCTCTCGGTGACCTTGTCACCGTGGCGATTCGCTCGTCAGTAATGACGGGGGTGGATTGAAACCGTTCTTGCGGGCTACCTCTTCGTAGGCGGTCTGGATTCGCTCGTCAGTAATGACGGGCGTGGATTGAAACATCGTGCCGGAGTTGCTGAGCACCAATCCAAAAGAGGATTCGCTCGTCAGTAATGACGGGCGTGGATTGAAACTGTGGGCTAAACAGGAGCTTCAATGAAATACGAGCGATTCGCTCGTCAGTAATGACGGGCGTGGATTGAAACAGCTTGCAACCCGCGGCGACGTGGATTGATTCGTGGCGATTCGCTCGTCAGTAATGACGGGCGTGGATTGAAACGACTCAGACCAGTGGGCCAACCGATACAGCGACATGGATTCGCTCGTCAGTAATGACGGGCGTGGATTGAAACCGAAATGAAGCTGGACCTTGACGGATTGACTCAGGGATTCGCTCGTCAGTAATGACGGGCGTGGATTGAAACGGGCTGAGAGTACGGCGGGGGGCCTTGCCGGCGTTGGATTCGCTCGTCAGTAATGACGGGCGTGGATTGAAACCGCACGTCGGCGCTGCAGCTCTTTCAAATGCGTCTTGATTCGCTCGTCAGTAATGACGGGCGTGGATTGAACAGGATCGAAGGAAGCAAGACGGTGACTTTAGCCGGGGGAATAAAGAGGGTCACCAACCGCGGTGTTGACGACCGCTTTATGTGAGGATCGGGGGGTAATCCCCG
>APMI01000854.1_pt1 | contig 11519 bp, 8 predicted proteins | sample 667938 | NCBI WGS metagenome assembly APMI01 (sample SAMN01084076, study PRJNA167559) | wastewater metagenome | biome: Wastewater | place: Denmark: Ejby Moelle, Odense | collected 2011-11-28 | reverse complement strand
TCGACCAGCAGGACGCCCATGAAGGCGATATTCACCGCGAGCGTGATCAGGCGCGCGCTCATGTCGATCCCGGACGCCATGCCGGCGCGGCTCGCCGAAACGGAGGCAGTCGTCGTATTGGTCACCGGCGTATTGGTGATGCCGAGCCCGATCCCGGCAAGCAGCAGCCCGGGCAACATCGTCAGCCAGCCCGGCTGCGCCGCCGCGCTGCCCAGTTTCATCGCGACGAAGCCGAGACCGATCGTGAACAGGCCGAGCGGGATGACCCGTCCCGCGCCGTAGCGCAGCGACATGCGCTCCCCCAAAGGCGGAAAGACCAGCGCAGGCAATGTGTAGGCGAGCAGGCACAGGCCGGTGCTCAGCGGGTCATAACCCAGGCCGATCTGCAGATAGATCGGCAGGTAGATCATGAACGGCCAGTAGCTGACGTTCATCGCGATGCAGCCGAGGATCGCGCCGGAGAAATCGCGGTTCCGGAAAACGGTGAAATCGAACATCGGATGTGGCTGCCGCCGCTCGGCGAACAGGAAAGCGGCGAAGCAGATGATCGTGGCGGCCGCAATCGCTGCAGCGCCAGGCAGGCCCAGCGAAAGTCCCTGCGTGATGAAATAGACCAGCCCGAAGACGGAGAGGGAGAGCGTGACAATCCCCGTCACATCGAGATGCTTGGCCTCCGGGTCGCGGGATTCGGTCACCCTGCTTGCCGCGATCGCCAGTGTCAGCACGGCAAGGGGAAGGTGGACGAGGAAGATCCATTGCCAGCCGGCGAGCGCGATGATCGCGCTGCCGACAAGCGGGCCGAAACCCAGCCCGACCCCGGACACGATCCCCCAGACGGCAAAAGCGCGGCTGCGATCGCGGGCGTCCTGGAATGCATGCGAGAGCAACGCGATCGAACAGATCAGCATCGCCCCGCCCGCCAGACCCTGCAGGAAGCGGCCGACGATGAGCACCGCCATGCTCTGCGCCAGCCCGCATAGCGCGGAAGTCGCACCGAAGGCGATGACGCTGACGACGAATACGCGCTTGCGACCGAAGCGGTCGGCCAGCGTCCCCGTCGCCATCAAGACGGTCGTGCAGGCGAGCGTATAGGCGTTCATCACCCACTGCATGTCCTGAAAGTCTCCGCCAAGCGCCCGTTCCAGCGTCGGCAGGATCACCGGCACGCTGGTGATCTCGAGGCCGAACATCAATGCGCCGAGGCAGACGGCGAGCAACGCCAACATAGTCTTGCTGGCGGGAGAGCGGGTCATGGGCGATGCCTTTCCGGTATCCGCGTCCCTGACGGCTGCGGCTGACCCGCTATCTGGAGAGTGGCCGATGATGATAGAAATGATTTTATTTTCTTTCATTCATTACAGACGGTAATTACTGGTGCCGTGGATATCGACCCCCAACTCCTGCGCGCCTTCGTCGCGGTCAGCGAAACGAACGGTTTCACGCGCGCCGCGCGGCGCCTCAACCTCACCCAGTCTGCGGTCAGTCATCAGATTCGACGGCTCGAAGAGCAGGTTGGCCGACCGCTGATCCGCCGTACCACGCGCAGCGTGACGCTCACCCGCGACGGCGAGGATTTTCTGCATTACGCGCAACAGATCCTCACCAATCTCGATGCGCTGGCGCAACGCTTCCGCCCCTCGCCCGTGACCGGCGTGGTCCGGTTCGGCACCCCCGAGGCGTTCATGGGCGAGCGTCTGCCGGCGCTGCTCTGCCGGTTCTCCCAGGCTTTTCCAGCGGTCCGGCTCGACGTTCATGTCAGCACCTATCTCGATCTCAGCACGATGATCGGCGCCGACGAACTGGACCTCGCGGTGGTCCTTTCCACTGCGGGCGGGGAAAAAGGCGGCGTCAGGCTGCGCCGCGCGGATTTCGTATGGGTGGCGGCCGACAGCTTCGTGTTGCCCGCCGGCGCGTCGCTGCCGCTTGCCTTCCACCCTCCCAATTGCGTCAACCGACTGGTCGGCGTGGCTGCGCTCGAGGCGACGGCGCTCGACTGGCACATCGCCTTTACGTCGCCGAGCGAACAGGGCCTCCGCATGGCGGTGCGATCGGGTCTCGCGGTCGCGGTGTTGACGCGAAGCGACGTTGAGGCGGGGATGCGTATCGTTGACGGCGACTATGGCCTGCCCAGCCTGCCCAGCGCGGATTTCATGCTCATCCGCAGCCGCAGCGCCGCATCGCCGGCTGCGCGCGCTTTCTTCAAGATGATCACCGAAAGCGAGGGGCCGACGGCATCCGAAGAGACGGGCATTGATCCGCTGGCGATCGTCTGACGGCCTTTGTCCGGTCAGTGAAAGCGCAGCAGATCGTACCCCTCGACGGGTTTTGCTCGCAGCGGAAGATAGGCGCGCGGGCTGTGAACGAGACCGAGCCGGATCGACGAAATCGCCGCCAGCGCCGCGGCGCGGAGCGGGTTGATGACCGATATCTCGATCCCGCGTGCGTGCAACGCTGCCCTTACGGCGACATCCACGCCCAGAAAGCCGGTGCAGCCCAGGATGATCTGATCGGCCTGGTTGTCGAGTACCGCTCGTTCGCTCGCGTCGATCAGCTTCGACAACAAGGTATCGCCATGGCCGGCGAGGTCCCGCACCGGCGTGTCGACGACGCGAACGCAGGCCAGCCGATCGGAAAGCCCGGCGAGCCGCACCTGGTCCTCGATCATCGCGCGCACGCTTTCCATGATCGTGACGATGCCGATGCGGTGGGCGAAAAACGCGGCGAGGTGGAGGCTGGCCGCGCCGGGGCCGATCACCGGAATGCGCACGGCCTCGCGTGCCGCGCGGACGGCGGGGTCGGCGAAACAGTCGATGATGATCGCCGATGCTCCCTGATCGGCGGCCTCGATCGCGCGCGCGATCACGCCCGGCGCGCAGAGCGCTTCGTCGAACGCACTTTCGATCGACACCGGCCCGCTGGCGATATTCACCTGCGAGAAGCGAACACCTGACCCCTCCGCGATGTCGGCAACCTCATCGAGCTTGCGAGGAACCGGCACGACATGGGGGGTGATGATACGGATATGCTCCACTGGCCTGATCCTCTCAGCGCAGGACGAAACCGCCGTCGGGGTAAAGGGTCGAGCCGGTGACAAAGCCGTTCTTCATGAGGAACAGCACGCAATCGGCTACCTCGTCTTCAGTACCCGGGCGCCCGACGGTCGACATCTCACTGAAGCCGGCAAAAGCGGCATCGCGGACCGCCTGCGGCCGACCTTGCCACAGATGGCCGTCGATCGTCCCCGGCGAGATGACGTTGACCCGGATGGGGGAGAGATCGACGGCCAGCGCGCGTCCCAGTCCTTCGATCGCGCTGTTGCACGCGATATAGGCCGGGACGCCCTTGATCGGCCGCGCGCCCGCCGCGCCGGCCATCAGCGTGACCGATCCGTCCCCGGCGAGATGCGGCAATGCATCGCGCACCGTCCAATATTGGCCCCAGAATTTGGACCGGAACGGGCTTTCCGCTTCGTCGTCGCTGATCGCATCGATCGGGCCCAGCGTGTAGTTCGCTGCCGAGATGAACAGATGGTCGATGCCGTCCAACTGGTCGAAGAACCGCCGGATCGAGGTCTTGTCCGATGTATCGACGGGGTGCGCCGTCGCGGCGTCCCCCAGCGATTTGACCGCTGATGCGAGGCGCGTCTCGTCGCGACTCCCGATGAGGACGCGCGCACCCTCGGCTATTACCCGCTGCGCGACGCGAAACCCGATACCCGAGCCGCCGCCGATGAGGACGATGCGCTTGCCTGCCAATGACATTGCCTGCTCCCGAAATGCGCCCTGCGAGTCAGTTCCTTTGGCAAGCGATGTATCATGGAATTTATATCTCATTCCTGATATGAAATCGCATCAAGCGAGACAAATTTTCGGGAATGGCGATGATTTCGAGCGAACGTCTCAATGGCATTCGGGCGTTCGTTCAGGCCGAGCAATCCGGAAGCTTCGCGCGTGCGGCCGACAGGCTGGGTCTGTCCCAGTCCGCGATCAGCAAGGCCGTCGCGCGGCTCGAGGACCGGCTGGGGGTGCAGCTGTTCTTCCGCACGACCCGCCACCTCAGCCTGACCGACGAAGGCCGCGCTTATTATCAGAGCTGCGTTCGCGCGCTTGCCGAGCTCGAGGCGGCCGAATCCGCGCTGGCGGACCGGAAAGCGTCACCATCCGGCACGCTGCGCGTCAATTTGCCCGATCTGTTCGGCCGCAAATGGATCGTCCCGGCATTGCTCGATCTTGCGCGTGACTATCCGCTGCTCAATCTCGAGGTGTCGTTCGAGAATCGGGTGGTCGATCTGGCCGAACAGGGCTTCGATCTGTCGGTCCGCATCGGCGAACTTGCTGACAGCACGGGGCTTATCGCGCGCAGGATCGGGGTGCAGGATCTGGTGATCTGCGGCGCCCAATCCTATTTTGCCGCGCGTTCCGTGCCGAAGACGCAGGAAGATCTGTTGAAGCATCATTGCATCACGCATCTTCGCCACGGGCATGACGAGCCCTGGGTATTTCTGTCGGACAAGGGGGGCGTCCAGCGTATCAACGTTCGCGGGCAGCACCGCTTTGCCTCCTTCGATATCATCGCCACCGCCGTGATTGCCGGGATGGGCATCGCGCAGTTGCCGGCGTGGCTGGTTGCGGACCAGCTGCGGACCGGCGAGCTCGTCCCGGTCTTCGGCGACCGCAAACAACCGCGCCTGCCGATCCATATCGTCTGGCTGGAAGCGAAGGGAATGGCGCCGCGCGTGCGGGTAACGGTCGATGCGCTGGTGCGGGCGTTGCGGCCGCTCACCATGTTCTCGGCGTCGGACAGCCCCGAGGCTTTGCGGCCCGCCTAGAAGTGCACGGCGATACGACCGTAATAATAGCCGCCGTTGATCCCATAAGGCGAGAAGGTGGCCGGCGCGTTATACACCTGCGCCCCGGCGATCGTGACCGGTCCTGCCGTCGGTGTCGTGGTCGAGCCGGGGACGTTGCCGAAGGTCTCCGGGCGGCGATTGAACAGGTTGTTGGCGCCGACGCTCAGATCGATCCCGAGCCGGGTGGCAAGCGTCACCTCCAGGTCGGTGATCGGCGCGGTCCCCACTTTGGCTTCGTAGAAGGGGGCGGCGCCCGACGGCGACACCAGCGCGCGGGTCGAGCCGTAGAGCGTTTCGCGCAGATTGACCGAGATACGGCCACGTTTGGCGTTGAGCCCAAGAATCCCCTTGAAACGCGGCGATGCTGTCTCGAGGTAGCCGATCGCGCTTGGATTGAGCAGGTCGCCTAGCCGGTTACGGGTGACCCGGGTCTGGTTATAGTTTGCCGACAAGGACCAGTCGACATGCGCGAATGGCAATTCGGTCGGATAGGTTGCGCTCAGCTCCACCCCGCGCGTGCGCGTATCAAAGCCATTGGCAAAGGCGCTGACCCCGACGAAGGTCGCGGTGGGGTCGATAACATTGCCATGTGCGGCGATGGCATCGAGCACATTCCGGTTGATCACATTTGTCCCGCTCTTGCCGAGTTGCAGGCCGGATCCGGTGATCCGGTCGCGAACGCCGATCTGATAGGCGTCGAGCGTCACGACCAGTCTGTCGATCGGGCGCAGTACCAGACCGGCTGAGAAACTCGTCGAATGCTCCGGCTTGAGCGGCGCAAAGCCGACGAGCCGCGCCGCGGCGGAATTGGCCGGTAGCTGGATCACCGCTGTGGTCGGCGACACATTGGTCGCGGAATAATAGGATTCGGCGAGCGTCGGCGCGCGGAAGCCGGTGCTCACCGTGCCGCGGAGCGCAATTGCGGGCGAGAAGTCGTAGCGGGTGGTGAACTTGCCGATCACGGTATCCCCGGTATCGCTGTAATGTTCGTACCGGCCGGCCAGATCGATCGACCATCGGGCGACGGGCTTGGTCGCGATGTCGATATAGGCTGCCCATCCGCTGCGGCTGTGCCGGCCGGCATCGCTCGGCTGGAAGCCGGGGTAGGATTGTCCCCCCTCCTTGTAGATCGAGGCGGCATCGCCGGCGCGGATCTCATAGGTATCGCGGCGATGCTCCCCACCGATCGCCAGCGTCACCGGCGCTGCCAGCCCGAGTTCGATATCGCGCCGGAGGTCGAGATTGGCGGTAAGCTGGGTCGCGATAAAGGCCCCGTCGTAGAAGTCGCGGGGCGTGAAACCGGTATCGGCATAGAGCGAGGCATTGGCCGAATTGAGCGTGCTGATCCGCGCGATATCACGGCCATAAGTAGCGGAGAGATCCCAGTCCCAGCCCAGTGCCTGACCGCGCAGGCCGCCGGTGATCGAATAATCGTCTTCCTCCAGCCCAAGCTGGGGAACGAAGCCATTCGGGAAGGGGTAGATGGTGGTGCCGCCCACCACCTGACTGACGCGGTTGGGGAGGCGATACTGCTCATTGGCGCGCGCCACCCGCCGTCCGTAGCTCCCGAAGCTATAGGCCTGGATTCCACCGAAGTCATAGCCGGCGTTGAAGGTGCCGGCGGTCAGCGACGAGCGCGCGTCACCGATGATCGGGTTGAGAAACGGAAAGCCCGGAATGGCGGCCCAGGCGGCAGGAACGCCGGTCAACAGGCTCCCGTCGGGTGCCGCAACCCGCCGCTCGGCGCCCGCGCGCTGGCTGAAATCATGAAAGCGATGAAGGCCGGTGACATCGAGGAAGCCATTTTCGCCGAGCGGGACCGCGAGCCTCGCGGTTGCTGCAAGCGTATCGCCGTCGCCCTTGTAATATTGACCGGCGGTCACGCTCGCGCTTCCCCCGGAACGGTCCGATTTCAAGATGATGTTGATGACGCCGGCGATCGCATCCGAGCCATATTGCGCCGCCGCGCCATCCTGGAGCACCTCGATCCGTTCGATCGCCTCTGGCGGAATGAGATCGAGGTCCGGTGATGCGCCGCCTTGATAGGGGCCGGCGCTGACGTGGAGGTTGGCGGTCCCGTGCCGCCGCTTGCCGTTGACGAGGATCAGCACATGATTGGGGCTGAGCCCGCGCAATCTGGCGGTGAGCGTAAGGTTGGATGCATCGCCGCCAAAGGCCTCGGCGGTGAACGAGGGGGTGAGCTGGGTCAGGATCTGGTTGAGATTGGGCTGGCCGACACGCGACAAGGCGTCGCTATCGAAGAGCTGAATTGGCGCCGCGCTGTCTGCGACGCGAACCCCTGTTCGCCGCGTGCCGGTGACGACCACGTCATTTTCACCCACGGCCGCAAGCGTCGCGCCCGAAGCATCCGCTATCTGCGCGGTTGCCGCCGCCGATGTCATGGCAAGCGCCACCCCAGCCGCTCCTGCGAGCAGCTTCACCCCATCGCTCATGGTGATTTCCCCTTGGTTTTTGGTTGGAACAGCCTCGGGGAGCATGCGGCTTAACTCAGCGGCGCGCGGCGATGCTCTCCGAGCTTGAACGAGAAATTCGAAAAATTGATCGTCGATATGATCCGGTAAATCGACGTAAGTGGGATGATGTCCGGCCGTAAGGCGGATTGAGATGAAGTATATTTTACGATCGCGTGCTTTTTGACGAGCCACAGACTCGGGAACTAAGATAGATCAATTATCAAAATGCTTGAATATGCGTCGAATCGACGGGAAGTCGTTTATAACGATTCTTCCTAGATCATCGCTTTACCAGAAAGTTTGCCTTTCATCGTCGATGGTCGATCTTTATATCCTATCATTTTGATGGGAATTAGGAGATATTGAAATCCGCAGCCCGAATCAAGCCGGGCAGCGCAACAGACATGGGAGGCGTTCCGCGCCATGGCCTATCGCTTGAGCATCCTGGACAAGGCGCTGGTGCCCGAGGGCATTCCTGCGGCCTTTTCGCTGGAGCAGACCGTCGACCTTGCCGTCCTCGCCGACCGCCTGGGATTTCACCGCTATTGGTTTGCCGAACACCACGGCATGATCGCACTGGGCAGTTCGTCACCCGAAACTTTGGCGTCGTTCGCCCTCGCGCGCACCCGGCGTATCCGCGTCGGGTCCGGCGGCGTCATGCTGCAGCATTATGCGCCGTACAAGGTCGCCGAGGTGTTCAACCTCCTTGCCGCACTTGCCCCGGGGCGGGTCGATCTGGGCATCGGGAAGGCGCCGGGCGGATTGCCGCGCGCGACCCGCGCACTACGCGCCGACCACCCCGATGGCGGGTCGCAGGATTTCACCGCCAAGCTGCGTGACCTCGATGCCTTCGTCACCGGGCGGCTTGCGGAGGCGCATCCATTTGCCGGGGCCATCGCGGCGCCGGTCCCTGCGATCCCCGCGCAACGTTTCCTGCTCGGTGCGAGCGTCGAGAGCGCGCGACTTGCCGCCGAGCTCGACTGGGAATTCTGTTACGCCGGGCATTTCGACGGCGATCCGGATCGCATGGCGCTGGCCTTCGATGCCTATCGTGCCGCCACCGGGCGCACGCCGTTGCTCGCGCTCGTGGCTTTTGCCGCCGCGACCGAGGAAGAAGCCAAGCGCCAGGTAAAGCCATTGCGCCTCTATCGTGCCCGACTGGCGACGGGCGAAACCGTCAATCTTCCCAATCTCGACGCGGCGGCCGAATTTGCCCGCCAGTCGGGCGTCACGGATTATTCGACCGAAGAGATCATCCCCAATGTCATCTCGGGGACCGCGAGCCAGGTCCTCGAGGAACTGGACCGGCTTCACGCGCGGCTCGGCGTCGAGGAGTTCGTGCTCGACACCCCGCTCGCCGATCATGCCGCGCGGCGGCTGTCGCTCGAGCATCTATCCGCCGCCGTCGGTCGCAGAGGCGTCGCCAAACTCGTCCCGGCCGAGGCGGCCTGAGCCCGCGTTCAACCAAGCATCAGCGAGGTGATATCATGAGCAACAATTCCATTCCGTTCGGCCTCATGCTGCACGGCGCCGGCGGGCACATGCATGCATGGAAACATCCGAGCAATCCGGCCGACGCCAGCATCAATCTCGCGTTTCTCACCGCCCAGACGCTCAAGGCCGAGGCGAACGGGATCGCCTTCGCCTTTGTTGCGGACGGGCTCTACATCAACGAGAAATCGATCCCGCATTTCCTCAATCGCTTCGAGCCGATCACCATCCTGTCGGCGCTGGCGACCGCGACGAGCAGGATCGGCCTCGCCGGCACCCTGTCGACCTCGTACAGCGATCCCTTCACCGTCGCGCGCCAGTTCGCCTCGCTCGACCTGCTGAGCGGGGGGCGGGCGGGCTGGAATGTGGTGACCTCGCCATTGGAAGGATCCGGGCGCAATTACGGACGAGCGCACCCCGATCATGCGCTGCGCTACGAGATTGCCGATGAATATCTGACCGTCACGCAAGGGCTTTGGGATAGCTGGGACGAGGATGCCTTTCCGCGCGACAGGGTGACCGGGGTCTTTGTCGATAAGTCGCGCTTTCGCCGGCTCGACCACAAGGGACGCTTCTTCCAGGTCGAGGGGCCGATCAACATCGGTCGCTCGCCGCAGGGACAGCCGGTGATCTTCCAGGCGGGGTCGTCGGAGCCGGGCATCGGCCTTGCCGGAAAATTTGCCGATGCGGTGTTCACCGGCCCTGCGACCTTCGAGGAAGCGGTGCGCTTTCGCGCGCAGGTTCGCGCCAGTGCCATCGTCCATCACCGGTCGGCCGACGCGGTCAAGATCTTCCCCGGCATCGGCATCGTCACCGGCGCGACCCGCGGGGAGGCGGAAGCCAAGTTCGAGGCGATCCGCAACCTGCTGACGATCGAGGACGCGCTCGACCATCTCGGCCGCTTCTTCGATCATCATGATTTCAGCGTCTATCCGCTCGACGCCCCTTTCCCCGAGCTTGGCGACATCGGCAGCAACAGCTTTCGGTCGACCACTGACCGGATCAAGGCGGATGCGCGCGAGCACAACCGCACCTTGCGCGAGGTCGCGCTGAGGTCGGCGACGCCCAAGCCGCATTTCCTCGGCGGCGCGGGCGAGGTGGTCGACGAACTCATCCGCTGGATCGACGGGGGCGCTGCCGACGGGTTCATTCTCGGATTTCCCGTGGCGGGCGAGGGGCTCGACGATTTCGTCGAGTATATCGTTCCGGAGCTTGAGAAGCGTGGCCGGTACGACCGGCTGCTCAAGGGCACGACGCTGCGCGATCACCTCGGCCTGCCGTTCAAGGACAGCCGCTATGCGCGCGAGCCCGGTGCGGCGCACGCGCGTCAATCGGCATGAGCATCGTATTGGAGCCGCCGCGCAACGTCGCGCCGGTGCTGAGCGCGATCGAAGGCTTTATCGATGAGGCGATCGCGCTGCGCCAGGATCTCCATCGCCATCCGGAACTCGCCTGGAACGAGCATCGGACTTCGACGCGGGTCGCGGAACTGCTCGATGAATGGGGTTATGACGTAACCACGGGCGTCGGCGGCACCGGGGTGGTCGGCACGTTGCGGCGCGGCAGCGGGGACAAGTCGCTCGGGCTGCGCGCCGATATGGACGCGCTGCCGATCGGCGAAGCGTCCGAACTCGAATTTGCCAGCGAGGCGCCGGGGGTGATGCATGCCTGCGGGCATGACGGTCATACCGCGATCCTGCTCGCCGCCGCTCGCTACCTTGCCGAGGCGGGAGATTTCTCCGGGACGCTCCACCTGATCTTCCAGCCTGCGGAGGAAGTCGGGCAGGGCGCGAGAGCGATGATCGCCGACGGGCTGTTCGATCGCTTCCCATGCGACATGGTGTTCGGGCTGCACAATTGGCCGGGGCTTCCCGCGGGGAAATTCGGGGTGGTCGACGGCCCCGCCATGGCCTCGGTCGATTGGATCGGCATTCATATCCTCGGCCGCGGCGGGCATGGCGCGGCGCCGCACGAGGCCATCGATCCGGTGGTCGTCGCCGCGCATGTCATCACCGGCTTGCAGACGATCGTCTCGCGCAATGTCGCACCGCTCGACACGGGCGTCATCACCGTCGGCTCGATCCACGGCGGTGATGCGGCCAATGTGATCCCTGACGTCGTCGAGCTGAAGCTTACCACCCGCTCGTTCCGGCCCGAGGTCCGCGAGACGCTCCAGCGGCGCATTCCCGAACTTGCGCGCGGCATTGCCGCAGGCTTCGGCGCGACGGCCGAGGTCGAGCTCCGTCGCGGCTTTCCCAGCCTGATCAATCATAATGAGGCGACTGCGTTCGCCCGTGAGGTCGCACTCGATCTGTTTGGCGAGGATGCGCTGATTCCGGACCTCGCGCCGCGCACCGCGAGCGAGGATTTCGCCTTCATGCTCGAAGCGCGCCCCGGTGCCTTCCTGTTCCTGGGAACGGGGCCGGGCGAGCCGCTGCACAGCCCGCGCTACCGTTTCAACGATGCGGTGATCGCCCCCGGCGCTGCGCTGTGGGCGCGCCTCGCGGAAACCTATCTCGCCTGACACAGGCTGCCGAAGGAGAACGAGCATGAGCATTTCTCCCGCCGCGATCGCAACCGATGTTGCCGATCACATCGTCGCTTCATCGCCGCGCGACCCGCTCGCGCGCCCGTTGCTCGACGCGCTGGTCGGCGAATATACCCGCCGCTACGCGCATCTGGTCGGGCGCGGCGCGGATGCGGCC
>APMI01000802.1_pt1 | contig 11528 bp, 8 predicted proteins | sample 667938 | NCBI WGS metagenome assembly APMI01 (sample SAMN01084076, study PRJNA167559) | wastewater metagenome | biome: Wastewater | place: Denmark: Ejby Moelle, Odense | collected 2011-11-28 | reverse complement strand
GCAGTACCAATCTTGCAAGCCAAAAACTGGCCCGCCACGATGATGCTTCGCGTGATGGCACTACAGAGTGGCGGCTACAGTATCACTGTACCACAGGCACTTGACCTCAAAAATAATTGGGGCTGGGACTATGGCTACTATGAATACTCGAGTTATCTAGAGAATGCCAACAACTATCAGAATTACACCACGCGTTCCCAGGCGCAGGCCGAACAGCTGATTAGCGATGGTATCGCACAGATGGACGCCTGGGGATTGCTTACCAACGGTATTCGCATCTGCGCCGGGCAAGACCGCAAGCTCTCTGATTCGTTTGGCCTCGCACTTCTCAAGCAATACTTTGATTATGTAAACGTACCGTGTTCGCTTGAATCATCAGCATATTGGCCCGCCGATAATGGTATGCGCGCCATCACCAGATACGTATTGGGCGGCGAACCCGTCGCGCAGGTATACGCTTCGATCGATCGAGCAGTCGCCAACAAAGAATGGATGGTGCTGAAATTCCATGATATCACCGATTCTGGTACGGGTATTCCCACGCCAATCGCTGACTTTCAGGCGATTGTGGACTACGTCGCTAGCAAAAACGTACGCGTGATGAGTACGAGCGCAGTGCTGTCGCTCGGAGGTACGGGCTATATGCCCGTGTCGTAGGAAAAGATCGTATGTCTATTGGCGCTATGCGACTAAAACGAGGCGGGCACGGGCTAGACGCGCAGGTCGCTTTTGCGCCCGCCTTTCACTGGGATGCATCGATATTAGAAGCCACTACACTCGTTGACTACAAGGTCGACAGCTGGACCGACAACATATCAAACATTGCGGCTGTGTTGCCAACGACGGCAATTGGGACGGTCGCTACCCCCAAGGCGCCACTGCTAGTAAAAAACATCTACACGAATCGCCAGGTGGTGAGGTTTTCGTCGTCAGCGCAGCTGCGCGCAGCAATCGTCACCGACGGACCTATGACGATGTTTGTGGTGGCTAAGCGTAACGTATCGAGTGATGTCTGTGCAGTGGTATCGACCGCCCCGGGCATCGGCGGTACCGGCCTGAGCCTGGAGTTGCAGCGCACGATAACAGCACCCACCCACAGCGTCACCTATGACGTGCAAGCGAATGGTGGGGCCGTAACAAACGTCTATGCAAACGGTCAGCCTGCGTCGGTAGGCGCATGGACTACTCCAGCTGATGACTTGGCGATTTATGAGATGTCGGCTATCGCACCGAGCAACTCGACAATCACGATAAATGGCTACCAGGATACTCTTTCGGGCGGATGTGATGTGGCGGAAATTATGGGATACAGCGGCACGCCCACCGTAAGCGAAGCAGCTGCAATTCGCGCTGGCCTGGCCGCAAAGTGGGGCATCAGCCTTGGCAGTACCTATACCTATGCACCTTCGGCCCCACAGTATCTTTGCACAACCCCACTTGAAACCGCCCTTAATCTCTACTGGTCGCGGCCAGTAGACCTCGTCGGTACATCGCCTGCGACGAACTATTCGTATGCTATCTACATTGACAATGCGCTAGTAGGGACGCTTGCGCCCGGCAGCTCAACCCCGCCTGCGACTAATTATGTAGTGACCGGCTTGACGCCCGGTACCTCGTACAATGTACAGGTTGCTACCGTGGTCAATGGCGTCGAAAGCGTGCGAGCGACCATCACTGCAACCACTGCGACAGCAGGAAGCCTGTACACCGGCACATCTACGGGTACAAACGGCGCCCGCTTATCTGAAATGTTTGGCGGTGACGGTAATGGCTCATGGGCGAACACTGCCATGCCCGCGACGACCACCAGTAGCCCTAACGAAACGCAAGCAGTTGCCGACATCGTTCAGTGTATCTATTCGTACGCAACTGGCACCGATGCTTCGCCATACGGCAAGGTGCTGGCGTGGCCAACGTTATCGTACAACACATGGTCGTCAAGTCTCAATGTTATCAACTCGGCAACTATCCCGCTCGTGTCGATTACGATGGTTGGCAGTTTCGTTAGTCAAGGCTGGGCGCAGTCGACCCGCGCCATGCTGCGTGCGGGCATTCCTATGCCTGCAGGGCTAGAACCCACTAACGATACCGACGGCACGATTCACCTGTACGACCCAGATTGGAAATGGCGCAACAACACTAGCGACTCACAGTATCATGGTCGTATCTGGGAGCTGTGGGGCGCCAAGAGCCCAATGCAAAACTACGGAGCGGGTGATCCCGCCCGCTGGACGGCGCTGCACGGAGGGCGATTCACCGGGGCTACCACCCGCAAAAGTGCTCGACCGCGCACACTTTCATCCAGCGTGTCAACGTATCCAAGCTATGGAGCACCGTCGGTGGTAGACAAAAACTTCCCTACCGCAACTACCTACTGGGGATTTGGGCCGGACGGCGTAGCAGAATACTCTACCTATATGTCCTCTGTATCGCACATCCCAATGAGCCACCATATCATTCGAAAAAGCGATCTACAAAATGGCGTTATTAAACACCCGATTGGCTTCTCACTGTATGGCATTTACCCGACCTCTAATAAAGGACCTAATGTCTGGCCGGCTAACGGCTACGATGCTGCATCGCGCACCTGGATGGGTCAGGGCAGCCGATTTCGACTACCAGCCAACTATGTCGGCGCTTACCCCAGCGGAATGCCGGTAGAATGGCAAGGGCTTTACGATATGTTCATTGCCTGTATGCGGGATTACGGCATGATGTTTGTGGACACGACTGGGTCATCATTTGGTATTCGCGGCGAACCGGGTTTGGGCGAGTTCCTTCCTGCAGGCTTTGATAGCCGACGTTTTATTCAGTATCTGCCCTGGAGCAATCTAAAGATGCTGTCGGTAGGAAGCGACGCCAATTATTATCCGTAACAGTATGGTATCAAGAGTGAATCACCTCTTGTGCTGCGATATGATAATCCGTGATTAGAGCATTGTATAGACAAGCGTCGCCGCAGGTTGCTCAAAATTATCGACAACGGCTGCAACCTTGTAGGTATAGGTCGCGCCATGTGTACGGTTATAGTCTATAAAGTACGTACCATACGTCCATGGAGCGCCGCCGCTCACGACACCGCCGTTACGATAGATGCGGTAGCCATTCAGCGTGCCCGTAATAGGGCTCGGGGCAGTCCATGTGAGGTTAATATTGGCACTGGAAGCGCTCGAGGTAGCAGCAAGATTCGTTGGCGCAGGGGCGGTACCTCCGAGCGCAAGGGCCTTGCAGTAGTATGAGGTCGCTCGCTCTGTGCCATTACTAATGGCACGAATGCTATATAGGTAGTATGTTCCATATGCGCTCGTGGTATCGGTATATAAGAAAGTTGATGCATCAAACGTAGCCAGCAGCGTACCGTTACGATACAGCTTGAATCCCGTAAGAGTATCCACATCCTTGAGCGGCAACTCCCATGTCAGTGATATCGTCGGTCCGCTTGCCGTAAAGGCCAGGTTTTGTGGCTCAGAGCCAATGTCATGACCGAGATTCCAGAGGCGCTGGCCCGCATCGCTGAGGTTGACATTGAGGCCACCGGTATAGAAACCTCCGCCACTGTTCTTGAGAGACATTTTGGTATTCATCGAACCATGCCACCAGAACACGCCAGTCTTCATAGTAGCCGCCGCCTCAAATGCCGATACCGCGCCGTTTTTGTTATTAATGAACGGCCCAGCATCCGCCTGTGTATTATCCCAGGTATAGCCCACCTCGCCAATCAGGAGTGGGACTTTAATCTTGTCATGGATAGAATCGACGTAGTTGATGTATTTGCTGACCGAAGTATACATATCATAACCACCGTAATTATGCATAGACAGAACGATATTATTGTAGCCACTAAATACCGCAGGCGCCATCGTAGGGTCGCTAGTAAGTTTAACGCCCGGCATGTCGGTTTGCGGACCGACATCTCCAGCACCCACCATTGCGTCAACGACGATGATATTATCTGGCGCGAGACTCCTCACGAGATTGAGATGAAACGTGTGGAGGTCGACCCATGCTTGATTGTTCTGCCCAATTGGTTCATTGTCGAGGTTATACCAAACGTAAGTGTTGTCCTTGTACCGCACAGCACAATCCCGCCAAAATTGATTAACTTCTTCGATATATGGGCTCGCGAGACCTTCGGCGGCTTTAGCGGTCCCAGGAAACGATGTCTTGAGCTCGAAGAGGTCGTGATTATCAATGAGGACGACGATGCCTTTAGCGGTATATTCATTGACAATCCCGTCAATGATTTGGAAGACTTGATTGTACCCGCCTGTCGGGCTGCCGGTATAGGTAATCGATTGAGCAGGCAGTGTCCAGCTAATACCGGTATTTTGCACGACAAAGAGGCGGATTGCGTTCCAGCCCCACGCTTGCGCATCAGCAGAGTGGCCAGTAGCAGTTCCCTGTTGGTTGCCTCCTATCGTTGAACCAAGGTTGGCACCGATTGGAATAAATGTTTTGCCATTTGGATCGATGATACGACCATCAGTCGTCGTGTAAAATTTTCCAGTAACAGGATCTCCTACGGGTACAGGTGAGTGCTTTTTTGCAGCTTGTTGTAGTCGCTGTGATAACATATATCTTCTAGTGTACCGTATTTATGGTTATGATTGAGGGTGACTTTTTGAATATTTTTTATAAAATATGCGAGCTTGTTTACAAAACAGAAACGCCTATGGTTAAATACTAGCAGCACTATAACTATTCACAAGTGAGGGAAAACACACATGGCACGGCTACCTATACCAGGGCAAGATAATGGCACTTGGGGGGCAGATTTTAAATGACTATCTGTCGCAAACACATGCTGCGGATGGCACACTGAAGCCTGGCACGGTGAGCGCTGCGAGCTTGGCTCAGGATGCCGTGACAAATGTGGCAATTGCAAGCAACGCGATTACTACCAATGAGCTGGCCGCCACGGGCGGCGCCAACGGCGATATCCTGGTCAAAGATACCACTGCTACCGGTGGCATGAAATGGCAAGCTGCGGCCGCCGCCTCATCGACAGTCACCCTCGCTGGCGATGTCACTGGCCTCAGCAACGCTAACACTATCGCTGCCGGTGCCGTCACGGCGGCAAAGCTAGCTACCGCTGCCGTTACTAGCCCCAAGCTGGCTACTACTGGTACGCCTACTTCTGGGCAAGTCCTTAGCTACAATGGCAGCCAGCTTGCCTGGACGACGCCAGCTATCGCCGCTGCGCCCGTCGATGCTACTTCTTCGACCAAAGGCATCGTCAAGCTTGCTGGTGATCTGGCTGGTACCGCCGATGCGCCTACCGTGCCTGGCCTTGCTACCAAGCTCAGTAGCTCGCTGCTTGGCCAAGTCAATGGTGTTGCCACCCTCGACAGCACCGGCAAAGTGCCTAGCTCGCAGCTACCCACTCCTACCGGTACCACCCAGGTTAACGCCGACTGGAATGCTAGCACCGGAGTTGCTCAGATCCTCAACAAGCCAACGGTTGCTACGACATTGACTGGGCTCACAGATGTGAATGTTGGCACCCCTACGGATGGGCAAGTGCTAACCTACAGTACAAGCACAAGCAAGTGGAGCCCAACCACAGTAAGCGGAGCTACGGCAGCGATGAATGGCGGCGAGTGGATCATCAAAGATTACACAACCGGCTCATATCCCACAGTCAGCACAACCTATTACCCAAATCCGGGAGAGCTTATATATTTCCTGGGCTCGCCATCAGCAAACGTCAGCATCGTATTGCCCGCCACCGCTTCGGATGGCGACAGAATAGCTGCGCTCCGCCACACCAAGACAGATGCAGACAAGTACGGATTCCCTGATATCAAAAAATCAGACAATACAATGCTCCTGCGTCGCCTTGCGCCATACGAGCTCGTTGTATTTGAGTGGCGCAGCGGCGACTGGCGACAAGCCACCACCGGCTCAATGATGGATCCGGCACCATCAACCGCCGCACAGGACACAACTCCTATCTTAGCCGTTCGCGGCATCCAGCCTCGTCCTCAAGCTCCAATCCACAAACCCGACAACAAGATTCATAAGTGGACCTCTGTCCACACTGAGTGGACCCTGAGTATGTCCGGCGATACAACCTCGGGCACCACTCTGTGTGGTTCGACGGCCTATGGCTATGCATTCAACAGCGGCACTACACAACTCACGAGCGCGGCCACAGGAACACGTAGCAATTTTGCTACTATTCCGCTCGCCAGCGCCATTGACCTCACGGGTCGGGCACTCTACATCATTATGTCACTTTCTACCTCTGGAACTGGTTCGCTCGGCGGCTTTAGTATCTCTGTTTCTAACTCATGCGATTTTACCAACTCGTCGATTCTCACACTCGACCACGCCAAGCTGCTCGGCGGTCAGTATCAGTACACGGGTGGTAATCAGTGGACCAAAACTGGCGCTGGCGCCGACTTGACAAATGTCACCCACGTACGTATATGGTGGTCGATTACCAGTCTCACGTCTGATGTTTATATCGCCGGCATTGGTTCGTACAAGCCGTTCTCGAAATCTGCAGTCGTCCTCTGTCTCGATGGAGTACCGAGTATGAAGTTTGACGCCAACAAGGAGTTTCCGGTTTGGGCCACTAAGGGCGTCAAGGGCGTCGTATTTCCGGGTATTGTCAATGAGCTGCCCACGCGCATGCAACGTCGCCTCACCGATCAGGGTTGGGAATTTGGTATTCGTTCACTTCTCAACTCATCCAAAGGCGGCCTAGAGGCAGAGGGATTTGACCTTGTGCGCGAAACCCAGGAATTTGTCGATAGCTGCGCCAAAGCCGGCATTGCAAGACCAGTCGTGGCCGGACAGTGGACTAACGTCGGAAGTATGAACGCCAATGCGGTAAACATGGAAGTGATGCGCCAATATGTCAGCGGATTCCGTCGCTACTACACCTCAATTCCCAACCAGCGCGTGCTGTGGCCGCCAGTCGAACCTATGAATATCGCCTCGTATGGCCTCGCAACAATTGCCGATGCCAAAACAATGATCGATGACGCCATTGCCAACCCCGGCACTATGGTCGTGTTTACCTTCCATGCGGGTATTTCGTATATAAACGAAGTAATCGACTACGTCAAACCATACTTTGACGATGGCACACTCCTAAACCTCACCTTTTCAGAGGCATTAATTACCGGCCCGCGCGAGCTTCTTGCTGTACCAATTACCGGCTCTCGCAGTGATGGCACTGCCATGCAAAACCTGCTATCAAACCTCGCCATGATGGGCATAATCAAAGACAACACCACACCATAGTAACGTAACGGAGGAAACTCGAGTGCTCGCACGACGCCTAATTCGAATACGCAATACATCACTAACGCCCCCTATCGCAGCGCCAAGTGGGTTCCCTACGCCTGTGCTCGACGAGCAGTTCGCTACTATCGATACGGATCGGTGGAAAGTCTACGACAACAGCACATTTGGCGCCCCGACACGCATTCAGCGCTATATGGCGTACAATGCCGTATCTGGCGCGACACCGACAACCGATGCCACGGGCGGCAACTCGCTCCGGCTCAAATCTGTGCGCGAGAATGTCGGCGGCAATACTTTTACCGCTGGAATGCTCGACAGCAAGACCGCCGGGTACTGGCTACCGCTTTACTCGTACGTCGAGATCCGCCAACGTATTCCGCACGGCCAAGGCCTATGGCCGGCCGCATGGCTGACAGCTCGAGTAGGCGGCGCTACTACGTGCGAATTTGATATGATGGAGTACTTTCACTCCCAGGTGCCCGGATACTACAGTGTCACACTTCATCGCACCGACAATTCCGGTACATTTCGCAAAAATGTCAGCAAAAACCAAGGCGGAACATTCTTTGAAGCTCCTACGTACACTCCTGGTTGGAACATTATGGCCAGTTCGATCGAGCCAGAAAACGGCGTAGACGCCAGTGCGGGAGTTCGATTCAAAGCATATCTCAACGGCTCACTCATATGGCAGTACCTCGACATGCAGGCGCTATGGTGGACCGCCAATGGCTCGACCGACCCGAATGCTTTTTGGAATATTTATCTACAGGGCTGCCAAATTGACGGTGAGTGGGTGGGGCATCCCGACGATTATCTGGGCTATTCTGCCCAGCTTACTCGCACCGACCCAGTGACACAGGTCACTACTACCGGCAACTGCGTGATGCTTAGCGGAACGGCACCAAATATGTGCAAAATGACATACATGGGTAATTCTGTGATTCGTGCGGGTGCGGCAGGCAGTACGGCGACAATTACCGGCCAAGACGCCACCACGTACGAAATCGATTATATCCGTGTTTGGTCACGCTAGTATTTGACCGATGGGTCAATCGCGACCACCTCTTCGAATGGAAAATCGGTAAATTGCGTCCATTGATCACGGCTGCCCCACCACTGGGCATAGAATCTATTGACCGAGCCATAATCTGGGAATATGCTTGGGAATTGATTGACAAGGCCCGATGCTCCCTCTAGAGACGTCGCCCCTCCTCCACCACCGATACGGTCGCCAAGCACTAGCGGATGTCCTCGCTTCATACCCTCGGCAAACATGCGCGCAAAGGGTGGCATATTGGGGTAGGCCGTCAAGTCGATATCGGGCGGAAAGATAAAACGGGTGCCTTCTACAAGGTATGGATTTGCCGCCCCCGCCCAGCCATCGGTACGCGTTGCCGGGTAAACAAAACTACCATTTACCCAAGCCTGATCGACGGCAAAATAAATTGCACGATTGAAATAGCCGAGTGAATCCGCTACAACAAAATCATCGACCGACAGACACGTTTGCCCCATCGACAGCCCCGAGCCTGACGCGCCGAGTCCAGGCGACCACCGCGCATCCCAGGTAGAGACGACGTCACTGTGTGCCCCCTGGATTGCCATCAAGTACGGGCTCCCGCGAACGGTATCGGGCCGCAGCACCCAAAATTCGTATTGTTTGTTGTTGATCGGATCGAAAATCGCCGCAGAGCCATCGGAACCGTCCGCCCCCACGGCACCTGGAGGAACAGGAACATTTGGAATGATCAGCGTGCCATCAGCTAGTTTGGTATAGCCGTTTGGGCCACCGATCTTGCTTTCGCCGTACGGGTCGGTAATGCGAATATCTTGACGAGGCGTAGTAGCATCAACGTAGTAGAAGTTGATTGAATAGTTAGTAGTATTGCAGCCGAGGATGACCTGATTATTGCTGCCAGGCTTCTGGAGTGCCTGCTTGAGATGACCGGCGATTGTCGCAGAGTTAGGATCGATAGGGTCATACGAGTGGGAACGGAACACCCACGAGCTTTTGTTTGCCCATAAGCGATTGCGGCCAGTTACGGGCGCATCTGTCGTGACCACGCCGCCACCGCCACTTGCACTGCGCGTGATCGGGGCCCATGTTGGCATACTATTAGAATCGAGACCAGAAATGCCGTACCAGCGGCTCCCCATTACGGCAGCACCGCCACAACCAGGTCGTCGATCGTAAGTGTCGTGTAATCCCTGCCCGAGCCGACCCCGATGGTGTTACATGATACGTTTGGTGCAATTACCGTTGCAGTAAAGGTGTTGAGTAAGGTGCCACCACGATACTGTTTGACCGTCAGTACGCCCGTCGTCATAACAAGATCAACGTCGAATCGGTCACCGCTCGCCCATGAGCCGGCTGCCGCAATTGCGCCTGTGCCCCAGCCAGGAGGTGTTGTCACACTGCGCGACCAGCTGATCGAGCCGTCGCCAACAAAGTTGACACCAATCCCCCCGTTGTTGTAAGAGAAGCTAATATAGCTAGTCGACGACGCAGTGACAACCCCTATCGTTGCGACACAACGAGGATGCATACTGCCTACCCAGTACGACGTACCGCCCTTGAGCTGTGCGCCCGTCCACTACAGCGTACCGCCCGCGACATTGATAACACCGCTAGCGCCCGCCGGCCTCATTGCCGCACCTCCCAGGCTGCCTGGCTCGGTATTGCGTGCGGCGACTGCGGTCGCTCCGGCCGCAGCTGTCGAGAAAGTATCTGCCGTAATGATACCGTTAGCGTCGGGAGCCACAATCGTTACTGATGAGGTGGCCGTAGCGGTGGCGCCCATAGTATCAGTCGCCGTGACGGTGGCTGTTTTGGCACCAGCGGTTGGGTACGTGTAGGTGACCGAAGCACCCGTGCCAGTAAACCCATCGTTACCCGTCCACGAATACGTAAGCGCGCCACCCTCTGGGTCGGTACCAGTAGCCGTCCAGGTCACGGCTTGGCCATTGGCTGCTGCGACCGCCGTTACCGTTGGCGCACCCTCGGTTACCGCTAGGCTAATCGTGTTAGTGGCGGTCAGACCGAAGCTGTCAGTCAACAATACCGTACACGACACATTGCCGGCAGTAGGAAAAGTGTAGCTAGTGGTATTGACAGAAGTAGTCTTGGTGGTACCATCCGAGAATGTCCATTTGTACGACTGCGCGGTACTCTCGGCCAGTGTGGCCGTCGCGGCGAAGCTGACACTGCGGCCATTGGTCGCCGTCGCAGCTACGGTAACGGTAGGTGTAGAATTAATCGGTGCGGGGCCATAATACAGCACATAACGAGAATTAATACTAATGGGCGGCGCCGGGAAACGCGTAGCGCCCGGTAGCGCCGTAAGCGGCACTACAAATGACACCATATTGGTCGCCGAAGCGTACCTACGCTGCTAGCTGATGGCCACGTGCCGTCATCGTTGGCCCAGATATAGGTCATCGTTTGGCCGTTCGATCCCGTTCCGCCACTCCCTACGGCATCGTCTTGCCACGACGCCGCGGTAGGGCTAGTGGCCTTGAGCACCCGGCCAGCAGCGGGCGTGCCCGATACGGCGATACCGTTGAGTTTGGCAACCTTTGGCAGGTCAGCGGCGCCCGCCAGGTCACCCGCAAGCGTGATTGTGCCAGTAGTAGTCGTCGTCGCTGTAGGCGCGGCACTACCTGGCGCAGGCTTGTTTGCAAGGTCATTGTAATCGCCGGTCGTCGCAACAGTCGCCAGGCCAGACTTGTCTTGCTTGGCCGCGAGAGCGGTATCGACCTGCGTTTTGGTGTACGTTGTCGCGCTATCAGCCTTGGCCGCGAGCCCCGGAACAGTAGGCGCCTGTGATGTGCCGCCTAGATCGCCCGCGAGGCGCACTACACCTTCGACCGATGGCGTAGCAGAAGCTACCGTTCCGCCGCCGCCCGTTACAGACGCCCATTTCATGCCACCAGTAACGGCACTGTCTTTTACAAGCACTTGACCGTCGGCACCGCCAGGTGCAGCTAGCTCGTTAGTAGTAATCGCATTAGTAGCAATCGCGGTGTTCGTCACTGCGTCTTTTGCAAGGGTAGCAGCCTGAACAGTACCCGCCTTTAGCGTGCCATCGCTCGCATGCACCTGTGATAGGTAGTCATTTAGTATCGATCCCCATGTGCCGTTATCGGCGCCTGGCTGTGGAAGACGTGCCATGCTTTGTTCCTTTTTTTAGACTGTTTATTGCGATGAGCTACCCACTTATTCTACAAATGCAGCACTCTTGGCCCTATTTAACCACAAGTGGGATTAGTGT
>APMI01004364.1_pt1 | contig 11530 bp, 9 predicted proteins | sample 667938 | NCBI WGS metagenome assembly APMI01 (sample SAMN01084076, study PRJNA167559) | wastewater metagenome | biome: Wastewater | place: Denmark: Ejby Moelle, Odense | collected 2011-11-28 | reverse complement strand
GCGGGACCTGCCGGAGCCAAGCGCGGCCGCAGCCGACGGCGGACCGGCGTCGCCGGTTTGCGAGATCGGGCGAGGTTTGACGATCTGGTCCATGGTGGACCTCTCATACCTGCGGCGTCGACGCGCCGGAAAGTCCCTATATCGTCACAGATCGGTCGCCGGGCCGGCGATTGCAAATAAATTCCCGTTCATGTTGCAGATGCGGGTCAATTTCGCGCGGCATCGGTCGAGCGCGTTCAACCGGCGCGGCGGCGTTGTTTGAATTGAAATCGCGCTGTGATATGCGCGACCGGTGACCAGCCCAAAAGACAAATTTGCCGAGCTCGTCCGGTTGAGCATCGTGAAGACGGGGGCGGCCGACCGGACCTCGCGTCAGGCGCTCTACGGCCGTCTGCGCGCCTGGAACGAGCAGAACATCGCCAGGCGCGACGATGCGGAACTGGTGGGGGACGATCTTCGTGCCCAGCTCGAGCAAGCGATTGCCGAACACGAAGCCGAACTGGACCGCCTCGACCCGACCTGGCGGGAAGATGTGTCCGACGAGGTCGACGCGCCCGTGCAACCCCGGCTCCCTGATGACGATATGGTCCCGGCTGAGGCCAATGGCGAAGCGCCGGCCGCCGCCGTGGCCCGGCCGCATGCGGACAAGCCGGCTGATGCGAAGGCGATCGGCGTCGCCAGGGAGCAGTCCCTGGCCTGGCCGGTCGCCGCCGCCCCCCGACCTATCTGTGGACGTCCGGCAAGGCGGCGTCGGGTGTATCGGCGGCGCAGGCGCGGCCTCTGATCGAGACGACCAAACTGTTCCTGCAAAAAGTCCGCGACCGGGTGGTTTTGCAGCAGAAGGCCGATCCGGGCCAGTTGGCGGACAAAACCGGCGCGCGGTTCATGCGCGCCACCGAGCTTTGGCCGGAACTGCGCGACGAGGAAGCCAAGCTGCCGACCAGGCCGGCTGTCATCGTCAGGGCCAATGCCGACGGCTACAAGGTTCTGGCGCCGTCGACGCTGTGCACCGCCGCCAAAATGATCGAGCCCGGCCTGGTCGACCCGGTTCGCGACAAGACGCCGTTTGTGTGCATGCATTTCGGCTATTGGAACGACGCCGGCGCGAAATTCTGATACGCCGTGTCCAGGCGGCCGGCGGGTGTCCATCTAAGCCGGTCCGATCAGCAGACCTGTCGGGGACAAGACAATGGCAGGCCGCCGCTATTTGATCCTCGACGTCTTCGCAGGACAGGCGCTGCAAGGCAATCCGCTGGCCGTGGTGCTCGACGCCGACGGGCTCGACACAGCGCGGATGCAGGCGATCACCCGCGAATTCAACCTGTCGGAGACGGTGTTCGTGCTGCCGCCGCTGCACCCGCGCCACGCGGCGCGCATCCGCATCTTCGCGCCCGAATACGAGATGCCGTTCGCCGGCCATCCGACCGTGGGGACGGCGATTGCCCTGGCGGCCGAACACGGCGTCGGCGATGGCGAACTGCTGGTGCTGGAGGAGAACATCGGCCCGGTGCGGTGCGTCGTCAGGCGCGGGCAGGGGGCGTCGTTCGCCGAATTCGATGCGCCGCAGATCGCCGCGCCGCTGCCGGCGGCGATCGATGACGCTGCGGCCGCCGAGGCGCTCGGCCTCGACGGGCGCGATATCGGGTTTGGCGGTCACCGCATCGGCGCATGGTCGGCGGGCGTTCCCTATGTGACGATCCCTGTCCGCAACCTCGACGCCATGCGACGCATCCGCTTCGATCCCTATCGCTGGCAGGCGATCGCGCCCGACCGGCCGGGCGCGCAGAAAGCGTCCGCCTATGTCTATTGCCGCGAGACCGAACTCGACGGCTCGAGCTTTCACATGCGGATGTTCGTCGGCGCGCTGCCGTCCTACGAGGACCCGGCGACGGGTTCGGCGGCGGCGGCCTTTGTCGGGGCGTTCGTCGCCAGTGAGCGTCCGGCGGCCGGCGCGCATGAACTGTGGATCGAGCAGGGCGTCGAAATGGGCCGGCCGTCGCGGATCAGGCTGGTCATCGACGTCGAGCGCGGCAAGGCGGTTGCGGCGCGCATCGGCGGCGAGGCCGTGATCGTGGCGCGCGGCGAAATCCATGTCTGAGAGGAAATGGTGGGTGCGACAGGGATCGAACCTGTGACCCGCTGATTAAGAGTCAGCTGCTCTACCAACTGAGCTACGCACCCGGGCCATGCGATACGGGCAAAGCCGTATCGGTGCGGCTCTATAGCGAACAGGTTTCTGGGTGTCTACCCCGGAAATCGCCATGACGAGACATTCGTCGCTGACGCAGCGGTTTGGCCGCTGTGGCGCAGCCAAGCGGGGCGGGGACCGTGCGAAAAACGGCGATGACCGGAAAAGAAACGCCGTGACCGCCGAGGCGGACGACAGATTTGCCCTCGACGGCTCCTATGCCTGGCTGCGGCTGGGCATCTCGCTGCTGCTGGGCACGATCGGCGGCGTCGGCATGTGGTCGGTCGTCGTCGTGCTGCCGATGATGCAGGCCGAGTTTGGCGTCGACCGTGGCGTCGCGTCGCTGCCCTACACCGCGACGATGCTCGGGTTTGCGGCCGGCAATCTGCTGGTCGGGCGGCTGAGCGACCGCCACGGCTTCATGCGCCCCGCCATCGTCTCGGCGGTGTCGCTGGGGCTGGGTTTCATCCTCGCCGCGCTGGCGCCGTCGATCGCGCTGGTCGCCGTCGTGCAGGGCCTGCTGATCGGACTCGGCTCTGCTGCGACGTTTGGGCCGCTGATCGCCGACGTGTCGCTGTGGTTTCACCGGCGGCGCGGCGTCGCCGTGGCGGTGGCGGCCTGCGGCAACTATTTCGCCGGGGCGCTGTGGCCGCTGGCGATGCAGCCGATGATCGGCGCCTGGGGCTGGCGCGGGACCTATATCTGCATCGGCGTCGTCTGCCTGGCGACCATGGTGCCGCTGGCGCTGATGCTGGCGCGGCGGCCGTCGGATGTCGCCGCCGGCGCGTCGAACGCACGGCCGGTGGCCGATCTCGGCATATCGCCGCGCACCTTGCAGGCATTGCTGGTCGTTGCCGGGCTCGGCTGCTGCGTCGCCATGTCGATGCCACAGGTGCATATCGTCGCCTATTGCATGGATCTCGGCTACGGCCCGGCGCGCGGGGCGGAAATGCTGTCGATCATGCTGGCGACCGGCATCATCAGCCGCCTGGTGTCTGGCGTGGTGGCCGACCGCATCGGCGGGGTCAAGACGCTGCTGATCGGCTCGGTGCTGCAGGGGCTGTCGCTTCTGTTCTACATCCCCTTCGACGGTCTCGCCTCGCTCTATGTCGTGTCTGCGATGTTCGGGCTGGCGCAGGGCGGCATCGTGCCGTGCTACGCGATCATCGTGCGCGAATACTTGCCGGCGCACGAAGCTGGCCAGCGGGTCGGCGTCGTCATCATGGCGACCATTCTCGGCATGGCGCTGGGCGGCTGGCTGTCGGGCGCCATCTACGACTGGACCGGGTCCTATTCCGCCGCGTTCCTCAACGGCATTGCCTGGAACCTGCTCAACGTCTCGGTGATGAGCTGGCTGTTGTGGCGCAGCGGTTTTGGCCGGCTGCGCGCGGCGTAGACATTTACGTCCGAACCCGCTCCGACTTGGGGTCGTACATCGGCCGAAGGCTCGCCTCGGCGGCGAACCGCTCGCCGGCGATCTCGATCTCGTAGCTCGAGGCAAGCACGCCGGCCTCGCTCTCGCCCTTGCACGGCACGTAACCCAGGCCAATGGCGCCGCCGAGGAAATGGCCGTAATTGCCGGAAGTTAGCGTCCCGACGATCTGGTCGTCCCGGATGATTGCCTCATTGTGGTAGAGCAGGGGCTCCGGGTCTTCCAGCTTGAACTGCACCATGCGCCGGTCGAGGCCTGCCTCCTTCTTGCGCAGAACAGCGTCACGGCCGATGAAATCGCCCTTGGCCGTCTTCACCGCAAAACCGAGACCGGCTTCGAGCACATGGTCCTCGTCGGTGATGTCGTGGCCGAAATGGCGGAACGCCTTTTCGATGCGACAGCTGTCCATCATGTGCAGGCCGCAGAGCTTCAGGCCGACGTCCAGCCCGGCCTGTTCGATGGTCTCGAACACGTGGGCGGCCATATCGGTCGACGGATAGATTTCCCAGCCGAGTTCGCCGACATAGGTGACGCGGTGAGCGCGGGCGAGACCCATGCCGATCTCGATGGTCTGCGCGGTGCCGAACGGATTGACCTCGTTGGAAAATTCGTTCGGGCTGACTTTTTGCATCAACTCGCGCGATTTCGGCCCCATGACGCAGATCACCGCTTCTGCGGTGGTCACGTCAGTTATGACGGCAAACTCGTCGCGCAGATTGCGGCGCAGCCAGGCGAGATCACGCTGCAATGTCGCGCCCGGAACAACGAGGAAGTAAGCCGTTTCCGACAGGCGCGTGGCGGTGAGATCGCATTCGATGCCGCCGCGGTCGTTCAACATCTGAGTGTAGACGATCTTGCCGGGCGCGACGTCCATGTCGTTGGCGCAGACACGCTGCAGGAAGGTGCAGGCGTCGCGGCCCTCGACCCTGATCTTGCCGAAGGACGACATGTCGAACAGGCCGACGCCAGTTCGCACTGCCATGTGCTCCTCGCGCGCATTGTCGAACCAGTTCTGCCGTTTCCATGAATAGCGGTATTCGCGCTCCTGATCCGGACGCGCAAACCAGTTGGCGCGTTCATTGCCTGAGCTTTCGCCGAACACTGCGCCGCGCGCTTTCAGGTGTTCGTGCAGGGGCGAACGCCTGACGCCACGCGCCGAAGCGAACTGGCGGTATGGAAAATGGTCGGCGTAGAGCAGGCCAAGCGTTTCGGTCGAACGGTTCCACAGATAGATCTTGTTGGCCTGGAACGGCTGGACGCGGCGGATGTCGACATCCCACAGATCAAACGGCGCTTCGCCGTCCTGCATCCACTGCGCCAGCGCCATGCCCGCGCCGCCAGCCGACTGGATGCCGATCGAGTTGAAACCGCAGGCAACCCAGAAATTCTTAACCTCGGCGCTTTCGCCGAGATAGTAGCGGTCGTCGGGCGTAAAGCTTTCGGGGCCGTTGAAGAAAGTGTGGATGCCGGCTGTCGCCAGCATTGGTATACGCTTTACGGCCTGTTCGAGGATCGGTTCGAAATGATCAAAATCCTCCGGCAACTGGTCAAAACAGAAATCCGCGCGGATGCGTTCGCCCATCGGCGGCCAGGGTTTTGCGACCGGCTCGAACGCGCCGAGCAGCATTTTTCCGGCATCTTCCTTGTAGTAGGCGCATTCGTCGGCGACGCGCAGCACCGGCAGGCGGCCAAGGCCGGGAATTGGCTCCGTGACGATATAGAAGTGCTCGCAAGCGTGCAGCGGCACAGCGACGCCAGCCATCTGGCCGACCTCGCGCGCCCACATGCCGGCGCAGTTGACGACATGGTCGCAAGCGATGCGTTGGGTTTCGCCATTGGCTTCCACGGTGACGCCGGTGACGCGACCCTTGGCGGTATGGATCGCCAGAACCTTTGCTTGTTCGACGATTCTCGCGCCGAGCATGCGTGCGCCCTTGGCCATGGCGTGGGTGATGTTGGCCGGGTCACCTTGGCCGTCCTTGTCGATCCAGATCGCGCCCTTGACATCGCCGATTTCGAGGTGCGGGTAGCGGTCTTTTGCCTCTTGAGGGGAAATCTCCCAGACCTCGACGCCGCGCGCGCGGCCCATCGTGGCGGAACGCAGCAGCTCTTCCTTGCGGTCCTGCGTCAGCGCCACCGAAATTGAGCCGAGCTGGCGCATCCCCGTGGCGACCCCGGTTTCTTCTTCCAGCCGCGCATAGAGGTCGGCGGTATATTTCGCCAGCCGCGTCATGTTGGCTGAGGCGCGCAACTGGCCGATCAGGCCGGCCGCGTGCCAGGTCGTGCCGCTGGTCAGTTGTTGCCGTTCGAGCAGGACAATGTCGGTCCACCCAAGCTTGGCGAGATGATAGGCGACCGAACATCCGGCGACGCCGCCCCCGATGATCACGACGCGGGCTTTTTGAGGCAGGGCGATCATGGGCGGCGCTCCGTTGCGCGATAGGTTGCAAGGTGATCGCGCAGGCGGCCGACCGCCTCGCGCAGGACCGGTTCGGGCTGACACAGCGAAATGCGCAGGCAGCCGGCGGCCGCCCGGCCGAAGGACGAACCCGGCATCACCGCGACCTTGCGGGCCTCCAGCAGGCTCCAGGCGAATTGTTCGTCGTCGGGTTCGACGGCGCGGATGTCGAGCATGACATACATGCCGCCGTTTGAACCGCGCACCGCGACGCCGTTGGCACCGTCGAGCGCGTCGAGCACCGCCAGCCGGCGCTCACGGTAGATGCGGGCGATGTCGGCGACGCCCCATTCGTTCTCCAGCGCCTCGATCGCCGCGCGCGAGGAAAAGTCCGGCAGGCCGTAGGTGGAGACGAGGTTGAGGCTGATCAGCAGGCCGACGATCCCGGCCGGACCGGTCAGCCAGCCGATGCGCCAGCCGGTCATGCCGTGGCTCTTCGACATCGAGTTGATCACCAGCGTCCGCTCGGCCATGCCGGGCAGTGAACGCGGCGAGACGTGCTCGCCTCCGCCCAGCGTCCAGTAGACCTCGTCCGACAGCAGCCAGAGATCGCGGCGGCGGGCGATGTCGGCCAGCAATTCGATGCTGGCGCGCGAATAGACCGCGCCGGTGGGGTTGTTGGGCGAGTTGATCAGGATCGAGCGCGTATTGGGACGGATGGCGGCCTCGATCGTCTCGCGGCGCGGCTGGAAACCGTCATCGGCGGATGTCTCGACCACCGTGAAATCCGCGCCGGCGGCGCGAAACGTGCCGGGATAGGTCGCATAATAGGGCGCGACCACGATCCCGTGGTCGCCGGGATCATGGGTCGCCTGCACGGCGGCGTAGAGCGCCGCCTGGCCACCGGGTGTTGCGATAACCTGATCGGCAGTCGTGGCCAGCCCTGTCGAGCGGGTGGAGATGGCCGCCATCGCCGCGCGCAGACGCGGCAGGCCCGGCAATTGCGTGTAGTGGTGGTACCCTTGGCGGACCAGCCGCACCGCCGCCTCGACCGTTTCTTTCGGCGTGTCGAAATCATGGTCGCCGACTGACAGCATGACGATGTCTTCGCCCGCCTGCTGGCGGGTCATTGCGGTGAAGTGGACTTCCCAGCCGTCCTTGCCGGACGGGATGATGTTGGAGATGCGTGTCGAGGGAGAGGGCATCAGGCTTTCAACCTCTCATTGGCCGGATCCCACAGCGGCTCGTCTTTTTGAACGGTCGCGGAAAAGCGATCACCAAAGATCTCGACCTCGACCGTTGAACCGGGCTCGGCAAACTCGGACGTCAACATGCCAAGCGCGATCGACCTGTCGACCCGGTGGCCCCAGCCGCCTGACAGGGTTTCGCCGACGATCTTGCCGTCGCGCCAGAGCGTTGACATGTAGGGCGCGTCGCAGGCGCCGGGATTGTCGATCACCAGCGTCACAAATCGCTTTGTCACGCCCTGCTGCTTTTCGTTGGCCAGTGCGGCCTTGCCCTTGAAGTCGGGCTTGTCCCATTTGACGAAACGGTCGAGCCCGCCCTGCAGCACGGTATAGTCGGTCGACAGGTCCTGTTTCCAGGCGCGGTAGCCTTTTTCGAGGCGCAGAGAATCGAGCGCGAACATGCCGAACGGTCTTAGCCCGTGCGGCTGGCCGGCGGCCCACACCGCGTCGAAGACGGCGGCCGTATCGCCGACCTTGGTGTGCAGTTCCCAGCCCAGTTCACCGGCGAAGGAGACGCGCACCAGTTGCAGCCAGCGGCCGGCGATCTGGCAGGACTGATGCGTCAGCCAGGGTTTTGCCAGGTCGGCGTCGCAGATCGCGGCCAGAATGTCGCGTGATTTCGGCCCGGTCAGGATCTGGCAGGTAAAGCCGTCGGTGACGTTTTGCAGACTGATTTGAGTCGGTTGCGGCAGATGCTTCGCCAGCCACTCGAAGTCGTGGTTTTCGGCCACCGCCGCCGTGATCAGGAAAAAGAAGTCCTCGTCCAGCGCCATGATCGACATCTCGGTGACGATGCGGCCGTGGTCGTCGGCGAAATAGCCGAGCCCGATGCGGCCGGGTTTTGGCACGACGCCGGTGATCAGCGTCGACAGCCATTGCCGCGCGCCGTCGCCCTGGAGGCGGAAGCGCGAGAAGCCGGGCAGGTCGAGAATGCCGGCGGCGTCGCGCACCGCCAGGCATTCGGCGCGGATGCGCTTTTGCCACGGTCCGTCGCGGTCAAAGGTCTGGGTGGCGGCTTCCGACACGTCGTCGCCTGGGCCGGCATACCAGACGGCGCGCTCCCATCCATTATAGGGCGCGAACTGGGCGCCAAGCGCGGCGACGCGGTCGTGCACTGGCGACAGTTTGCGGCCGCGCGCCGCCGGCCAGGCGTGGCGGGGGAAGTGGATGGCGTATTCGTGTCCATACACTTCCATGCCCTTGGCCACCGCATAGTCGGGCGCGGCGGCAAACGCGGTGAAGCGGCGCGGGTCGCACGACCACATGTCCCATTCGGTCGTCCCTTGCGTCACCCATTCGGCCAGCACCTTGCCGGCGCCGCCGGCCTGGGCGATGCCGAAGGTGAAGATGCAGGCCTCGAACGCATTGGGGACGCCGGGCATCGGGCCGATCAGCGGATTGCCGTCGGGGGTGTAGGGGATCGGGCCGTTGATGATTTTCGACAGGCCGGCCGTGCCGAGGATCGGGACGCGGGCGATGGCGTCGTTCAGATACCATTCGAGCCGTTCGAGGTCGTCGGGAAACAGCTGGAAGGAAAAGTCGTCGGGCATCGGGTCGTCGGCGCTCGCCCAATGGGCGCGACAGTTGCGCTCGTAGGGGCCGAGATTCATGCCGTTCTTTTCCTGGCGCAGATAGTACGACGTGTCGACGTCGCGCAGCAGCGGCAGTTTTCGTCCGGCCTCCTTCGACCAGGCGGCCAGTTCGGGAATCTCGTCGAACAGGATGTATTGATGGCTCATCACCATCATCGGAATGTCGCGGCCGAACAGTTTTCCGACTTCCGCGGCGCGATAACCGGCGGCGTTGACCAGTTTTTCGCAGCGGATATCGCCCTTCGGCGTCGAGACGACCCATTCGTCGCCGTCGCGGGCGAGGCCGGTCACCGGGCAGAACCGTTCGATGCGGGCGCCCAGATCGCGCGCGCCCTTGGCCAGCGCCTGGGTCAATTGCGCCGGGTCGATGTCGCCGTCATTCGGGTCGTAGAGCGCGCCGACGAGACCGTGCGTCTCGATGAACGGGTATTTCGCCCGGATTTCGCCGGGGCCGATGATGTCGATGGCCATGCCCTGAAAGCGGCCCATGCCCCGGGCGCGCTGGAATTCACGCATCCGCTCTTTGGTGTGGGCGAGGCGAATCGAGCCGGTGACGTGATAGTTCATCGGATAGCCGACTTCCTCCGCCAACCCGCGATAGAGTTCGGCGGAATAACGCTGCGTGTTCATCAGCGACCAGGACGAGGAGAAGGTCGGCACATTGCCGGCGGCGTGCCAGGTCGAGCCGGAGGTCAGCTCGTTCTTCTCCAGTAGCACGCAATCGGTCCAGCCGGCCTTGGCCAAATGGTAGAGCGAGGAGACGCCGACCGCGCCGCCGCCGATGATGACCACGCGGGCCTGGGTGGGGAAGCTCATGCGAAAACTCCTCAGTAGACGGGCGGCGAAACCACCCAGATGACCACCGCGGGCGCATCGCCTGGATTGCGCCAGCTGTGGGCCTTCTCCTTGAAACGAAAACTGTCGCCCGGGTTCAGCCGGTGCCACACACTGTCTATCTCGATCTCGAATACGCCTGAGACGACGTATCCGGCTTCTTCTGTTGCGCGCAGCGACCGGCGGCCAAGTTGTGCGCCCGGTGCAAACTCCGAACGCAGGACTTCAAACGATCCGCCAAGATCCGGCGACAGCAATTCTTCGGTCAGCCCCGTCGCGGCGGAGCCAAGCGCGCGCCTGTGGCTGGAGCGGACGATGACGCCGCGTTCGCGTTCGTCGCCTGCCTGGTGACCAAACAACAGCGACAGCGGCGCAGACAGGGCGGCTGCGATCGCCTTCAGATCGTCAATCGACGGACGCGAAATGCCGCGCTCGACCTGGCTGACCCAGCCGACCGAGCGGCCGAGCTTCAGCGCCAGTTCGGCGAGCGTCACGCGGCGCGACTTGCGCAGCGCGCGCAGGTCGGCGGCGAGGCCGGCATCGGCGTGGATCGAGGCGACAGCCAGTCTTGCGGAGGATCGAGGCATGGCGCAACGTCAGCCGCAACCATGAAATTTTCAACCGAAATTTCATGCTGGACCAGCAAAGTGTTGCGGATTGCGCCAGCACTATGCCAAGGCATGGTTCCATGATGCCAGAAAGATCCGCCGCGAGTGGATCCCCATGCCGAGGTTACCGATGGCCATAGCCAAGCCCGACCTGTCGCCTGCCGACACGGCCGCGATTGTCGACGAAGCGATCCTGTCGCGCCGGTCGGTGCGCGCCTTCCTGCCCGACCCGGTCGACGAGGAGACGATCAGGGACATCTTGCGCGTCGCGGCGTGGGCGCCGTCGGGCACCAATATGCAGCCGTGGAAAGTCTACGTCACCACCGGGGCCAGGAAGCAGGAAATCACCGATGCGGTGATGAATTCGGGCATCCGCGCCGAAAAAGCCGCCTGGGACGAATACAAATATTATCCCGACAAGTTCTTCGAACCCTATTACGGCCGCCGCCGCGCCGTGGGGTACGCGCTCTATGCGGCGCTGGGCATCGAAAAACGCGACGTCGAGAACATGCGCCGCCAGCACGACCGGAACTTCGTCTTCTTCGACGCGCCGGTCGGCATGATCTTCACCATCGACCGCAGGCTCAACCACGGGTCTTGGGTCGATCACGGCATGTTCCTGCAGTCGATCATGATCGCGGCGAGGGGCAGGGGGCTGCACACCTGCCCGCAGGCGGCGTTCGCGCCCTATCACCGCCAGATCCGCCCGGTGCTGGGCATTCCCGACGAGGAAATCGTCGTCTGCGGCATGGCGCTGGGCTTTGAAGACCCGAGCAAGCCGGAGAACCAGTGGCGCACGACGCGCGAGCCGCTGGAGGAATTCGTCACCTTCGTCAAATAGCCGATGCGCCGACGCGTAGGAAACAGAGCCGCTCAGCGCACCTCGTAGCCGGTCTCCTGCGCCGCATGGCGCAGCGTCGTCCAGAACGAGCGGGCGAATGAGCGGAATACATAGAGGTCGAAGGCGTCGGCGCCGCTGCGCTGGATCTGGGCGAAGACGTCGTGGTGGGCGGTCGAGCGTCCCGCGCCGAGCGGAAAGGCCGGCAGGGAAAAGTCGATGGCGAAGAGTTTCGCCAGCACCCATTCGGCCTTCGGCCCGGCGACGCGGATGGCGGTGCGGCCATGCGACAGGTCGAGCACCGTGCCGGTCTGCGCCTTGACCGCGTCGGCGAGCGATTGAGCCAGCCCCTCGGCCTGGGCGACAACCAGGAAGCGGCCCGGCGCGAAACCG
>APMI01001586.1_pt1 | contig 11535 bp, 11 predicted proteins | sample 667938 | NCBI WGS metagenome assembly APMI01 (sample SAMN01084076, study PRJNA167559) | wastewater metagenome | biome: Wastewater | place: Denmark: Ejby Moelle, Odense | collected 2011-11-28 | reverse complement strand
ATTGGTAGACACGCTATCTTGAGGGGGTAGTGGCGAAAGCTGTGCGAGTTCGAGTCTCGCCGTCGGCACCAGCAAGTACTGATTGCGATTCGGGACGGCAGTTTGCAGTCGGCCAGAGGGGCCGACTGTCACTTAGGAAATGACTGGCGACAACCATGTTGGAAAACTACTTTCCCGTACTGCTTTTCATCCTGGTTGGCCTCGCTTTCGGTTGTGTGCCCATCCTCCTGGGACGGCTGGTTGCCCCGTACAAGCCCGACTCGGAAAAGCTGTCGCCCTACGAATGCGGTTTCGAGGCCTTTGAGGATGCGCGCATGAAGTTCGACGTGCGCTACTACCTCGTGGCCATCCTGTTCATTCTGTTCGACCTGGAAATCGCCTTCCTGTTTCCGTGGGCCATCGTGCTCAAGGAGATCGGCATGTTCGGATTCGTTTCCATGATGGTCTTTCTCGGGATACTGGTCGTGGGTTTCATTTACGAGTGGATGAAAGGCGCACTGGAGTGGGAGTAGATCGCGTCGGGCAGCACACAGGGTCTGGGGGAGTCGCATGAGCATCGAAGGCATCCTGCAGGAAGGTTTTGTCACCACCACCCTGGACAAGGTCATCAACTGGACCCGCACCGGTTCGCTGTGGCCCATGACATTCGGGTTGGCCTGCTGCGCGATCGAAATGATCCACGCCGGTTGCTCGCGTTACGATCTCGACCGTTTCGGCATCGTGTTCCGTCCCAGTCCGCGCCAGTCGGACCTGATGGTGGTGGCCGGTACGCTGTGCAACAAGATGGGACCGGCCATGCGCAAGGTCTACGACCAGATGCCGGAACCGCGTTGGGTCGTGTCGATGGGCTCTTGCGCGAATGGTGGCGGCTACTATCACTACTCGTATTCGGTGGTGCGCGGCTGCGACCGCATCGTGCCGGTGGACGTTTATGTGCCGGGCTGTCCGCCATCCGCCGAGGCGCTGCTCTACGGCCTCATCCAGTTGCAGAACAAGATCAAGCGCACCAACACCATCGCCCGCTGAATTCATGAGCACAAGACTGGAACGCCTGACCGACACGTTGCGCAACGTGCTCGGGGCACGCATCGACAACCTGATCGTCGATTTTGGAGAAGTGACCATCGAAGTCGCGGCGGTGAACGTGATCGAGACCGCGCGCTTGCTGCGCGACAACGCCGAACTGCACTTCGAGCAACTCATGGATACCTGCGGCGTCGACTACCAGGCGTATGGCGACGGCATCTGGCGCGGGCGCCGTTTTGCCGCCGTCAATCAACTGCTTTCGGTTGCGAAGAACTGGCGCGTGCGACTGCGGGTCTTTGCGCCGGACGACGATTTTCCGGTCGTGCCGACGCTTACGGGAATCTGGCCGTCGGCCAACTGGTTCGAACGCGAAGCCTTCGACTTGTTCGGGATCATGTTCTCCGGCCACCCCGATTTGCGGCGCATCCTGACCGACTACGGTTTCGTCGGTCATCCGTTCCGCAAGGACTTTCCGGTTTCCGGGTATGTCGAGATGCGCTATGACCCGGATCAAGGCCGCGTAATCTATCAGCCGATTACCATCGAGCCGCGCGAAAATACGCCGCGGATCATCCGCGAAGAGAACTACGGAAACGTCGGCAATGGCTGAGATCCGCAACTACACACTCAATTTTGGTCCGCAGCATCCGGCGGCTCACGGCGTGCTGCGCCTGGTGCTGGAACTGGACGGCGAAGTCGTCGTGCGTGCCGATCCGCATGTCGGCCTGCTGCATCGCGCGACTGAAAAGCTGGCGGAGACCCGCACCTGGATTCAATCGGTCCCGTACATGGATCGGCTCGACTACATGTCGATGATGTGCAACGAGCACGCGTATTGCATGGCGATCGAGCGGTTGTTGAAACTCGAAGTACCCGTGCGTGCCCAGTACATCCGGGTCATGTTCGACGAGATCACGCGCATCCTCAATCACCTGCTCAACGTCGGTACCCACGCGCTGGACGTCGGCGCGATGACGATGGTGCTGTACACCTTCCGCGAACGCGAAGACTTGATGGATATTTACGAGGCGGTGACTGGCGCGCGCATGCATGCCGCCTATTACCGGCCGGGTGGCGTCTATCGCGATCTGCCGGATTTCATGCCAAAGTACACCGAGAACAAATTCAAGAGCGCGGCCACGGTAAAGAAACTTAACGAGAGCCGCGAAGGGTCGGTGCTCGATTTCATCGAGGACTTCACCAACCGCTTCCCGACGCTGGTCGACGAGTATGAAACGCTGCTCACCGACAACCGCATCTGGAAACAGCGCACGGTAGGTATTGGCGTGGTAACGCCGGAGCGTGCTCTGGCGCTGGGTTTCAGCGGACCGATGCTGCGCGGATCGGGCATCGAATGGGATTTGCGCAAGAAGCAGCCTTACGAGGTCTATGACCAGATCGAGTTCGACGTGCCGGTCGGCGTCGAGGGCGATTGCTACGACCGTTACCTGTGCCGCATCGAAGAATTGCGCCAGTCCAACCGCATCATCAAGCAGTGCGTCGATTGGTTGCGCAAGAATCCGGGTCCGGTCATCACGGACAATCACAAGATCGCCCCGCCCTCGCGCGAGCAGATGAAGGCCAACATGGAAGAGCTGATCCATCACTTCAAGCTCTTTACCGAAGGCTTCCATGTTCCGCCGGGCGAGGTGTATGCGGCGGTCGAGCACCCGAAAGGGGAATTCGGCGTATATGCGATTTCCGATGGCGCAAACAAGCCCTACCGCGTCAAGCTGCGAACCGCAGGGTTCGCGCACCTGTCCGCGCTGGACGAGATGGGAACGGGGCACATGATTGCCGACATCGTCGCGCTGATCGGCACGATGGATATCGTGTTCGGCGAGATCGATCGCTAGAGATCAGCGGCGGCGCATTTGCCGCGGAACCCTAACCAACCAACAGTCATGCTGAGCCAGGACGCCCTCAAGAAGATCGACCGCGAAATCGCGAAATACCCGGCTGAACACAAACAGTCCGCGGTGATGGCTGCGCTTGCCATCGCCCAGGAAGAGAAGGGCTGGCTGTCGAATCAGACGATGGAGTTCGTCGCCAATTACCTGGGGATGCCGCCGATCGCGGTTTTCGAGGTTGCGACGTTCTACAACATGTATGACCTGGCGCCGGTCGGCAAATACAAGATCACCGTATGCACCAACCTGCCGTGCGCGCTGTCGGGCGGTTATGACGCTGCCGAGTATGTTCAGCACAAGCTGGGCATCGGCTTCAACGAAACCACGCCGGACGGCAGATACACCCTGAAAGAAGGCGAGTGCATGGGTGCCTGTGGCGATGCGCCGGTGCTGCTGGTGAACAACACGCGCATGTGTAGCTGGATGACACCCGAGCAGATCGACAAGCTGCTCGCGGAATTGAAATAAGGGCTGGATCGGGATGCTCAAGATCGATCAACCGATGCACATGGCGCCGCAGATTCTTGCCAATCTGGACGGCGAGAGAACTTGGCGCCTCAAGGACTATGTCGCGCGTGGCGGCTACGCAGCGCTGAGAAAGATTCTCGGCGAAAAGATTCCGCCCGAGACGGTGGTTGCCGAGTTGAAGGCGTCGGCCCTGCGCGGTCGTGGCGGCGCGGGCTTTCCGACCGGCCTCAAGTGGAGCTTCATGCCGAAGCAATACACCGGCGAAAAATATCTGGTCTGCAACTCGGATGAAGGCGAGCCGGGAACCTTCAAGGATCGCGACATCCTGCGCTACAACCCGCATATCGTAATCGAAGGCATGGCCATTGCCGCCTATGCGATGGGTACCGCGCGCGGCTACAACTACATTCATGGCGAGGTGTGGGACGTCTACAAGCGTTTCGAGGAAGCGCTGGATGAAGCCCGCGCTGCGGGTTTCATAGGGCAGAAAATCCTCGGTTCCGATTTCAGTTTCGAGCTGTTCGCGCACCACGGCTACGGCGCCTACATTTGCGGTGAAGAAACCGGCCTGCTCGAGTCGATCGAAGGCAAGAAGGGGCAGCCGCGCTACAAGCCGCCGTTTCCGGCGAGCTTCGGTCTTTACGGCAAGCCGACCACGATCAACAACACCGAAACGTTCGCTGCGGTGCCGTGGATCATCATGAACGGCGGCAGCAAGTATCTCGAGGTCGGCAAGCCCAACAACGGCGGCACCAAGGTGTTCTCCGTCTCCGGCCATGTCAATCGCCCGGGGGTCTATGAAATTCCCATGGGTACGCCGTTCCCCAGACTGCTCGAGATGTGCGGCGGCATGCGCGGTGGTCGCAAACTCAAGGCCTGCATCCCCGGCGGATCGTCGATGCCGGTGCTGCCCGGCGACGTGATGATGGCATGCGACATGGATTACGACTCGATCGGCAAGGCCGGTTCGATGCTCGGCTCGGGCGCCGTGATCATCATGGACGAGACGACCTGCATGGTCAGGGCGCTGGAGCGTCTGTCGTATTTCTACTACGAGGAATCCTGCGGCCAGTGCACGCCTTGCCGCGAAGGCACCGGGTGGCTGTATCGCGTCGTCCATCGCATCGAACATGGCTTGGGGCGGCCCGAGGATCTCGACCTGCTGACCTCGGTATCGGACAACATCGCCGGTCGCACCATCTGTGCCCTTGGCGATGCGGCAGCCCTGCCGGTCAAGAGCTTCGTCAAGCATTTCCGTTCGGAGTTCGAGTATCACATCGAAAACAAGAAGTGCCTGGTGCCGGTCGACGTACAACGCGCCGGCAGCAAGATCTACGTGGACCACGCGGCATGCTAGAACTCGAAATCGACGGCAAACAGGTTCAGGTGCCCGAAGGCAGCACGGTCATGGATGCCGCCAACAAGATCGGCTCCTACATCCCGCACTTCTGCTACCACAAGAAGCTCTCGATCGCGGCCAACTGCCGCATGTGTCTGGTCGAAGTGGAAAAGGCGCCGAAACCCCTTCCGGCATGCGCGACGCCGGCGGCGAACGGCATGAAGGTCAAGACCCGTTCGGAACAGGCGATCACTGCGCAAAAGGGCGTGATGGAGTTCCTGCTGATCAACCATCCGCTCGACTGTCCGATCTGCGATCAGGGCGGCGAATGCCAGTTGCAGGATCTTTCGATCGGCTATGGCGGAGGCACCTCGCGCTACCAGGAAGAGAAGCGCGTTGTCGTCAACAAGGATCTCGGTTCATTGATCTCGACCGACATGACGCGCTGCATCCACTGCACGCGCTGCGTGCGTTTCGGGCAGGAGATTGCCGGCATCATGGAACTGGGTGTGGCCAATCGCGGCGAGCACTCTGAGATCCTCGCCTTCGTGGACCGAACCGTCGATTCGGAACTCTCGGGCAACGTGATCGACCTTTGTCCGGTTGGTGCGCTGACCTCCAAGCCGTTTCGCTTTGCTGCACGTACCTGGGAGTTGTCGCGGCGCAAGTCGGTCAGCCCGCACGACGGGCTCGGCGCCAATCTCGTAGTCCAGGTCAAGCACGATGTGGTCAAGCGCGTGCTGCCGCTCGAGAATGAAGAGGTCAACGAGTGCTGGATCTCTGACAAAGACCGCTTTTCCTACGAGGCTCTGAATTCCGAGCAGCGCCTGCGCCAGCCGATGCTCAAGCAGGACGGCCAGTGGAAGGAAGTCGACTGGCAGACCGCGCTGGAATACGTTGCCAACGGTTTGCGGCGTGTCGCGGCCACTCACGGCGGCGCGGCCATCGGCGCACTGCTGTCACCGCACAGCACGCTGGAAGAGATGTTCCTGGCGCAAAAGCTGATGCGTGGGCTGGGCTCGGAGAACGTGGATTTCCGGCTGCGGCAAAGCGACTTTTCCCTCGACGGCAAGGCGGGCCGGGCGCCGTGGTTGGGCATGCCGATCGCAGACTTCGCCAAGCTCGACCGTGTGCTGGTCGTGGGCAGCTTCCTGCGCAAGGACCACCCGCTGCTCGCGCAGCGGCTGCGCCAGTCGGCGAAGAAGGGCGCGCAGATCAGCGTGATCCATTCGACGGCGGACGATCTGCTGTTGCCTTTGTGCGCCAGCATGACTGTGGCGCCGTCGGCCTTTGCGGCCTCGCTTGCCCAGGTCATCAAGTCGGTCGCCGAGCAAAAGGCGATTGCCTTCGACAACGCGCTCTACCAGCAGACACAGACCATGCCGGTTGCCCAGTCGGCGCGCCGGATTGCGGCGAGCCTGATCTCGGGCGAGCGGGTCGGAATCTTCCTCGGCAATTTCGCGCAACAGCACCCCGCCGCGGGGCAACTTGCCGCTCTGGTGCAGGAACTGGCGTGCTTGCTCGGTTCGCGGTTTGGCGCGCTCGGCGAAGCGGCAAACAGCGTCGGCGGCTATGTCGCGGACGCAATACCGCATGCCGGCGGGCTCAATGCGCGCACCATGCTCGAACAGCCGCGCAAGGCATATGTCGTGTTGCATGCCGAAGCGGAACTCGATTGCGCCAATCCCCTGCTGGCAGCACAGGCGCTGTCGACGGCAGACATGGTCGTGGCGATGGGTGCGTTCCAGACGCGCGCCACAGAATATGCCGATGCAATCCTTCCGGTGGCTCCGTTTGCCGAAACTTCCGGCAGTTTCATCAGTACCGAAGGCCGGGTTCAGAGCTTCAACGCGGTGGTCAAGCCGTTGGGAGAAACCCGCCCGGCGTGGAAGGTGCTGCGGGTGCTGGGCAACCTTCTCGGACTCCCGGGTTTCGATTTCGAGAGTTCAGAAAGCGTTCGCACGGCCGTGCTCGGCGGCAACGCCAGTTCTGTCGCCGACCGCTTGAACAACGACGCCGGTGCGGTGGAAGTGAACCTCGCCGCGGGCTCGGGCGCCATTGAGCGGGTCGCCGATGTGCCGATCCATTTTGCCGATCCGTTGGCCCGCCGTGCGCCGTCGTTGCAGCGCACACGGGATGCCGCGGAGCCTGCCGCCCGCATGAATTCCGCGACGCTCGGCCGGCTTGGCTTCAGCGCCGGCGAGTCGGTGCGTGTTCGGCAGGGGCAGGGCGAGGCGGGGAGGCGGTCGTCGACGAGGTGGTTGCGGACGGCTGTGTGCGAATCGCTGCCGCCCATGAATCGACCTCGGCGCTGGGCGACCTGACCGGTCCGATTTCCGTGGAGCGCGTGTGATGGAACGCCAGGTTCTCGACATGTTTCAGTGGGTCTGGGGTTCGCACTGGGATGCGGTTTGGGGGCTGGTCGGGCCGGTATGGCCGCTGATCTGGGCGGTGGTCAAGATCATGGTCATCATCGCGCCGCTGATGCTTTGCGTGGCCTACCTGACTCTCGCCGAGCGCAAGGTGATCGGCGCGATGCAGGTTCGTTATGGCCCGAACCGCGTCGGCCCGGCCGGTTACCTGCAGCCGATTGCCGACGGCATGAAGCTGTTCTTCAAGGAAATCATTGTTCCTTCACAGGCCAACAAGGCACTTTATATTCTGGCGCCGATCCTCTCGCTGGCGCCGGCGCTTGCTGCCTGGGCGGTGGTCCCGTTCAGCGAGACGATGGTGCTGGCCAACGTCGATGCCGGACTGCTCTACATCATGGCGATCACGTCGATGGGCGTCTATGGCGTCATCATCGCCGGCTGGGCGACCAACTCGAAATACGCGTTCCTCGGCAGCATGCGTTCTGCGGCGCAGATCGTCGCCTACGAAATCGCCATGGGATTCGCGCTGGTCACCGTGCTGATGGTTTCCGGCAGCCTGAATCTGAACGATATCGTCAATCAGCAGAATACCGGCCGTTTTGCCGACATGGGTGTGAGCTTGCTGTCGTGGAACTGGATTCCGCTGTTCCCGATGTTCATCGTCTATCTGGTCTCCGGTGTGGCTGAAACCAACCGTGCGCCATTCGACGTGGTGGAAGGCGAATCGGAGATCGTTGCCGGACACATGATCGAGTATTCGGGCATGGCGTTCGCGCTGTTCTTCCTCGCCGAGTATGCGAACATGATCCTCGTCTCGACGATGGTATCGACCATGTTCCTCGGCGGCTGGCTGTCGCCGGTGGGTTTCCTCCCCGACGGACTGCACTGGCTGTTTGCCAAAGCCTGTTTCGTGCTGTTCCTGTTCCTCTGGTTCCGTGCCACCTTCCCCCGCTATCGCTATGACCAGATCATGCGGCTGGGCTGGAAAGTGTTCATTCCGCTGACCATCATCTGGCTGGTGCTGATCGGTGTATGGATGATGTCGCCGTTGTCGATCTGGAAGTGAGAGTAAAGCCATGGGCGCGATGAAGGAAGTGGTTGGCAGCCTGATGCTGCGCGAACTGGTCAAGGGCCTGGCCCTGACCGGGCGCCACATGTTCCAGCGCAAGATCACCATCCAGTTTCCGGAAGAGAAGACGCCGCAGAGCAATCGCTTCCGCGGGCTGCACGCGCTGCGCCGCTACCCGAATGGCGAGGAACGCTGCATCGCCTGCAAGCTGTGCGAGGCGGTGTGCCCGGCCATGGCTATCACCATCGAGTCGGATCAGCGCGAGGACGGCACGCGGCGTACCACGCGCTACGACATCGATTTGACCAAGTGCATTTTCTGCGGTTTCTGCGAAGAGGCCTGTCCGGTGGACGCGATTGTCGAGACGCGCATTCTCGAGTTTCACGGTGAGAAGCGTGGCGACCTCTACTACACCAAGCAGATGCTGCTTGCGGTGGGCGATCGCCACGAGGAGCAGATTGCCAAGGATCGTGAAGCCGACGCGCCGTACCGCTGACGCGGCCGACCTGTCGAACTGATTAGGGAGAAGGACGGGGCGCGACCTGGCGCGCCGCCGGCCTAGGGACAAGGATAACCATGGAGTTCAAGACGTTTGTCTTCTATTTTCTCTCCGCCATCCTGGTGGTGGCGTCGCTGCGCGTCATCACGGCGCGCAATCCGGTGCATGCGGCGCTTTTCCTGGTGCTCGCCTTCTTCACCGCAGGCGGCGTGTGGATGCTGCTGGAGGCAGAGTTTCTCGCCATCACGCTGGTTCTGGTGTATGTCGGCGCCGTGATGGTGCTGTTCCTGTTCGTGGTCATGATGCTCGACATCAATCTCGAGCGAATGCGCCAGGGCTTCTGGGCCAACCTGATCCCCGGTCTGGCGGTCGGCGGCATGATGCTCGCGGAGATGGTGCTGGTACTCGGCGCCAAATACTTCAATATCGAGAACATGCCCAACCCGCCGGCTGCTGCGGCCGGCTACAGCAACACCAAGGAACTCGGCCGCCTGATTTACACCGATTACGCCTATCCGTTTGAACTCGCGGCGGTAGTGTTGCTGGTTGCGATCATTGCCGCAATCGCGCTCACCATGCGCAAGCGCAAGGATACGAAGTGGGTCGATCCGGCCGCCCAGGTCGCGGTGAAGCGCAACGACCGGGTCCGCATCGTGTCCATGCCGGCCGAAAAAGACTGATCGCCGGGCAGGGGGAACGAAAACAATGACTTTGTCGCTGCAGCACTTCCTGATCCTCGGTGCGCTCCTGTTCGCGATCGGCGTGGTCGGCATCTTCCTCAACCGGAAGAACCTGATCATCCTGCTGATGGCGATCGAATTGATGCTGCTCGCGGTCAACATGAATTTCGTCGCGTTTGCGCATTACATGGGCGATACGGCGGGGCAGATCTTCGTCTTCTTCATTCTCACGGTTGCCGCGGCAGAGTCGGCAATCGGATTGGCGATCCTGATCGTGCTGTTCCGCAATCTGCGATCGATCCACGTCGATGACCTCGACGGCCTCAAGGGTTAATCCTTCATGGACATGAAGTCGCTCTATCTGCTTGTACCGCTCGCGCCGCTGGCGGGCGCAATCATTGCCGGCTTGTTTTGCCGGGTGATTCCGCGCTGGGTAGCGCACACGGTGACGATACTCGGCGTTGCGGTGGCAATGTTCGCCTCTTGGGTGATTTTCCAGGATGTGCAGGCGGGCAACACCTTTGACGGACCGGTCTATACCTGGATGCAGGCCGGCGGCATCAAGTTTGAAGTCGGTTTCCTGATCGATCCGCTCACCACACTGATGATGCTGGTGGTCACGTCGGTATCGCTGATGGTGCACATCTACACCATCGGCTACATGGCTGACGACGACGGCTACAACCGTTTCTTCTCGTACATCTCGCTGTTCACCTTCTCGATGTTGATGCTGGTGATGAGCAACAATTTCCTCCAGTTGTTTTTCGGCTGGGAAGCGGTCGGTCTTGTCTCGTACCTGCTGATCGGCTTCTGGTACACACGCCCGACGGCAATTTTCGCCAACCTCAAGGCCTTCCTGGTCAATCGGGTCGGCGATTTCGGATTCCTTCTGGGCATCGGCCTGATCGCCGCCTACGCCGGTTCGCTGAACTATGCCGAAGTTTTCGCCAAGGGCAAGGATCTGGCGAACCTCACGGTCGAGTTGCTCCCTGGGTCGCCGTGGATGCTGGTCAGCGTCATCTGCATCTGCCTGTTCATCGGCGCAATGGGCAAGTCCGCGCAGGTGCCGCTGCATGTCTGGCTACCCGACTCGATGGAGGGCCCGACACCGATCTCCGCGCTCATCCATGCCGCCACCATGGTGACGGCCGGCATTTTCATGGTGGCGCGCATGTCGCCGCTGTTCGAACTTTCCGATGCAGCGCTGTCGTTCGTGCTGGTGATCGGCGCCACGACCGCGCTGTTCATGGGTTTTCTTGGCATCGTGCAGAACGACATCAAACGCGTGGTCGCCTACTCGACGCTGTCCCAGCTTGGCTACATGACGGTCGCGCTCGGTGTATCGGCGTATTCCGCGGCGATCTTCCATCTGATGACGCATGCTTTCTTCAAGGCGCTGCTGTTCCTTGGCGCCGGCTCGGTGATCATCGGCATGCATCACGACCAGGACATCCGCAACATGGGCGGCCTGTGGAAGTACATGCCGATCACCTGGTTTACTTCGCTGGTCGGTTCGCTGGCTCTGATCGGCACGCCGTTCCTGTCGGGCTTCTATTCCAAGGACAGCATCATCGAAGCGGCCGCGCTGTCGCATCTGCCGGGTGCCGGATACGCGCACTTCGCGGTGCTGGCGGGGGTTTTCGTCACCGCGTTCTACTCGTTCCGGATGTATTTTTTGGTGTTCCACGGCAAGGAGCGCTTCGGCCATGCGCATGGCCACGATCATCGCGACGATCACGCGGCCGACGAACATCACCACGGCCTGGCGCCCGGCCAGAAGCCGCACGAATCGCCCTGGGTGGTCTGGCTGCCGCTGGTCCTGCTGGCCATCCCCTCGGTAATCATCGGTTTCATGGAGATCCAGCCGCTGTTGTACGGCGAGTACTTCAAGGGCGCGATCCACATTGCGCCGGTGCACGAGGCGATGGCGGAAATGGCTGCGGAGTTTCACGGCCCGGTGGCGATGGCGATGCATTCGTTCTCGCAAACGCCGTTCTGGCTGGCCCTCGGCGGCGTCGTTCTGGCCGCCTTCCTCTACCTGTTTGCCACCGACCTGCCCGGCAAGATCCAAAAAGCGGTCCAGCCGATCCATACGCTGCTCGACAACAAGTATTACTTCGACAAGTTCAACGACATGTTCTTCGCGGCGGGTGCCCGGCTGATCGGTCGTGG
>APMI01017689.1_pt1 | contig 11538 bp, 11 predicted proteins | sample 667938 | NCBI WGS metagenome assembly APMI01 (sample SAMN01084076, study PRJNA167559) | wastewater metagenome | biome: Wastewater | place: Denmark: Ejby Moelle, Odense | collected 2011-11-28 | reverse complement strand
AACGCCCCGTGAACGCCGACGTCGCCCAGGGCGACCCGCTCGCGCAGGTCATGGGCGATCGTCGAGAACCGAGAACTTGTCATTGATTTGTAAGATACACGATCATGCAAGTCGGTCGAGCGCAGTGGAGCCCGGGAGGTCGTCCGACGCTCCCGGGCTCCACGTGACAGAAGGCCTGCCGGTCAGTCGTTGACGATCGGCAGGACGATCCGCGACGGGTGGTTGCGGTCGTGGAGGATTCGCTGGTGGGCGACCCGCATGGCGGTGCCCTCGGTGACCGGCTCGCCCGTGTTGAGGTTGCGATCCCAGCGGGGGAAGTTGCTGGAGGTCACGTGGACGCGCAGGCGGTGGCCTGCTCGGATGAGGATGGCGGTGGACCAGAGGTCGATGTCGACCTCATCGACCCGTCCGGGCTCGGTGGAAACGCGGGCGATGCCGTCGGCGATGTTGCGCGAGACCCCTTGGGCGTCGACCTCGCACAGGCGCACGACCCAGTCGGTGGACGGGCCGTCGGTAGACGCGAAGATCGTCGCGCGGATCCGACCGGTGATCTCGGTGTCGTGCTCCAGCGGCGGGGTCGTGAAGACCAGGACCTCGTCGCGCGCCTCGGTGTCGCGCTGGTTGAACGGGCCGGCGGGGTATTCGCTGGACATCACCAGGTGCCCACCGCGGGTCTGGACCGGGTTTGCAGGGTCGTAGGTGTAGTCCGAGTCGGCGGCCTCGACGGTGGGGGTGTCCCAGGTCAAGGTGGAGTCCGCGCCGAGATAGAGAGGCGTGTCAACGGCCCGCGCCAGTGGCCAGTCGGCTTCAGCACGCCATGTGTTGGCGCCCATGACGAACAGCAGCACGCCGGACTCGTGGTCCGCCGTCGCCGGCTCGCCCTTGAGCCAGTGGTCGTACCACGCGCGGGTGGTGTCGGTGACGGTACGCCCACCGGGGAGGATCGCGGCCAGTCCGAAGTTCACGTCCCCAACCTGACCGGCACTCATCGCCGACGCGAGGTTCAGGTGATGCCAGGGGCCGACGACGAGCCGAGCAGTGCGGCCGCGCGAGCGCATCCCGACGTAGTTGTCGAGGGCGCCCTGCAGGAAGATGTCGAACCAGCCAGCGTAGTTGAGCGAGGGGATCGTCACCTCGTCATACCTGGTGCTGACACGGCACTCGTCGAGGGTGGAGGGGTCCGCGAGGGCCCGGGCCACCCCGATGTCGGGCTGCCCAGAGGAGACGAGGGCAGCGGGAGCGCCGGAGGGGAGCTGCCAGTAGGTCTTGCCTGGCATCGCGTCCATGTCGGCCATCGTCGCCATCAGCTTGCCGAACATCTCCTGTGGTGCCAGACCCGCCTTGGGGTACTGCCCCAAAGCCTGCATGAGGCCCCACTGGAGGTTCAGGCCGAGCTCGATGGCCCCACCACGGAACATCAGCCCGTCCGTGGGGTCGCTCCAGGTGGTCACCGGTGCGATGGCGGCCAGGTGCGGCGCGCCAGCGATGGCCGCGCTCCACTGGGTGCTACCCATATAGCTCGCAGAGAACATCCCGACCCGCCCGTTGGCGTAGGGGAGGGCGGCTGCCCACTCCACCGTGTCGTAACCGTCCTCGCGCTCGTACTTCCACGGCAGCCATTCGCCGTCCGACGCGATCCGGCCGCGGGTGTCCTGCATGATCACCACGTAGCCCGCCCTAGCCATTGTCCGAACGAAAGCCGTCCCCTCAAAGACCATGCACTTGTCGTAGGGGGTGCGGCCTAGCAGGACCGGGTAGGACCCGGGCGCCGCGGGGCGATAGATGTCGGCCCGCAGGACGGTGCCGTCGCGCATGGGCACAGGGACATCGAGTTCGATGGTGATCTCGGTGACGGGGGCGGCGTCGGTCATGGCATTTCTCCTCGTTGAGAACGGTGGGGAACGGGTAGTCGCTGGGGGTGAGGCGTGGTCGGCCGTGCGTTAGCGGATGGAGGAGCCGATGGAGATGCCGCCGTCGACGTCGAGGACGATGCCGGTGATGTAGCCGGCGGCTTCGGAGGCGAGGAACGCGGCGGCTTCGGCGATGTCGGTGGGTGCTCCGGTATGCCGCATGGGGATCTTCGCGGTCAGCTTGTCCCGGGCCGGGCCGTTCATCGACGCCAGCATCGGGGTCTCGATCAGGCCGGGGGCGATGGCGTTGGCGGTGACGCCGTGCCGGGCGCCCTCCAGGGCGAGGGTCCGGGTGAGCCCGACGATCCCGGCCTTGGCCGCGACGTAGTTGCTCTGGCCGAAGTTCCCCCGCCACGACATCGACGAGAAGCTGACGATGCGGCCGTAGCCGCGCTCCTTCATCCCCGCGAACACCGCTCGGGCGCAATAGAACGAGCCGGTGAGGCTCACATCGAGCACCGCGCGCCAGTCGTCGTCGGTGATGTCTTCGATGCGGTTGTCGCGGATGATGCCGGCATTGTTGATGAGCACGTCGATCGCACCGGTCTCGGCGTGAACGTCGGCCACCCAGGTGTCGACGTCCCGCGATGAGGTGACGTCGACGATGTCGGTGCGCAGCCCGGCGGGGGCGGTGCGGCGCAGGTCGTCCCCCGCGAGGGTGAGGGCCTCTGCCGATCGGTCTGCCAGGACCACGGTCGCCCCCTCGGCGGCGAAGCGTTGCGCCATGGCCAGGCCGAGTCCCTGGGCGGCGCCGGTGACCGCAACAACGCGGCCCTGATAGCGCTGCATCACGCGGCTCCTCCTGTGGTGCGCGCCGTCAGGAACGCCTCGACGGCGGTGCTGACCGGCTGGGTGGTCCAGTTGTCGGCAAAGGTGTCCAACTCGGCGCGGAGGGCGACCGCCGGCTCGACTCCGGTGATGCGATGGAGCAGGCCCTTGAGAGCGGACTGGGTCGGGCCGGCCACGGTGACGAGCGCACGGCATACCTCCATGGCCACCCCCTCAAGCTGGTCGGGCGGGACGATGCGGTCGATCCAGCCGCTGGCGGCGAAGTCGCTCGCCGGCAGCAACTCTCCGGTCAGCAGCAGTCGGCGGGCCAGTCCGAGCCCGACCGCCTGGGGGAGGCGAACGCTGGACCCCCCAGCGGGGAGCAGGCCGTGGCGCAGGTGCCCGTCGCCAATGAGCGTCGTGTCCGAGGCGACGACAAGGTCGCAGGCCAGGGCGAGCTCCAGCCCGCCGGCGACGGCATGACCATGCAGGACCGCGACCCACGGGGTCGCTGCGGCAGCGATCCGGGTGAAGCAGCCCGAGACGTCTTCGAGGAAGGCAACAGGGTGGGTGCCGGCGCGGTCGAGGTCAAGCAGGTGGCGTAGGTCGGCACCGGCGCAGAAGCTCGGCCCGGCGCCCGTCACGGCAACGACTGAGGTATGCCGGTCCGCGTCGGCCGCGGTGACCTGCTCGTCGAGCGCGGCGATGAGGGAGGCATCCAGGGCATTGCGCCGAGACGGGCGGTTGAGGGTGAGCCATCGGATCGGGCCCCGTTGCTCAACCAGGACGGGGTCTGTGGGAGAGCTCATGACGGTGTCCCTGCCCCAGGGCGGGCGCGCAGCAGATAGCGCTGGACCTTCCCGCTCGGAGTCTTGGGCAGTGCGTCATGGAAGTGCACCGTGCGCGGGTAGGCGTGCGCGGCATACCGGGTCTTGACGAACTGCTGCAGCTCGGTGGCGAGTTCCGCGGTGCCCAAGCCGGGCTGGCGCACCACCACATGCGCTTCGATCACCTCGCCGCGGACCTCGTCGGGTGCGGCGACGACCGCGCACTCGGCGACGGCCGGGTGCTGTGCCAGAACCGATTCGATCTCGAAGGGGCCGATCCGGTAGCCGGCCATGATGATGACGTCGTCGTCCCGGGAGGAGAAGAAGAAGTCACCGTCCACGTCGATCCGGCTCGAGTCGCCGGTGAGGTACCAACGTCCGTCGGCGGCGAACTTCGACGCCGCCTGCCCTGCGTCCTGGTAGTCGGTGAACGTCATGAACGGACTGCTCGCAACGTCGATCGCGAGGCGCCCGAGAACGCCGGGCTCGGCCAATTGGTCTGAGTCCTGGGCCAGCACGGTCAGATCCCACCCCGGCAGCGCGCGACCCATCGAGCCGGACTTGAGTGGACGAGCCAGCGCCGCGTGGTGACAGTTCGCCAGCACCATCCCGACCTCGGTCTGGCCGAAGTGGTCGTGGACCTGCAGACCGAGGGCCTCGGCGGCCCACACGTTGACCTCGGGGGTGAGTGGTTCACCGGCGCTGGAGAGTCTGCGCAACGCCAGACCCGTGGGTACCGGGGTCGAGCGCAGGGCCCGATACACAGTGGGAGCCGCGGCGAAGTCGGTCACGCCCGCATCCACGAGGACCGCCCAGGTGCGCGCGACGTCGAAGCCGCCGGCCACCAGGATGGTGGACCGACCGGCGGCCAGGGGAGCGGCGATGGCCGAGTAGAGGCCGTAGGCCCAGCCCGGGTCAGCGGCGCACCAGTAGGCACCGTCCGCCGGGACGCCCAAGCCGAACTCGAGGTAGGCCTGCCATCCGGCCAGGTAGGCCACCGGGTGCACGACGCCCTTCGGTTTGCCCGTCGTCCCCGACGTGAACATGTGCACCAGGGCGCCGGACCCTCCGACGGCGACCCGAGCCATCGGCTCCGAGCCCGCGGCGGCTACCAGGTCGGCCAGCAACAGGTCGCCGGCCTCGGCTGGGGGCTGGGTCCCGGTGAGCACGACCCGGCGATGCGGGTCGGCCGGAAGGTCGTCGCTGGCGTCCAGTTTGTGTCGCTGCCCCGGGTCGACCACGACAACACGCGCGCCGGAACCCTCAAGGCGCAGGGCGATGGCCTGCTGGGCGAAGGCGGTGAACAGCGGCACGTACACGGCGCCGAGCCGCCAGATCGCGACGACGAGCACGAGGAGCTCCGGGCTCTTGTCCATGAGGCTCGCGACGCGGTCGCCCGGACCGACCCCCAGGCCTTGCAACGCCTGCGCACACCGGGTGCTGCGGCTCCTCAACTCGCCGAACGTGAGGGTCGAGACCTGCCCGGAAGCGTCGACCATGGTGAGCGCCACCTGCTCGGCGGGATGCCGATCACACAGCAGCATCGCGACATCGGCGCTCGGGTCGCCGAACACCTCGCGCAGGTGCCGGACCCGATCGGCGACTGCGGCCGGATCGGTCGGATCGGCCAGCTCAGTCGTATCGGCGTGCGGCCGGGTAAGAGGGACGGTGGCATCGGTCATCAGGTCACTCCTCAACGTCGTGCGGAAGACGTGATGGGTACGATAATGCGAACTAGAGTACCCTTGTCAATACCCAATCGTCAGGAGGGCGGCATGGACATCGGGGAGATCGATACGGTGACGCCGTGAACGTTGCATTGAACTCGCCCCCGACCGAGTCCGGTGCTGCGGGGAGCGCCCCGTCCCGTGTTGCGGTCGCCGGGGCGTCGGTTCGGCGCCGCAGGGTTGACACTGAACGCCGGGCGCAGCTGCTCGCCGCCCTCGAAGACCTACTTCTCGCCGAGGGATTTCGGACCCTCACCGTGGATGACCTGGCCCGACGCCTGCACTGCTCGAAGGCCACGCTCTACAGCGTCGGCAGCAGCAAGCACGAGCTCGTGGTCGAGTTGACCAAGCAGTTCTTCCGCCAAGCCACCCAGGAGATCGAGGCCGAGGTGGCCACCGTCGCGGACCCACGGCGGCGGATCTCGACCTACCTGGCGGGGGTCGGACGTGCCATGAGTCGTTGCTCCATGGCGTTCTACAACGACATGGTGAGTTTCGCGCCCACCGCCGCGATCTACTCGGCCAACTCCGACGCGGCCGCCAGGCGGGTGAGGGAGCTCATCGCCACCGGGGTGAGCGCCGGCGCCCTGCGTGCCGTCGACGGAACCTTCGCAGCCCAGCTCACGGCCCTGGCCATCGAGGGGATCCAATCCGGGGCCCTGCTGGGAAACACCGGCCTCACCGCCGGCGCCGCCTACCGCGAGATGGCCGATCTCCTCCTGCACGGGCTGGCCGCATACCCCGAAGAGTCCGATCCCGTGGGCTACGGGGCTGGTTCGCCAACCCCTGGGTAGGCCGGCGCGGAGCAACCTACGATGTCTGGCATGACGCGTCTCAGGGGGATGGTGTTGATCGGGGGGTTGGTCCCCCTGTTGTCGGGGTGCCTCGTGGTGAGTGCGCTCAACGCCAGCAACGGGCCGGCCACCGCAGCGCCTACGTCGATCGCCACGTTTGACCCGTTCGCCACCGGCGCCGTGCCCAAGGCGACCGGCGCGACGCCGTCGCCCTCGCCGTCCCCCACGCCGTCCACGTCGAGCAGCCCCTCCCCGAAGCCGAGCGCGTCGCCCCCGCCACCGGCCCTTCCTGCGGGAGCCAAGTGGGCAACCGTCGACAGCGAGCAGGTGCGATTCGCCGTGGCGTCGGCCTGGGTCGAGATCGTGCCCGCCACCATGACGACCACTGCGAGCATCCCGGCGGACGTGAAGGCGATCGCCAAGGCGCTGGGCATCTCGGCCCGCGAGCTGATCGACCGGTTCGACGACATCGAGATCGCTTACGTCGCGGCCCCGGTCAATCGTTACGCCACCAACCTGTCGGCGACCGTTGCCGACGTCGGTTCGTTGCCCGATGACGACTGGGTGAAGACGACCTACTCCGAGGGCAAGGTCAAGGTGTCGGGGAGCGAACGACTGGCGACCCGGGTGGGCGACGCGCTGCGGATCAATGGCACGGTCACGGTCCAGGGGGCCTCGATCGCGTTGACGACCTTCATCGTCGATGTGGGTCGGCACTGCATCGTCTTCGAGGTGGCCGCGCGCAAACGCGCCGATGTCGACAGCGCGATCGCTCGGCTGGCCAGCACCCTGCACGAGATCTGAGGCGAGCATGGCGTTGCCGTGGTGGACCTTGTTCGTGCTCGCAGCGGCGGCCTGCTCGTGGATCTCGGTGACGGTGCTCGCCCGCAACAACCCGGGGGAGCGGCTGTCGTGGTTCCGTTCACCGACGGTGGCTCCGCTGTCACAACTGTGGTTCCTCGCGGCCTCCGTCGCGTGTGCCTGGCTCGGCGGGTCGTATGCCGCCGACACCGCGCTCGGCGGATGGGCCTACCCGATCGCTGCGCTTGCGGTCCTGGTGCCGTGGGCGCTGGTGCGAGCCGGGCACAACCGGCACGTGGGCTGACCCCGGGGCTGGGTCAGGCGCAATCCGCCTGCGCTGCGGGGTATCAGCGGCCCGGGTCCAGGGTCTTTGTGGGAAAGTCGCCGACTCCCGCAGGAGCCCAGATGGCCGTCGAGCCCGCGCTGCGTCGTCCCGAGGTGCGTCGGGTCATCACCTCGCATGCCTTCGCAGCGGTCGGCATGGGGCTGCCCTGGCCGGTGCTGTTGCTTGCCGTCGAGCAGTCCACGTCGTCCCAGTTGCTGCTTGGCCTGGCCGGAGCCGCGAGGCTGGCGCCGTATGTGGCCCTCAGTTGGCTGTCCGGGCGCCTGGCCGATCGGCGCGAACGAGCCCTCATCGTCCGGATCTCCCTCTGGGCGCGAGCGGTCGCCCTGCTGGTCGCTGCCGCCGCCCTGGCTGCCTCAAATCCGCTGGTCGCCGTCGTCGCCGCGACGGGTGCGATCGTCGCCGGCACACCGGCATACCCCGCCTTGGCTGCTGGTATGCCGCGCCTGGCCGGGGCCGCGACCGAGCGGGCCACCAGTGTGCTGGTCACCGTCGAGGTGGCCTCCTTCGTCGTCGGGCCCGCCGTCGGCGGCCTGTTCGTCGGGCGGATGCCGCCCGCCTGGGTCCCGCTCATCGGTGCGATCTTCGTCGGCGTGGCGATCGTGGCCTTCGGACGCACCGCCATGCCAGCACCTGAGGCGAGCGCGATCGACGTGGCCGAGGGCGGCGTGTGGTCCCTCTTGCGGCGCGACCCCTGCGCTCGGCAGGCGCTCGCCGTCGTTGCCGTTGTCAACGCGCTGCTCAGCGTGCTCGGGTTGTTGCTGCTGCAACTCGCCCACGAGGTGTGGCGATCGGGCGACGAGGGCTTCGGGCTGGCGACTGCCCTGCTCGGCTTCGGGGCTCTCGGGGCACCGGTCGTCGCTCACTCGCGGACGATGCGCTCCGGACGGGCCGCCCTGCTCACCCTGGCCGGCGCGGCTGCGGTGTTCGCTCTCCTGCCGGGCGGCCCTGCATCGTTCGGTGCTCTCGCCGTCATCGGCGCCGTGGCCGTGTGTTGCGAGAACGTGGCGACCAGCGTCCTGCAGGCCACCGTCCCGGACGAGTTGAGGGCCAGCGTGCTCGGCCTGGGTGACACGGTGATGGTCGGGGCGGCGCTGCTCGCTGCCGTCGCGACTCCGTGGTTGGGGGTGCGCCTCGGACCGGCGTCGCTGCTGCTCCTCGTCGCGGCCGGCACCGCGATGCTGGCCCTGGCCTGGAGTGCGGGACGGCAGGGGCCGGATTCAGTGGCCACCCTCCCCGGGGGGAGCGGCGAGGAGCTCCCCGTGCAGCATGAAGACGTCGGCGTCCGGGTGCCAGGCGTGTAGCGCGCCCCGCAGGTGGGCGGACGGCATACCCTGCCAGTCACCTGCGACCCACGGGATGGTGCCTGATGATCCTGCCTTTCGGCCCCCACACGCCCTCGATCGCGGCGGGCGCCTGGGTGGCGCCCACCGCCATGGTGATCGGGGACGTCGTCATCGAGGAGGGGGCGAGCATCTGGTACGGCGCCGTCATCCGCGCAGATCGCGCGCGGATCCGGATCGGGGCGCGCTCCAACGTCCAGGACAACGCGGTGTTCCACGCCGACCCCGGTGCCCCGGTCGATCTCGGCTGTGACGTGACGGTCGGTCACGGGGCGATCGTCCACGGGGCGACGGTGGGAGACGGCAGTCTCATCGGGATGGGGGCCACCCTGCTCAACCACTCGGTGGTGGGCGGCGGGTCGCTTGTCGCAGCGGCGGCGCTCGTCCGCGAAGGGCAGGTCATCCCGCCCGGCTCGATGGTCGCCGGGGTGCCGGCCAAGGTGCTGGGCCCAGTGCCGGCGGGCTTCGACGTCCACGTATCGGGAAGCGTCGCCACCTACGAGACACTGCGTGACGAACACCGCGAGGCCACCCCATAGGCTGGCCCCATGGCTGACTTCGACGTCGTTGTCCTTGGTGCCGGTCCGGGTGGGTACGTCGCGGCGATCCGCGCCGCGCAGCTCGGTCTGAAGGCCGCAGTGGTGGAACTGAAGTACTGGGGCGGGGTCTGCCTCAACGTCGGGTGTATCCCGAGCAAGGCACTGTTGAAGAACGCCGAGTTAGCGCACGTCCTCACCCATGAGAAGGCCAAGTACGGCATCGAGGGCGACGCGACGATGTCCTACGGCCCGACCCACGCGCGCTCGCGGCAGGTGTCGGCCGGCATCGTCAAGGGCGTCCACTTCCTCATGAAGAAGAACAAGATCACCAAGATCGACGGCTGGGGGACGCTCACCAGCCCGACCTCGATGGACGTCAAGGCGGCCGACGGCTCGGTGCGCTCGATCACCTTCGACAACCTCATCATCGCTACTGGGTCCGTCACGCGGATGATCCCCGGCGTGCAGGTGAGCGCCAACGTCGTCACCTACGAGGAGCAGATCCTCGACCCCAACCTTCCCGGGTCGATCATCATCGCCGGGTCGGGCGCCATCGGTGTCGAATTCGCTTATGTCATGCGCAATTTCGGGGTCGATGTGACGATCGTCGAGTTCCTTGACCGGATGGTCCCGACCGAGGACGAGGACGTCTCCAAGGAACTCGCCAAGCACTACAAGAAGCTCGGCGTCAAGGTCATGCTCGGCACCAAGGTCGAGGCGGTCGAGGACACCGGGTCCGGCGTTCGGGTCACCGTGTCGCCCGCTGCCGGTGGCGAGTCGACCGTCCTTGAAGCCGACCGGCTCCTGTCGGCCATCGGGTTCGCCCCGCGGGTGACCGGCTTCGGCTTGGAGGCCACCGGGGTCGCCCTCACCGACCGCGGCGCGATCGCCATCGACGGACGCGGGCGCACCAACGTCCCCGGCGTCTACGCGATCGGCGACGTCACCGCCAAGATGATGCTCGCCCACGTCGCCGAGGCGATGGGGATCGTCGCCGCCGAGACCATCGCCGGCGCCGAGACGATGGAGATCGACTTCGCCTTCATCCCGCGGGCCACTTACTGCCAGCCCCAGATCGGCTCGATGGGCCTGTCCGAGAAGCAAGCCACCGACAAGGGGTATGCCGTCAAGACGGCCACCTTCCCCTTCGCCGCCAACGGCAAGGCCCAGGGGCTGGGTGACGCGGTCGGCTTCGTCAAGATCGTCGCGGACGCCGAGCACAACGAGATCCTCGGTGCGCACATGATCGGCCCCGACGTCACCGAGTTGTTGCCGGTGCTCAACGCCGCTCAGACGTGGGACCTCACCGCCGACGAGTTGTCGCGGGTCGTCTTCGCCCACCCGACGCTGGGTGAGGCCGTCAAGGAGGCCCTGCACGGCATCGCCGGCCACATGATCAACTTCTGACCGGTCTCGGTCGGTGACCGTCTTCGCCATCGGCGGAGGAGCCGGGGTCGGCAAGACCACGGCTGCCCGTGCGCTGGCGGCACGGCTCGGAGCCGGGTGGTTGCAACTGGACACCGTCTGGCTGGCCCTGCTTGAGGGTGCCGAGCCGGGGTCGGCGCGTCGAGATGCTCTCGACGTCCGCTCGGCCGTGCGTGGGGCCGTGCGCGCGGGTCCAGTCGACCCCGATGCGCTGCTCGCGCGGCAGATCGCGGCTGGCGGGTTGGTTGAGGAGGTCCTGCCGACGGTGCTCGCCTTCGAGGCGGCAGCCCACCGACACCTCGTCATCGACGGGTCGTGGTTCACCCCGGCCGGTGTGGCACTGCTCGCTGCTGACCTGCCGGTGCGGGCGGCATACCTGCACGAGGCCGACCCCGTCGCGGTCCGGCGAGCGATGGACACCCGACGAGCCGGAGCCCACCCCCGCCCCTGGCACGACGCGATGGCGCACCTGGGGTGGACCTACGGGCAGTGGGTGGCCGAGCAGGCGCAGGCGGCCGGTCAGCCGGTGCTTCCGGCCCGGCCCTTCGCCACTGCTCTCGACCGGTTGGGCGTCGCGCTGGGGTGCGCAGCCGACTGAGCACAGGCGTGTCGGCGCCGAGAGTTAGGGTGACCTCATCATCAGCTCGCGGAAGGAAAGCTATGAGCGTTCATGAGGGCAGCTGGGTGCCGGGGACACCCTGCTGGGTCGACATCTCTGTTCCAGACCTGGCGCGCAGCCAGGCGTTCTATCGGGGGGTCCTGGGGTGGGAGTTCACGCCGGGCAGCGAGGAATTCGGCGGTTACACAACGGCTCTCGTCAACGGCCGGGGGGCCGCCGGCATGTCGCCCCCGATGCCGGGTGCCGACCCGGCACCGACGTTCTGGACCGTCTACCTCGCCACGGCTGACTCGGCCGCCTCCGAGGCAGCGATCACGGCCGCCGGGGGACAGACGATCTTCCCCTCCATGCAGTTGGCCGACCTCGGCCGGATGGGTGTTTACGCCGATTCGACCGGCGCGGTCTTCGGCACCTGGGAGTCCGGGTCGCACACCGGCTACGA